>Ga0209318_1001509_pt1 | contig 14255 bp, 15 predicted proteins | sample RifGroE1_FD_183999 | JGI IMG/M metagenome (GOLD analysis project Ga0209318, IMG submission 183999) | Groundwater microbial communities from Rifle, Colorado, USA - Groundwater E1 (SPAdes) (version 2) | ecosystem: Environmental > Aquatic > Deep subsurface > Groundwater | place: Rifle, Colorado...
AATGTAATTTTATTTAAACGACCAGATAGAACTACTTTTAATCGTCCCGCAGTATTTGATAGCGATGGTAAAAATGGCAGGATAAAGTATGTCTCAGTCGCAGGCGATATTAACATGCCTGGTGTTTGGTATATAAGTGCTAGAGTAAATACCGAAAACGGTCAATGGGTGGCTACAGCCGATACATTTACCGTACATCCCGTATTCGAATAACATCATAAAAGAACGATTTCATTATATAGCCGTAGAAGGAATTATCGCAAGTTATTCCTTCTATGGTTATAATTAGCCGGATTAGTTTAGTGGCAAAACGGCTGTTTTGTAAACAGCAATCGCAAGTTCGATTCTTTTGCATCTGGCTCTTAGTAACACAAGTTTCAACATGCATCTTTTATGATGCGATTATTTTTAAATAATAGGAGTACATAGAAAATGCCTAAAGCAAAAAGTTTGATTAGAACATCGGGTAAATCCGATGAGAAGTTAATATATTGTCGTAAATGTATGAAAGATAAGGCGGCAAAAGAATACTACTCCGCCACGGACACCGTGCTCGATAAAAATAATTTCATGTCAATTTGCCGCAAATGCTGTGGAGAAATTTATGACAACGCTTTTACCGTTGAAAGAAATTTTGAAAAAGCATTACTGCGTACATGTAAAATATTGAATGTGGGCTGGAATTCCGGTGCCGTAGATTCCACTAGAACGCATATTGATAAATTAAAAGCACGGGGGCAAGAAGATATTTCTGTTTTTGGTATATATAAAAGTAAATTATCTACGCTGAGTAATTTAGCAGATGATCAAACCCTGACTTTTGAAGAACCTAGTCGCAACGCATATGTAGATCCCAATGAAGTAATAAGCGATGACGAGGAATTTAATAAATATCTAAAATCTTTTTGGGGTGCGGGGTTACAATTTGAGGATTATGAGTTTCTTGAATCGGAATTAAACAGATATAAAAAAACCCATAAATGTGATACGGCTACAGAAGAATCACTCCTTCGTCAAATTTGTTTCGCCGAATTTGATATTAGAAATGCGCGTATTAGCGGCGGAACTCCTGACGCAAATGTTATCAAGAGGCTTCAGGAACTGATGAAAACGGCAAGCATAGATCCCGCTAAAGCTGCTTCTGCTAATTCCGGCAAATCACAAGAAACATTTTCTGCATTTATAAAAACGATTGAAAATAATGAGCCTGCTGAATTCTATAAGAACAAAGCCCTATTTAAGGATTTTGACAATCTTGACTTTTATTTTAAAAAATATGTAACCAGACCTCTTAAAAATTTTATTACTCAAAGCAGAGATTTTAATGTTGAGACAGAAGATGATGTCGACGAGGTCGTAGAAAGAGATAGTGAGGACGATGGCGACTTCACCGCGACCTTATAAAAACCAAGCAACCAAGGATATGTCTTCACAAAGTGAATTTGTACGCCCGAAGTCGATGATAAAGAGTTCTGTTCTTGAAGGTGAAAGAAAAGAAAGATTAAAACGCTGGATTACTTTTTTCAGAAGGAATCCTGTCAGGCTGATCCAAGATTATTTCGGTATTCACTTACATCCCTATCAGATATTAATGATATGGATACTACAAAAAAGTAATTTAGCATATATAGTAGCTAGTCGTGCTGCGGCTAAAACTTGGATTATCGCAGTATGGACTTTAACACTTTGCGTTTTGTATCCCGGTATTAAGGTTATAGTGTGCTCGAAGACTTTGGCTCAAGGCGGAATTCTCCTTAGCGAAAAGATGAAAGAACTACAAAACAGGTATCCTAATGTGGCAAGAGAAATTGATCATATTACTACAAATTCAAATACCTACGAAGCCATCTTTCATTGTGGAAGTACGATAAGAGTGGTTCCTAGTTCAGATTCGGCGAGAGGTGCCAGAGCCAATTACATAGTGATCGAAGAGGCGAGGCTCGTACCAAGAGAAATTCTTGAAAAGGTTATTAAACCTTTTTTGGAAGTACGAACGCCTCCCTATCGGTTAAAACCAGAATATGCTAATGATGCCAGTTATCAAGAAGAAGGTCGTATATCTTATATCACCTCTGCCTGGTATACTGCCGAATATTGGTATACCTACGTAAAATCTTGTATTAGGCGCATGATAGATGGCGATGAAACAGCTAATTTTCTTGCCTTGGATTATTTCATAACGTTGTTCCATGGCATTAAAACAGAAGATATGATTAAAAATGAAACCGAAGATATGGACGACATCGGATTTCAACTTGAATATCAGAACATACCTTCTGGATCTAGTGGCAAGAGTTATTTTAAGTCTACGCTATTTCATAGAGGTTTGAAACAAGCTTTTTATCCTCAGAGAGAAATAAACTATAACGCCAAAAAGAATCCCTATAATTTGGAAAAAGTTGATGGCGAGATAAGATTTGTAACATGCGATGTTGCTACACGAGCGAATAAGAAAAACGATAATTCGATTATCGGATGTATACGCCTAATCCCTTCTATGGGGAGAGGATATGATCGTCATCTTACATATATGGAAAGCCACAAGGGGGAGCATTCTGGAGTTCAAGCGGAGAGAATCAAAGAAATATTCTATGATTTTCAAAGTGACTATTTGTGCTTGGATTTACAAAACGCAGGTATTGGAATTTTTGATTCCCTGTCTGAAAACACATTTGATGAAAAGCGCGGTGAAACCTATCCTCCCTTTACCATTGTGGACAATGTTTTTACATCCGTAAAAGATGAAGTTAGAGATGAATTACAAAAAAGAGCTAGGGGGCTAAATGGACTTCCTGTTATTTTTCCAATGCAGGCAAGTCAAAATTTAAATAGTGTAATTGCGTCTTCTTTTAGAACCGCATTGCAGAAAAAATTATGGAAATTTTTAATTATAGATGGCGACGCAGAAGAGTTTTTGATTAAATCTAAGAACAAAGATTTCGTGATTGATGCCAATGATTCCGACACATATGCGTTTTTCTTAAACCCATATGTTCAAACTGGTCTGGCAATTTCAGAATGTATTAATTTAGATATGACTTTGGTTGGAGGACTAGTGAAATTAGTAGAAAAATCTGGTTGCTATAAAGACAGATACAGTGCTTTGAGTTATGCCAATTACTTTATATCATCAGAATTTGATAGAAACTTATTACAAGAACAAGACACTGGGGACGATTGGGAAACAATTATGGGTGTGACAATTACGGTTTAAAACCTTCTAAGAGAGGAGGACAAGACATTGGGTAGACCAAAAAAAATAACTACCGAAACACCGATAGATGAATTAAGCGATGCACAACTGCAAAATATTTTAAATTTATATGCTTGGAATGATAGTAGCTTTAAAGAATTTGCACAGTCTTCTAATAATTCTTATTTATATCCGTCCGTATTTAATCCTATGCTAACTAATGCCAGGATGCAGGCAATTACGCTTAATGCCAACGGAGAGGCAAGTGAAGCACGTGTAGCAAAAGCACTTGCTAGTCCCAGGGATTCCGAGCAGGAACTGCTTTCAATTTCAGAAATTTTGGAATATAGTAATCCCACGTATAAGCGAATAATATCTTATTTATCTAATTTACCGTCATGGGATTATACATATTATTGTAAGAATATTAAAAAGCCTTCAGAGTATCGGGATAAAAAATACCTGGAAGCCTTGGATGTGTTCAAAGATTTTATGTTTAGGTTTGATGTAAAGGCACAATTTTCTAGTGCTTTGCGTCAACTTCTAAGGCAGGAAACTTTTTTTACGGTATTTCGTGACGAAGGTGATAGGTATGTTTTACAGGAATTGCCGTCAAATTATTGTCTGATTACCGGACGATGGGACTACGGTTTACTATTTAGTTTTGACTACTATTACTTTGCGCAAGGAGGAATCGATATAGATTTGTACCCGTCCATATTTAAAGAGACATATACTAAAGTATTCAAGGGACAAAATATAACCGATTATAATCCTTCGGCGAGCGTAGATGCTAGGGCTAATTCTATGTACGTGCAGTATGGCGATTGTAGTCCTATGGACGGGTTCTGGGGGTGGAAGTTTTCTCAAGAATTAGCTAGTCGCATCCCTCAATTTGCCAGTCTGTTCCCTGATTTTGCAATGTTGCCAACGGTAAGATCTTTGCAAAGAAATGCGTATTTAATTTCTGCAAGTAAGTTGGTGTTTAGTGAGTTGCCGTTTTTAAAAGACGCCAAAGCAACTGTTCGAGATGCTGTGTCAATGTCTCCGAAACTTCTTGGAGAATTTTTGGCTTTGGTAAAATCAGGATTATCTAATGACGCAGTTAAATTTACAAGTGCCCCCGTTCAGAATATTCAAGGCATAGAGTTTGAACACGACAACGATATGTATGCCGCATATAGTAAAAATGTAACGGGACAATCTGGGATCAATGGCAACCTCATATCGAGTACGAGCCAGAAGATGAATGCAATTGAGACAAATTTATCGGCAAACGTAGATGAGCAACTGGCGAAATCCATATATCCTTATTTTGATCAGTTTATGGAATTTCAAATCAATAAACGGTTGAAAGATAAAGGATCAGAATATCGATTTGGATTTAATTTTGAGGGAACCAATTTCTATACTGATAGACAACGCAGGCTGGAAACACAGATGAGTCTGATGAGCCAAGGCATCGTCTTGCCTCAGAAGATAGCGGCTGCCGTCGGCATGGATTCGTTTGTAATGCAAGCACAGATGGATGAAGCCCGTGAAAACAAATGGGCGGATAAGCTTACACCCATTGTACCTGCTTCTCAGCAAGGTGGTGGTGGCAAAGAAGGGGCTGGACGACCCTCGAAGTCAGACGATGAACTCGGAGAAGAAGGACAGAACACCAGAGACGCTGGAAGTAATCTGGCTAAAAGTGTAAAAAATAAAAAATAATAATCATGCACATAACGGGATAAGATCCTGGCTCCGTGTGCAAATATCATATTCAAAAAAATAATGGAGGAATGTAAAAAATGACTTTAACATCAAGTAGTGCAACTATTTTAGATCGAATGAACCGTGCTGCATATAAAGTAGGTATGGGAACAGAAATTCGTAGATTGGGAACCGCAAATGACACCGCCGTACTTGCAGCCGCAACGCAGGTGGCTATTGCTGGTGCAAGTGGTAGTGCCACAGTAACCAGCGCACAGGCAAGCGCTGACCGAGTAGTTCTTTCTACTGGCTTAACTGCCATAAAGGGCTTTGTAACAGGCGCTCTGCGTTCAGGAAGTCCAGTTATTCAACCCAATGTTATTTCAGGATCTGTAGCGGGAACACTTGTCTTTATGACTGCCACCACGGGATGCGCCACGGCATTAACCGCCGATGATTCCCTGTGGTATATGGCTTGGTAGAAGGATAACCAACCATGACTTTGACAGCCGGAAGCGCAACAATTTTAAACCGCATGAACGCAGCGGCAAAGAAAGTAGGAATGGGTACTGAGATTCAAAGACTGGGAACAGCCAATGATGTTTCAGTAGCTGCCTCAGCCGCCCAAACATTAGTTGCTGGAGCAAGTGGAAGCGCAACTGTTTCTGCTGCCCAAGCAAGTGCAAGTCGCGTAATCTTTACTACTGGGCTAACTTATGTGAAAGGATTTATTGGGCAAGACCGACGTTCTGGAAGTGCAGTTATCAACGCACAATGGACTTCTGCATCTGCTGGCGCAACGGCAGGAACCATCGTGGTGAAATCCGCGGTGTCGGCTTCCGCTTTGCCTTTAGCCGCAGGAGATTCTTTATATTACGCGGCGTGGTAAAATACCACAATCTTAGGAAAGGAGGGTAATGCGTGAAATTATCCGAAAACCTTAACGAAGTACTAAATGAACAGGCAGGAAAGGAAATTTTTAATAATCGTAAGTACATGGTGTTGTATAGTTATTTCGATGCCCTGCGTCTAACTAATATTGCCAAGATGTTTCTTAACCAAGCAGATGAAGAATATGGTCATTACAAGAAAATAATTGAATATCTCAATACCAGATTAGGTGGCAGGCATTATCCCGTTGAAATTGAAATTCCCAATTTACAAATAAGTTCGCCTAAAGAATGTGGACAAATTTTTCTCGACGCAGAAATTGAAACCACACAATCTCTGGAAGAAATAGCAGATATGATATATGATAGTAAATCTTATATCGACGTGCCGTTTATCCAGGAGATGCTGCATGATCAATTAATTGAGGAAGATGAAGCCGAAGAATTTATGCTGAAAATCAATAGTGTTTCTGATATGGTGTTATTTGATGCTACTTGGGAATAAATATGTATATAGTTAACCCAGAAAAAATCGGTAATAAAGTAGCATATAAGGGAGTCGTTGCTAAATATATTAGGGATCATAATATTCCGGTATTATCTCAGCAAGGCGATATCTATTATTTCAGTAATAGCGACATATTAAAAGAATGTCTATTCTATGCGCCTGGTTGGATAAAGATATTGATAAAATTGGGATTATAAAATAACCATTTTATGTTGTAGGAATCCTTGGCGAAAGGAGGAAAACGTATTTGAGTGAAAAATTAAGTTTTGCAGTAGAAAATGTAGAATTCATGGAAGAAGAAAACAATTCTCAATTTGCTACTTTAAAAATTGACGCATTTGCAAGTGGTGAAAACCGACATTCGTTGTATATCAGCGATGCCACACTTAAAAAGACTGCTCCAACCATTCTGCAAAAACCTATAGTTTGGGCTTACAGTCGTATAACGGACGATGCAAGTGCACATGATGACGATGAAGTACCTTGCGGATTTATTCCCCATGACAGCCCCATAGAATTTCGACAACTTGAAGATGGCAGAACCATGATGTCAGTAGTTGGAAAATTATGGAAACGATATGCCGGTAAACTTATGGATATCTTCGAAAGAGACAGGTCAAAATCGGTCTCAGTCGAAATGGAAATTTTTGAAGAAGCAGATAATACTGAGTTTGGTATTCCTGAAATTCTCAATTATTGCTATATGGGTATTACCGTTTTGGGACAACTTATTCGTCCAGCAATACCTTTGGCTAAGGCTGATTTGATAGCATTTGCAACCAAGGAAAAGCGGGATTACAAAGAGGCGCTACTGGAATTTTCCAATAAATATGCCGGCATTGACCTAACCATTCCCAAGGAAGTACGTAGTAATGCCAATAAGGGATTGGAATTATATCGGTCATTGGGCATTGGTGGAACATCCGTGTCTCTTGCTGTTGCCAGACATATTAGTAAAAACGAAGTTGTAGCAATGGATAAAATTAAAGCAATTCATAAATTCTTAAACTCGCGCAAGGGCATACCCCGAAATAAAAATCAGCCCGACGCAGAGTATATCTCTTTTCTTTTGCATGGTGGTTTTCAGGCATTAGAATGGAGTAAGAATATTGTAAATGCTATAAACGAAATAGATAGTAAACAACTATCCTATTTTGAAGCAAAGGAGGAGATATCAGTGAATGAAAAAGAAAAAGATGTAGAAAAGAAAGAAGAAATGGCTGTAGAAGAACCAAAGGTCGAAGAGGAAAAAATGGAAGAACCCAAGACCGAAGAAATGGCTGAAGAAAAACCAGAAGAAGAGAAAAAAGAAGAATCTCCCGCTGAGGAAAAACAGGAAGAAGAGAAAGAAAAACCCGAAGCCGAGAAGAAAGAAATGTCTCTTGACGCCAACCTCGATATGGCTGCTTTCGTCGCCCTGCTTGCCGAAGAAACCGAAGCCTATACCGAATTAGTTGCCAAGCATCAATCAGGCGTGGAACTTGATCACGCCGTAGTTTATAGTATGGCTTATCAGAAGATGTGCAAAATGGCAGAGGATTTGAAAAAAGCAGAAGAAGATCGAGATGCTTATATGGCTGCTGGTGAAGAACTGAAAAAGTTCAAGGCAGATGTAGAAGCGCGTCAATTTGCATTTGAAATTGAAACCACTCTAAACGAGGTTTCTGAAGTCTTGTCCAAAGAAGACGTTAATCAGGCTAGAGAAAATAGCAAGAATTACAGCCTGGAGAGCGTTGGCGCTTGGAAAAATGAAGTAAAAGCCATGGCTTTTTCTGCCAACAAAGACAGCAAGAAGCCCGATGATGGTATTACAAGGTTTGCTACTTCTTGGGTAGATCAAAAGAAAGATAGCAAATTAGAAGATGGATGGGTTTAATATCGTTTTAAACCTAAAATTCATAACACAAAAAGGAGAAAATTTAAGATATGACTAATCACGCAGTTCTTATTCCCTCAAAGGTCGCAGCTAAAGATATTGACGCTTTTGTGCGTCCCGCAATTAGCGCTTCCGCCCTTGATAACGGAAACATTTTTACCCTGCCTCAGAAAACAGGTGTCGCGGGCGAAGGCGAAGTTTGGCTTGCCGCATCAATTCCTACCGCATACACAGGTGCAACCAGTGGTTGTGTGGTATGGATGGCTGGCGAACCGGAACTTCCGTTTGCTACCGCCGGAGACAATGTTTATCGTGGTCTCGGAAACATTCAAGATTTTTATATCAGTGCCTGTACCGTATTTACGGCATTCAAACCCATGGTTGGTGACATCATCACCGTAACCGCAGACGCTTTGGATAGTTCTACCACAGCGGCTTATGCTATTGCAAGTGATACCGGCAACTATAAATTACTGTGGTCTGCTTCTGTTGCCGACGGATTTACTTTGAGATATTTGAAGACCACATATATTCCCCAAGCTAATGGATCTGCTATTGGCGCCGGACGTATTACCGCCTATCAGTTCGAGGTAATGATCGCCTAATCGTAGTCATGTTTTGACCTGACTAAAACCACTATCAAAAAATTTCTACGGAGGAAAAATAAAATATGACTATTAAATTACCTGCAAGTGTTGTAAATTTCGCTGCCGGCGATACCACACTTTTCGACAATTTTGTCGATTACTGGAATCATTATCGCTCAGAAAATGGGACGAAGCAATTCTCCTATATTAAGACTGACAAGGAAGGCAAATCCCTTAGCCTTGCTCAGAAACAAGAAGCTCTTGGCCCCATGCTTTTGCGCGAGATTTCTAAGCGCTCTGGCGTAGATGTTACATCTATGGCAGCCGAGCAGATGGCAACCCATCCGCTTGTGGCATGGTCGGTAGGAAACATTGCCAGCCAGTTGATTGATGCCGTGTTGCCCTCAACCATGGTTGAAGGTACTTCTGCATACGCAGAAATCAAGACCATCGGGTATGGCGAAACCGGAATATTCGACATCAAATCTCGTGATCTCTTTGCTGTAACCAAAGTCGGAAAACTCGGTATGCGCGAGGCCGAACTGCAAAAGGGACACGTGAAACAGGTTACTCTGACCCCCGAAGGTCACATGATTACCGTCGGCGTTTCCTTATTCCGGGTTCTTTCTGGGCAGGAATCCCTTGCCGACTTCACAGTAAAGGCTCTACGGTCTATTGAAACCGAAATGACCAAAGATATTTACACCGCTTTTGCCACCGCAATGGCTGCTCTGGATACCGATGCCACCACTGGACTAAAGGTTTCTGGGTATACCCAAGAAGATCTGACCATCTTGGCTCAAAAGGTTAGTGCATTCTCCGGTGGAGCAAAACCCATCGTGTTAGGTACTAAGGTTGCATTAGCTAACATCCTACCCGAAGACCCGAATTATAGGTACCAGATAGACAGCCCCTTCGTGACTTTGGGTTATGTTCGCACTATTGCCGGAATTGATACCTTTGAAATTCCGCAGATCGCAGATTGGACAAATCCATTTGCTACATACGTTGCGAATGACTATCTTTGGATTGTTGCTCCTGGAACCGATAAACTCATCAAGTGCGTTATTGGTGGAGCAATGGTCTCCAATGTAACTGGGCAGTTCGATTCCGCCATGCTGCTTCAGAACGCCAGTCTTGTGAAATTCTGGAAAGCAGGGCTGATTACAAGCTCGGTGGCCGCGGCAATATCTCTATAACAGCCAATAAGATAACATTAGTAGGAATAGAAATATTCCTACTAATTATCTCTTGACAAAATTATGATATTGTGGTAATATAAAAATTTATTGGTGGGGAATTCTTATTCCCCACCACCATAATCATATTTTCATATGAAAGGAAAATAAAATGGCAAAGCCTTTAGGCAAAGTTTTAACACCCGAACAGAAAGAAAATCAGGAACTTCGCAAGAGATTAGATGCAATGGAAAAAATCGTTGAAAAATTAGGAGGCGCCGTACCTGCTGCAACCCCCGCATTTTCAGTCGGTGACGCCATCCCATATAATAAAAATATAAAAGTAATGTCACTCTGTAATAATAAATTAAATTTGGCTACACAACCTCGCGGATTAGGACATCGCTATACTTTTGAAAAATTTGGCGAGGTGAAGAAAATACAATATGGCGATCTACTATTAATCAATGACAATCAACGTAATTTCAAAGAAGCCGGATATTATTACATCATGGATGACGTCGTAGTTGAAGAAGAAGGTCTAACTGATATCTATAAAAAGATTCTCAGTAAAGATAAGATAGAAGCAATATTAAATAATGGTGAAGGTGCTTTAGGATTTTTCCAAGCAGCTAACCCCAAACAGCAAAAAATAGTTTTGGATATGATAATTACAAAATTAGTTCACGACGAATTTATAGATGGTAATCTCATCAATGAGATTTCTCGTGTGGCTAAATTTGATATTAATGCCAGAGTTAAGGATTTGCAAGAAAACAATGAAATTAAAAATGAATAGGATCTACCTTTAGGTACATACCTAATAAAAAACTTTTATGAGTACGGTAGTCATTAGGCTACCGTACCGCTATAATACAACAGGAAGGAGGTCGTATTGACTACACTTAGTAGTTTGATTGTAGATAGGTTTTTAATGCGAGTTCAGGATTATAAATTAGATTCTATCTATAATACCAGTGGCTCCTTCGTGCTGAACGAGTACGTCGAAGTCTGGCTTCTTGATGCCATAGATATGTTTAGCCCCGTATGTGTTGAGGATTTAACTTATACCAGCACATCGGGATCAACTGAAGGGTATTTTACGGCAACATTAAGTAGTGAGGCACAAAATATTTTGTCTCAAATAATGGTATTACATTGGCTGAAACGAGAGGTTCAAAACGCTCTTAGTATGGGATTATTTGTAACGGATAGAGATATGAAAACATTTTCATCTGCTCAGAATCTCACGGCTAAGAAGGATTTTCTTATTGTAAAAACAGAAGAAATAGATCAACTTATTGGCGGATATGCGTTTAGACACAATAATTGGACGCAATGGGAAATTCAAGATTTCCGTCCAGATAGTCCTTACGTGTAGGAGGTATAATATATGGGATTAAAATACTATACGCTATCTCCTCCTCCGGTTTCAGCAAGCGCAACATTGCTTGACGATTACAACGCTTTGGTTTCCGATAGATTTGAAATAGCGTCCGATGTTTTTATCATTAAACGCGAATCAAGTTTTGCAAGCGGATCTCTGGTAGATGTAACAGTTAGAGTGACATCAGCCGTGGATAACATGACTGGTGCTCGGCTGTCGGATGACTTCAAACAGATAATATTTAAACCAGACGAAACACACGTTGCTGGTATTGGTACAAAATATTATTTCGAAAGCAATTACTGGATATGTGTTTATAGTGATACGATAAAATCGTTATCAAATAACTGTATGGTTAGGCGTGCCAACGATTACCTTCGTTGGATTGGCGATGACGGAGTTTACTATGAAGAGCCTTGTGCCATTGATTATAAAATAGCCAGAAGTAAAGACACTTTAACAGCAGAAAATTTAATCATACCTCAGGGATACGTAGATATTTTCGCACAACTAAATTCTAATACGGAATTGATTAAAGGCGGACAAAGATTCTTATTTGGTCGCCCCAACAATAGGTTGTGTTGGCGCGTATTTGGTAATGGCGTTCAAAACACCCAGAATCAGGAAACCGACGACGACACCACCAGCAGATTACTTACTCTAACCGTCGGTGGCTGGGAAATAAATAATGACATCGATAATCTCACCTTGGGTATAGCAGATTATTACAATAACGTCTATGCCTTGTCTCTAACGCCCGCGGTAATAACAGGAAATGTCGGAGAAACACGTCAAATGGTTTCCACTGTAACATTGAATGGAAATCCAGTGACTGCATCCGTCGTATACACTAGTAGCGACGCCGCTAAAGTGGCGGTTTCAACAACAGGTTCTTTGACTCTAAGTGCATCTGGAATTGCAACTATCACCGCTACCATGGCTAGTAATTCCACGGTTTCAGCAAGTGCGGTGGTAACTGTAAGTACTTCTGGAATCGTTAGTGAAGAAGTACGAATAACACCATCAGATGATACATTCGTCTTAGAAGATGAATCCGAAACCTTTACTGCCTACGTATATACTAACGGCGTACAACAAGCCAATGTATTCACATTCCCGCTTGCAGACGCCAACGTACCTACTACGAATTATACAATGACTGCCATAGGCGATAATACGTTTACAGTCAATAATGTCAATAAATACCTGGATTATCCCCTGCTTATAAATGCCACAAGTGGTAGTTTTGTAAAACAATTGTCAATAAATTTGAAGGGAGCATGGTGACATTATGCCTAATATCGATCCTAATTTAGACAGCAATCAATGGGCTTATAATAAATTTAGCCTACTCCCTCAAATGAGTTATAACATCTGCTCATATCTTATGGATAACGATGAATTAATATGGAGGTTGCTAAAATATACAACTGCTGATGCTTGGAATTCCTCACTACATGCAGATCTCAGCAAAGCCGAAAAGGGAGCGCTGATATGGAATGGTGAGGGCGAGGAAATCGATCACAGAGTATTCTTCGATGTAGGACAAGATCAGAGCTGGACAACTGCTGCTACAATATTGAGAATAAGTCCGGCTGAAGTTGTTCCTGCCAATCACATCTATGGTACTTCCTCCGTGCTTTTCGAAGTCTACAGTCATTACAGTCTTTCCACTATGACCAATTATGCCACAAGAAATGCAGTTATTATACAAAGACTGATAGAGGTGCTAAATGGCGCCGACATCGAAGGCGTGGGTAGATTATACTTTAACGCCAGGGCGTCGTCAAGATGCAGGGTGGGTGTAATAGGCAGTATTCCCTATAAAGGCATGTCTGTGGTTATGTGCAGCAATGCCTTGGGATAGGAGAACATCATATGAATGACGACCTGTCGAAATCATATATCAGTAGTAACGACGTATTTGGTCTGCCTCAGACCTATAAGGGCTTGGAATTTTATCCCGTCAAAATAAAAGATATGAAATATTATACCTCTTTTTATAATATTTTTACATATCCTAAGAATTTTGTAGCAGATAAAGATGTAATAAAAATGAGTTATCTCAGATTTATTATCGCCATATCGGCAGATAAAGATAAACGAGATAAGACCATAAAAGATATTGAAGATTTTTTCAAATATGTAACCAGGCGACAACGGGTAAAAATAGAAACCCGTATAATTGATTCTAAAAAGGAATATAGCGGCGAAAATTCTATGGCATATATAGTCATAGATGACGTAGAAATCAGCGAATGGGAATTTGAAGAACTGCGGGAAATCGTCTTGGAACAAAATGGTAGCAGTATTGAATATGTGAATCAGTACCATCCTGAATTGGAGCAGAAATTAATGCGTTCGCATGGCAACTCCGATATAGATTTTGCCGATCAAATATTCACGCTATCTATTTTATTGCATAAGAATCCCGAAGAAATTGGTGAATATACCATATATCAGTTACAAAACATATTTGATAGAATGATAACATTAAAACAATTTGATTTATATCAACCTCTTTTAGCCACAGGTGAAGTCAAAATGCAGGGTGGCGAGTTAAAACACTACCTATATCATCGAGGTAAAAAGGGAAGATATGAAGACATATTGATAGCGTCGGATACATTCTTTGACAAGAACAAAGAAATTCTTGGAAGATAAAGTATTTCGACAATCGAAATTATAACTAAACAAAAAGGAGAAAAATAACTTATGGCAAATAACAAGTTTTTGGTGACGGTTGCCGACGCGATTATACGTGATGCAGCTACTGGCGATGCTCTTGCTTATGGCACCGCAAATATCGACAGCGCATTGACAATAACCACGCAGGCAACAGAGGTTCGTGGGGGTAGGAATAACCCCGTTCTTTATACTTATATTCATGACAGAAAAGTAGAAGTTAAAATCACAGAGGCTACATTCAATAAGACCATCC
>Ga0209318_1001514_pt1 | contig 14217 bp, 18 predicted proteins | sample RifGroE1_FD_183999 | JGI IMG/M metagenome (GOLD analysis project Ga0209318, IMG submission 183999) | Groundwater microbial communities from Rifle, Colorado, USA - Groundwater E1 (SPAdes) (version 2) | ecosystem: Environmental > Aquatic > Deep subsurface > Groundwater | place: Rifle, Colorado...
ATAGAAGAAGCTATCAATCGCACAGGTGGTAAAAATCTTCCAGAGATTAAAAAGTCCTTACAACACAACCTCTCCTTTGCAACTATTCCTCTTGCTTCAGATCATGCTGTTGTCACGATGCCTGCTAACGAGGATGATTTATCTCTGGAAGATTTGTTCTGTGCTGAAGAACAAGAAGGACTATTTATTCCTGATGAAGATTTTGAAGAGCCAGCTTTTCTTGAAGACCTCACGATTTTAGAAGATCTATCATTTGATCCCTTTCATAATATTAAAAGGTCATAATGATGGATCTTTCCCACCTTGATAGAGACCGCAAAGAGCAATATTTAAAACTATTGCAAGCCAAAAACATCCGGATCAAGCAAAATAAGATTACTCAATACTATCCAGATGATGGTCCATTAAGTCGAGATTGCTATCCTAAGCACATGCAGTTCTTTGCAGCCGGAGCAGATTTTTCTGAGCGTTGCATCATGGCTGCAAATCGCATAGGCAAGTCGGAAGGAATTGGTGCATACGAAACAACTCTACATGCCACAGGCAGGTATCCAAGTTGGTGGACTGGAAAGAGATTCACCAAACCTGTTTCAATCTGGGCATGCGGAACGACCAGCACAACTGCCAGAGATATCGTTCAATATAAGCTCATTGGCAATCCTGAAGAATACGGAACTGGACTCATTCCTGAAAAGTACATAATCAAAACCAGTCCAAAGGCTGGCGGAGTTGCCAATGCCATAGATATGATTTTGGTCAAGCATATCTCTGGTGGAATATCTCGAATTAAGATCAAGTCTTATGCAGAAGGTCGAAAGTCGTTTGAAGGCACAGAGCAAGACCTGATCTGGCTGGATGAAGAATGCCCGTTGCCCATCTATACTGAATGTATAACCAGGACCATGACGACAAATGGTCTAATTATGCTGACCTTCACACCTTTAGAGGGCTTAACTGATACTGTTCTTCAGTTTATGCCAAACGGAAAGATTGAAGACAATCAAGAAGGTAGTAAGTTTCTAATCCAGGCAACATGGAATGATGCGCCACACTTAACCACTGAACAGAAAGATAAACTCTGGGCAGCCCTTCCGCCTCATCAACGTGACGCCAGGTCGAAAGGCGTACCACAGTTAGGGGCTGGTGCAATTTATCCAATCCTAGAAAGTAATATTACCGTAGAAGATTTTGCTATTCCTGATCATTGGCTCCGCTGCTATGCGTTAGATGTTGGCTGGAAGAAAACTGCAACTGTTTGGGCAGCCACAGATCCGACCAGCAACATAACTTATTTGTATTCCGAATATTACCAGGGCCAACAGTTGCCACTGATCCATGCGGATGCAATCAGAGCTCGTGGTGTGTGGATTCCAGGCGTAGTTGATTCAGCTGCACATGGCCGCTCCCAGGATGACGGAAAGCAACTTTTTGAACAATACTTTGGTTTAGGACTTGACCTCGAGAATGCAAACAAATCAGTCGAGGCTGGCTTATATGCTGTGTGGCAAATGCTCAGTACGAATCGCCTGAAAGTGTTTGGTTCGCTGGTTAATTGGTTTAGTGAGTTTCGTATTTATCGCCGGGATGAGAACGGACAGATAGTTAAAGACAAGGACCACCTTATGGACTGCACCAGATACTTGGTTATGTCTGGACTTAAGCGAGCAGTTGCAAAACCATATTGGGAGTTTGAGGCTTATGAGGCATCAGAAATATACAACCAGCAAGATACAAGTCTAGTAACTGGCTATTAATAACTTAAGTAGGTAAGATATTGCAAGCGACGAAGTCGCCTACACGTATATTCAATCTACTCATGTCTTCACCCTACTTGATATCATTATGCATATTGCGTATACAATTTAATCTTCAGGAAAACATAAATGGCTAATAATGGTTTTGAATTTCCTGTAGAGGAACTTGTTGATCCAGGCAATCCAGCGACTCCGATGGCGAATGCAATTATAGCTGGCCAAGCAGCGAAGCTGCCTACACGAACCAACTCAACCCTTAATACCGGCAGTAATCTACCAGACGATGATCAGGCAAGTCTAAGTGGTCAAGTTCCATTTTGGGCAACTGAGGAACCAATCGAAGCTATAATTGCTCCCGTTCAAATTGATCCTACCACAACTGCTCTTGTTGAGAAAGAAGCCCTTCGTGCTGAAGCAGTTGTACTTATCACAAACTTGGCAGACAAACAAAATAAGGAAACCTTAGCCGATATTACGACCAAAGTACTTGAGGGTTATAAGCTTGATCTGGCTAGCCGCACTGAATGGGAAGCTCTCAATCTGCAGATCATAGATCTTGCTAAACTGCTCGTAAAGAAGAAAGTCTATGCAGGCGAAGTTGTAGCGAATGTTAAGTATCCATTAATCATTAATGCTTGCATCCAGTTTGCAGCTCGCGCATATCCAGAACTCATCAAAGGTAACGAGGTTGTCAAAGGTAAGGTAGTTGGAGCTGATCCTGACAACGTTAAGTTTGATAAAGCTCAACGAATTTCTCAGTTCATGTCTTTTCAGCTTCTGTCACTAATGGAAGATTGGGAAGAAGGAGTTGATCAGCTACTTTTTACATTACCTGCAATCGGTTGTGTGTTCAAAAAGAGTTACTTCGATTCAATTGAGAGGAAGTCTGTATCTCAGATAGTCTTCGCTGATGATCTGGTTGTAAATTACTTTGCAGAGTCGCTTGAACGGGCACCACGAGTTACACACCGTATCTATTTGTATCATAACGAAATTGTTGAGCGCATCAACTCTGGAATCTTTATCAAGTTTGATGTAGCAGAACTTGGCCAGGCTACTAGCGATAAGACTGCCGACGTAGATGAAGATACTCCACATTTGTTTCTTGAACAACATCGTTGGTATGACTTAGATAATGATGGCTATCAAGAGCCATACGTTGTCACTGTTCATGAGCAATCACAGAAGTTAGTAAGGATTTCTCCTAGGTTTGCCACAGATGGAATTATTCGCAAGTCTGATGAAGCCGGAGTAACTGATCCAGACGGACCGATTGTTAAGATCATCCCAGAGCAATATTTTACTCGATTTATTTTCATGCCTGCAATTGATGGTGGCTTTTATGGAATGGGGTTTGGCTCTCTGTTGATGAGCAGTAACTCAGCCATAAATACAGTAATTAATCAGCTGCTGGATGCTGGAACGTTATCAAATAGACAAAGTGGCTTTCTAGGTAGAGGGCTTAAACTCGGTAGGGGCAAATCAATCCAGGTTAAGTCCGGAGAATGGAAACCTGTCGATGCAACAGGCGACGATCTGCGGAAGAACATCTTCCCCATGCCAGTGCGTGAGCCAAGTAATGTGCTTTTCCAATTGCTAGGATTGTTAATCGAGAGTGGTAAAGAACTTGCCGGCATGACAGAGATTCTTGCTGGTAATTCTCCAGGCGCGAATGTTCCGGCTGAGTCTGTACTTGCACTGATTGAACAAGGGTTGCAAGTCTATAGTGCCATCCACAAGAGGCTTTATCGTAGCCAATATAAGGAGTTCATAAAGTTAAGACGGCTTAATGCTCTTTATCTAGACCAAATGACATATAGTGTTGTCCTGGATGATCAGCAGGCAATTGTTCAAGCTGACTTCTCTAGTGCAGATTTCGATGTAGTGCCAGTTAGTGATCCGAACAGTACGACAATGATGCAGAGGCTTCTCAAGGCGAAGGCTATGCTAGAGCTGCGAGGCCAAGGATTAAATGATCAGGAAATCTTGAGGCAATACTTACTTGCCTTGGATATCGAAGATGTTGAGAGATTCTTTCCTGCAGAAGATCAGCCTGATCCTGCTGAACAACTTGCGATGCAAAAACTCCAGGCTGAGATTGCAGAGCTAAGTGCAAAGGTTGCAAAGTTGAATGCAGAAACACAGAAGATAATTGTAAGTATTCCAAAAGCACAACTCGAGCAAGAGAAGACAATTGCAGATATGGACAATGATGCTATAGATTTAGCTCTTAAGGATAAGCAAATCTCTGGTCAGCTTGAGCTTGGTAGATCTCAGCAAAGTCTTGGCAAGGCTCCTAGTGGATTGAAAGAAAGTACGATTGAACGTGAATATAGTTAAGGAGAATAATATGGATGAATTAGATAAGAAAAAGAAGAGTTCATTTTCTTTCTTACGAGCGATTGGACTTGGTAAAAATAAAAATGATTCTGGTGACAAGAATGTTTTTTATGCTGGGAATGTAACAACTGCTGCAAATAAGAGAAAGAAAGAATTGGAGAAAGTTAATCAGAATTGAGGAGAACTCAGATGGATTTTGGAGATGCTATAAGGGCACTAAAGCTTAGAGGAAAAGTAGCTCGTGAAGGATGGAATGGAAAAGGCTTAAGCCTTGAATTACAGATTCCAGACTCTTTTAGTAAAATGACACTTCCATACATTTATATGAATTATCCATCTACACTAGCAAGCGAAACTGCTCCTAAAAATCATATTAATGCAAGAGTTCCTTGGATAGCTAGTCAAACAGATATGCTCGCAGAAGATTGGATTATTGTAGAATAACTTATACTTATGGTGTCAAAATGCTAACTAGTGAACAATTCCAAGAGTGGAAAAACCATCCAGTAACAAAAGAGATATTTGCTGAGCTTAAGAAATCTAAACAGGCAATAGTTGAACAGCTTGCCAATGGAGGTAGTATTGGCTATACTGTAGATGAGACGCATGGATTTACTAATAAGTTAGTTGGCCAAATAAACGGCCTGGATCAGCTTCTCAATATTTCCTTTGAAGGTGATGTTGTAGAGAATGAAGTTGATGAACGTAGTGGTTATTAATTATGAGTATTCCAAAAAGTTTTAACTTATTTGGCCATACAATAAGAGTTGTATTTTCAGCTTCAAAATTTGATGAGGAAGATGGTGCTTTTGGATTTGCTTCCTATAGAAGAAATGAAATTCAATTACGTCCATCTTCTGAGATTACTCCATTAACAGAAGATTGTTTAGAGCAAACTTTTTATCATGAACTTGCTCATTTTATTATTTATTATGCTGAACATGCTTATGATAAAAATAAAGAGCCCATGTATAAAAATGAAGGATTTATAGACTTAGTAGGTAATTTAATGCATCAAGCAGTAAAATCATTTGAGTATGAATAACAATTATTTAAAAGGGTAATAATTATGAGCACAAACATTAATGATAGTAATCAATCTGGCATCTTACCGACTGGCGGGCACTTGTTGGTACTTCCTGAGAAGGTTGAAGAAAAGACTAAGGGCGGAATTTATTTGCCTGAAACAATTCGGGAAAAAGAACAGCAGGCAGCAACAGTTGGAACTTTGGTTGCTATTGGACCTACTGCCTGGAAAGACCTTGATGACGGTGCTGCCTGGGCAGAAGTCGGCGATAAGATTAGTTACTCCCGATATGCTGGTGTGTCAATGCCTGGCAAGGATGACGACTCTTATGTATTGATTAATGACAATGATGTTTTAGCTCGGTTACTCTTTTAAATAGGTGTTATTATGGCAGAAGAATTTGTGCAAGACATTATTATGGCAGCCGAGAGCAATGATGGTTCTTCTACAGAACCAACAGAAACCAGTAATGAGACTGGCAAGTCTGTTGTGGCAGCTAAATCTGGTGATGATCAATCTTCCAATCAAATTAAAACCCCTAATGGTAATGCTGATTCTGATCAAACCAAGATTGCTCCTTCTGTAGAAGAACTTGCTGCACAACTTGGTTGGCGTGCTGATCATGTAGGTGAAGATGCAGTTGATGCTGTCACATACATTCTGAGGTCAAAAGATATTCAGAAGGCAATGAGTAAGCACAACAAGGACTTAAAGGAGAATCTTAGTGCTGTTCAGGCATCTGTAAATGCACTTAAAGAACACAATGAGAAAGTCTATCAAACTGAAGTTAAGAAACTAACTGCTGAAATAGAAACTCTTAAGAAGGAACGCAAGTCTGCAATTGAACTTGCTGATGTTGATAAAGTCGAAGAACTAGATGCACAGATAGAAGCAAAGAAAAACGATCTTGCTGCACCAAAAATTAATGATAGTACCAAGTCTGGTGCTGTTGAAAATCCTGTATATGATGAATGGATTCAAGACAATCAATGGTACTTGGAAGATAATGAAATGGCACAGTTCGCTGATAGTGTAGCTCAGAATTATGTTGGTGCACCACTGACTAGGATTTATGCATTAGTGAGGCAGAAAGTTCAGGAGGTTTTTCCAGAAAAGTTTGCCTCTGCCAAACCTGGAACAGTTACCAATGTTGCAACGAAGCCCATTGGTCCTGTTTCTCCTGTTGATAAAGGCTCCAACAATAAGGGTGCTACGACTTCTTTTAGTAAGGCCGATCTTACGCCTGATCAAGTTAGTATTATGAATCAATTTGTTCGCGGAGGCATAATGACCGAAGAACAATACATTAAAGATATTGCAAGTATGCAAGAATAATAAGAGGATTATGTTATGACAGAGCAGGCAAATAAAATAGAGAGTGTTAAAAGCGAGCAACCGCGAAAAAGAATTCCCCTTGGGTCAAGGAATATCTTGACTGCACCGAAGAAGGTCGGTTTCGTGCGCCGATTTGTTAATGATACTGGAGATCGCATTCAGATGTTCAAGGACGCTGGATGGAACGCTGTTGATGATGGCTCACCTGTTGGGGATTCGAAGATTGGCAGACCGACGCAAATTGGTAGTGCTACTAATCCTAGTGTGGGTAACAATCAAAGGGCTGTTCTAATGGAGATCCCAGAAGAGATTTATGAGGCAGACCGAGCCGAATCACAAGCCAAGATTAGTGAGGTAGAAAACCAAATTAAGCGGAACTCTCGTGGCGAGGGTAGAGATGGCTTGTCTGGAAGTGTGACTATTTCGTAAAATTTAAATCTTTGTTGAGGTAAAAAATATGGCAAATCTTGATACTCCTTTCGGCTTTAAGCCAGTCAAACATTTGAACGGGTCTCCTTGGAATGGCCAGGCAAATGTTTATTATATTCCATCTACAGATAATACTGCAACTTTTATTGGAGATGCCGTTAAGGGTGCTGGATCTGCAGATGCAACTGGCAAATATCCTACGGTCGCCCAGGCTACTGCTGGTGCTGCCGTACGCGGTGTTGTAATTGGTTTTGGTGATAATCCCTATGTAATGACTCATCCTGATGCTCCTAATCGTGCATATCGTCCTGCTGCTACTGCAATGTATTGTCTGGTAGTTGATGATCCTCAGGTTATTTTTGAAGTTCAAGAAGATAGTGATGCCAACTCTATTACTGCTGCAATGGTTGGGCTTTCTACTAACTTTGTAGTTGGTTCTGGATCGACTGTTACTGGTAAGTCTGCTATGGAACTTGATTCAAGTGATACTGCAACCGACACTAGTGGTAATTGCAGACTTTTGCGGTTGGCTAATCGAGAAGATAATGAACTTGGAAATTATGCCAAGTGGGAAATTCTTTTCGGAGAGCATGAGCTGGGCCTGACTATTTCAACTGATGTTTAATTAGTTGCTTATTAACTTCTGCTATTTAATCATCATTTAAAGGAGCTTACAAATGGGTATTATTACTACTAGTAATTTTGCAAAAGATCTGGTGCCTGGGGTCAAGACTTGGTTCGGCCAAAAGTATAAAGAGTATCCGATTGAATATTTGGATATTTTTGAGAAGGGTAACTCTACAAAAGCGTTCGAAGAAGAAGCTGGTGTAACTGGTTTTGGCCTCGCAGCAGTAAAAACCGAGGGAGCTGGGATTGCGTACGATGAGCAAGAGCAAGGCTTTGTTAGTCGCTATACTCATGTAACGTACGGCCTCGGGTTTATTATTACTCGGGAAATGTACGAAGATGGTATAGCTGTAACTGTAGCGCTGCGTCGTGCAAATGCGCTGGCCTTCTCCATCAGGCAGACCAAAGAGATCATTGGGGCAAATATTCTCAATCGGGCATTTACTGCTGCTTATACCATGGGAACTAATAGTGATGGTAAGGAGCTTTGTGCTACTGATCATCCGAACAAGTCTGGCGGAACTTGGCGGAATGAACTTGCTACTGCCGCTGACCTGAGTGAAGCAGCCCTCGAGCAGGCTTGCATTGACATTGCTGCATTCACCACTGATCGTGGACTCAAGATTGCGATTATGCCCCAAAAGTTGATCATCCCCACAGCTCTTGAGTTTGACGCTATGCGGATTCTCGAATCTATTGGTCAATCAGGCAGCGCGAATAATGATATCAATGCTATTCGGGCCTCAAAAAAGTTCCCGCAAGGCATCGCTGTGAATCATTACCTGACGGATAGTGATGCATGGTTTATTAAGACCAACTGCCCTGATGGCTTGAAGTATATGGAAAGGCGGCCGGATGCATTTGGAACTGAGAATGACTTCGACACTGAGAATGCTAAGTTCAAAGCGACATTCAGGGGTTCGTTTGGTTGGTCTGATCCACGAGGCATATTTGGTTCGCCTGGTGCTGCATGATAACTTGGTGTTCATAAGTGAACGGCCAAGACTAATTTTAATACTGGCGTTGGAAGGACCCAATCTTCCAACGCTGCTCTAAGGAAAGGGTGGTAAAATGGGAAAATATTCGTTTGGTAAAAACGGTCCGACTTTTGAAGGTGTTTCGTTAACTCCTGCATTTGCTTCTATCACGACTACTGCTACACCTGCATCAGGTTCCTGTGCAGTTCAATTTGTTTTCAAAGATGTTCTTGGTAACACTATTACTTCTCCAGTGTCTGGATTGCTTTACTTAAGTGAAGTAGCTACCGGACTGACTCATAATTTGGCCGATACATCTCTTGCTGTATTGACTAACGGTGCACTTACTAATCTTGGTAGTGCAGGGCCTAGCTTGTTTACTACGACTGCGGCTGGATTATTGGGGCTGACTATTACTGCTGCTGCTGATGATTATTATGTAGTGTTTGTCAAGCCTGATGGGGCATTGTTGATTTCTACTGTTTGTACTGTGAATGCTTAGGTCATATTAAAGGAGAACTTGTAATAATAAGGGAAACTTTATTATTACAGATTTTGTGTTAATATGAACTTCCATATTATAATGATTACTATATAGGAGATATTATGAGGGCAAAAACATTAATAGCACCAACAACAGCTGCTGCAAATAAGATATTAATTATTGATAACTTGAATCTTAATGGGTCAGTTTCTATTGTAGGCCTTGTTACTACTGAGTCTGTTGCTATTCAGATTCCTAGAGTAGGAAGTCCTGCTGTAGATACTGATACAGATTGGACTCCGCTTATTTATAATGGTACTACTTATGTTTTAGATGTAAATAATAATAGAATAAGTATTCCTTTTCGTGGAACTTATAGAATAGCTAAAGCTGAAAGTGTTGGTAATGCCTTTGGGATAAGGTTTGAATAATGTTTAGTTCACCTCTTGTAAGTCCAATTAATAGTTCTGTTATTGGGATGAATCGTTATGGAGATTTTGTAGCTAGAACTCCAGGGATTAAAGACGATCAAGAACTCAATGCGCAGGTAATTTCTCGTCGTTGGTATCCATTACCGAAACCAGCAGCTGATTCAACAGTATCTATTGTAAATGGTTTGCATCGTGTAAACGGTACAGGAGAATTTCAGTCTGGTGCAATTACCATTACTTCTGCTACAAGATATATTGAAACATTGGTAATGAGTGATGCTGATGAGTATGAAACTAAGACTGAAGCTATACAATTATTCAGCGATGGTGCAAGAGAATTTATTTTTGAGTCTTGGACAAAAGTTGATCCAGCAACAATAAATACAGCATTTCCTTATGTGTTTCCATTTATATTGGAGTAAGCAATGAAAAGAATATTTTTAATGTTGGGAATGTCTTTACTTGCTTCCCAGTGTTTTGCAACTGATGTAACTTATGATGATAAAGTTACTGGAGGAACATTTTCAGCAGCTGAAGCTAATAATGTAAAAAATGCAGTTAATTCTAAAGCAAACATATCTGCAATAACATGGATAACAGCTACAGCTTATACTGCAAATAATCAATCAGTAACACATGGTGGGCATGTATTTGTATGTACGTCGAATCATACTGCTGGCGCATCTACTGAGCCGGGAGTCGGGGCATCCTGGGCAACAGTGTGGAGGTATCATGGAGTAGACTTATATGAGCCGCTGAAAGGGGAAGATGATAACTATGTCACTGATGCTGAGAAAGCAAGACTTGGAAATTTAGAGTTAACAGACAATGTCACCTTCGGCAACGTGACAGCGGCTGGTGGAGCACTCTATGCTGGTGTGGCGAATACCACACAAGGAGCACTGGTTCTCTATACGAATACTGACCCGATATACACTGCCGGGTTTACGCCAGCAGCAACTCCTTCTGGTAGTGTGACAATTAAATTTCCACCGGCTCCTCCTACTGGAGCGAACTACTTGTGGAACGTTGATGTAAATGGGACAAGCGATTGGACTGATCCGGCATCGTTTGAACCAGCACTCGGAAACCCTGCCGTGACAGGCTATGTGCTCGCCTCGACAGATGCTGGGGTGAGGTCATGGGTCGAGATGACGGGGGGCAGCGCAGAAGTCCAAGATGAAGCCTTTTCCGCTGCCAACTTTGACACTGACACGACACACGCAGTTTCACAAGATGACTTCTATGACCGCTTCCACCTCTTTGATGCTGATGACGATGGAGATTTCACCGATGAGACGTGGTTTCCATCTACATCCGGTGCGCCGACGAACGCGACCTATCTGACGACTTCAAACGAAACGGGGTTGAGTGCAGAGGCCAACCTTGGAGCGCTCACAACAGGTATTCTCAAAATCGCAGTGGCGGTTGGAGTGGCTACCCCTTCAACCGCAGTTGCCGGTGATTTTCCAACCCTGAACCAGAACACCACAGGCACGGCAGCAGGGCTTTCCGGTACTCCGAACATCACGGTTGGGACTGTTTCGGCAGGCGCGGGAGGGTTCATTGTCGATGCTGACGGGGATGCAACGGCAAAGTCATTCTCAACTACCTTTGTCGATGGAGCGATGTACTCGGAACTGCCAATCAACACAGCGGCAAATCCTTACGTTCCAGGTGTATCTGCCAAGCTGATCAAGATTTTCAACAATGACGGTGTACCAAAACTGAGTATCAGCGATGCGGTTTATACCATGCTGACAAGCAACGATATCGATGACACTCCGAGCGATGGAAACACCACTCAACCTGCCAGCAGCAACTCGGTAAAAGACCTCGAAACAGGGCTGAAAGCAAAATACGTCTCAGGCACCGAAGCCGATTTCTACGGCACTCTGCTCGACCCGCAGGCAATCTACGCGGTCGATGCTACAAATCACGCGGTAACACTAATCAACGATGTCCCGGCAGCATTCACCATCACTGAGATAAGCGTCTCATGCGATGCCGACCCAACCACAGAAACGACATTTACCTTTCAACACAAGGTGGTTGGTGTCGGTTACGGATCACCAACCACAATTGAGGCAGTCCTGACAGTAAACGGAACGGCAACCATCACATCCGGCATTGACGATGCAACCATCCCGGCAGGAACGAAGGTCTTTATGACACTCTCTGACCCTGATGATGCATTGAACGAATGCTCATGGCAGATTGAGGGGGATTGGGATTGATTATGAAAAAACTCATACTGGTTTTGATACTGGCGCTGATTCCTGGTCTGTCGTTTGCTGGATCGCATAGTGTCGGTGTGACGATGGCGAAGGTGCAAGCGAGCTACTCAGACATCCTTTTTTATCACAACGCCGACTCATGGGCCACCGCCCCAACCAAGGGCGCGGGGACAGTCGCATTTACAGAGTGGGCATCACAGAACACCAGTACGACAACAAAACTGGCCGGTACCGGATCGTTTGATACCAACGATGACGGTTACGGCAAGATGATCATTCCGGTAGCAAGCAATTTTTCAACCGCGAATGCGCGTATAGGTTTCTGGGTGCATCTAAAAGAAGCATCAGAGGCAACCCACAGAATAGTAGCCTTGACGAATAGCACGGGAGTTAACGAGACATCGGGAAGTTTGTTTATATATATACTGTCTGGAGGGGGGATTCGTGCATCTATAAATGGCACGCAATTCAACGCCACCACCACTGCTGCCAATGGCACTGCGTATTATGTCGAATTGTCCATACACAACAACACTGATGTAGATTTATTAGTCAATGGAGTCTCTGAAGCATCCGGGACGTGTGCAAATACAACCCATAACGGTACACACCTGACTTTCTTTTCGGACACAACCATGCTCAATGCCTATTACGATCAGATTGTTTTCTCTAATGATTACACCAGAAACATATATGCGATCCGTACTGTTACTGATTTTAATTAGCCTATGGTCCGGTGCCTGCTTGGCTGCTCCGTCGATTGACTCATCGACTCCATCAAGCGTCACATTGGGTCAGCCTGTAACAATCACAGGTGCAGGTTTCGGGGCAATCGGTCCGACCGTAGCTTATTTCGATGATTTTGAGGATGGGGTCGCTGGAAATCTCCCAGCACAGGGAAGCTCAGCTATCGTGGGAACTAGAGACATTGTTTCCGGCACCTACGGCGGGTATGTCAACACTTTTAAAAACAGCGGATCGCTGGCGTTTCAGGTGCCGTTTGATCAAGCGGGATGGTCAGAAATCGCCACGGCACTCCCAGCCGAAACGAGAGATATTTATGTCTCGTACTATTTTTTGCTCCCAGAATCAGACTATTGGCCTGGAGAGGGTGGTGATTCCGGGACAGCCATAAACCTCAAAGCCATGTGGATACTCGGTAACAATGCCGGAGCGATTGACACAGCCAACAACGACAAGGTTATTCCTACCATCCTTGGAGATGACGGCGGCACTGGAATGAGTGCGATGGTCGTGGGAAATGACCTCACTCCGAATTACTCCACCTATGTAGATGCCGTACCTACAAAAGGCACGTGGACCAGGTTGTCATGTTGGTTGAAAGCTGGCGACCCTACAGGGGCGATGAAATTCTGGAAGGATGCGGCTCTTGTTAAAAATGATACTGGCGTGAGCACCATAGCAGATGGCGAATACCGGGGATTCGTGGGGTTCCCTGGGTACGGGCGGGTTGATGCTGCTGTAACATCCAGGCCAACTTATGATGATGTATACATTGCCGTAGGGGCAGCGGCAATGGCTAGGGTCGAACTGGGAGATAATAGCACATATACAGACTGCACAAAACTGGCTGTGGCTACTGTCAACACCTGGGCAGACACCTCAATATCAGCGAGCGTAAGGTCCGGCAGTTTTTCGCCTGGGGAGACTGCATATCTGTTTGCCATAGACGCTGACGGTGTTGCATCTGGGGGGTATCAGGTAACGATAGAGGGAGGCCCACAACCCCGCGGCACAGTCCCGCTCGGAGATATGCGATGACCGGCAACGAGCGGGTGTTTCTGGATATGATTGCGTGGGCTGAAATGGTGTTGAAATCTAACTTTATATGGGGGAAGAGATGAAGAGACTTTTGGGAGTAGCCTTGGCCGTAGGCTTGTTATCGAGTTGTGCAGGGCCGATGGAAATCAACCAGAGCGGGACGAGCGGCGGCAAGGCAGCTGCCACACAACCTGGCGGGGATGTGATCAATATCTCGGTTGTAATAGAGAAGAAGGATGATATCAAGGATGCTCTTGACGTGGTCGGGCAAGTGGAGAACTTCATTCCGGACCTTCCCGGAAAACTCCCGAGTTTGCCGGCGGCCCCCGAGTCGAAGCCAGAACCCGCCGCGCCGGTCTTTCCGGATGTCGCTCCGCCCACCGCGCCCACAGAAGAGATTGCAAAACCGGAAGGCCTTGAAGATGTTATCCCGCCACAGGGGACGGTTGAGGAGGTAGATTGATGTTCCGGCTTGTCCTGGTTCTCGTCCTGCTCTGGGCAGTCCCAGCCGGGGCGGTGACCATCCCGCAATCTTTCGGCGAATGCTCTGCGCTCTGCGCTCAGTATTTCCCAGGCGGAACTGTAACTCCTCCAGTTGATCCGGTGATACCACCTGTTGTTCCCCCGTCAGGGACAAAGACTTTTCCCCATGCGATTACATTTGAAAGATCAACTGATCAAGGCAACGGTTCTGCAGGGATTTTGTTCAGGACTTTACAAGCAGGATCGATTATTTATGTTTCAGTTAATGGTGAGGTTGCAAGATTAGGAGTTCCATATAAAGGTGCTCCAGT
>Ga0209318_1001515_pt1 | contig 14215 bp, 13 predicted proteins | sample RifGroE1_FD_183999 | JGI IMG/M metagenome (GOLD analysis project Ga0209318, IMG submission 183999) | Groundwater microbial communities from Rifle, Colorado, USA - Groundwater E1 (SPAdes) (version 2) | ecosystem: Environmental > Aquatic > Deep subsurface > Groundwater | place: Rifle, Colorado...
AAGAATCAACTAAATTTTGTCCTATTAGAGAAAAGGTAGAACTAGGGATATCTCGTTATCCAATAGCGGGAGGTAACTGGGATACTATTAAAAACTGTTATCGTGGTATGTCTGCAATAGAGGGTATGATTGATAACCAAATTAGCATTAATCAAATGTTTGCAATGGTGTCATATTATATGAAAATGGCTGCATTTGGGAAGACTGTTATTGATTCGTCAAGGATACAAAATTGGAGTAATAAAATAGGCGAAGTTGTAAAAGCAGATGGACCAGTAAATGACGTTGTATATCAACTACAAGTGGGCAATTTTAATCAAGCAATATTAACTGTAATTGATATGGCTATTAAATACACTAAAGAATTTTTAGGAGCAAATGATGCCTTGATGGGGCAAATAGACCCAGAACAGGCTAGCGGAATTGCTATCCAATCAACAGCAAGACAAGCAGAAACACCGCTTGCAAATCCTGCGTCTAATCGTGATCAATTTGTAGAAGATTTAGGCTTGATATGGGGCGAGTTTTTCATTAAAAAGTATGTTAATCGCAAAGTTAGTTATAGAAAAGATGAAAAAATAGTAGTTGACCAATATAACAGTGAAGGAATGAAAGATATATTGCTTAATTGCAAAATTGATGTTGGGCCAAGCACATATTTTAGTGAAATAGCAGGAATACAAGCATTAGACAAATTGCTAGAAACTGGACAAATAACAAAATTACAATATTTTGAGCGTATGGCTAAAATGAATATTATTCCAGATTGTCAAGGATTGATTGAAGATGTTAAAAAAGAAATGGAGCTAATGCAACAACAACAATTACAACAGTCACAGATGCAAGAGCAACAACAAATAGAGCAACAAGGGATACAAGAGCAGCAACAAATGGAAGGGCAACAAGAAAAAGAACAAATATATGAACAGATGGCAAGTTTTGTTGAAAGTTTGCCACCAGAAACACAACAAAAGATTCAAGCATTGCCACCAGATGAGCAGGAACAGATGGTTATGCAGATGATGAAACAAGATGTCAAGCAAAGCACTCAAATATAGGGTGCTTTTTTAATGTAAAAAAATATCGCAGGTAAAGCGGAAAAATCCAAAAGGAGAACAAATATGGACGAATTTGAAAATGATGTAAACGCATCATCAGAGGTGAACGTTGAGCCTCAAATAGAGCAGGTGTCTAGTGAGTCTGTAAACGCAGAGAGTGGAGAAGTCGCAACTCCAATAGAGAAACCAGCACAAAGTGTAGATGACAATGCCAAATACGCACAAGTAAGACGAGAGGCAGAGTCTAAAGCACGTGACAAGGTTATTGCTGAAATGGGTTACGAGTGGAATGGGCAACCAATTACCACTTATGAACAGTATTCGAGAGCAAAAACCGAGTCTGAAGAACAAGCAAGGCGTGAGCAATTAGCAGACCAAGGTATTGACCCGTCCATCATTGATGAGTATGTGTCAAATAACCCAACTGTTAAATGGGCGAAAGAATTACAGCAAAAGCAACAGGAACAGGAAAAAAATAGTAAGGAATATTCAGAATTTTTGGGATATTTCAAAAAGGAAAATGGACGAGATTTTGACTCTGCAATTGATAATCTTCCGCAAGAAGTTTGGGATATGAAAAATGAAGGTAAGCCTTTAAAGGATGCCTATGTTTATCACCTTAATAGTCAACTTAAAACAAAATTAAGTGAGTATGAAAACAAACTGAAAGCGGTTGAAACCAATCAAGTTAACGCAAATTCAACACCTGGAAGTGTAACGGGCAATGGCAATGCTGATAGTGGTTTTATAACATCAGAAGCATTCGAGTCTAAAAAGCATGACCAGAAATGGGTAATACAAAATTTAACAAAAATACAAGAAAGCCGAGCCAAATGGTAGGCGAAAGGATGATAAATAATGAACGTTAATAATACAGTAAGAGGATTTATACCAGAATTGTATGATGCTAGTGTATACAGAACATTAGAGGACAATCTAGTGCTTAAACAAATCTGTAAGGCACCAATCAAAGCACCAATCAAAGAATATGGGGATACAGTATACTTTACTGATTTAGGTGACCCTACAATTACAGATTATACTGGTACATTATCAGCGGAAAACTTACAAGATAGTCAAGTTGCAATGCTAATTGACAAAACTAAAACATTTTGCTTTAAAGTTAAAGATGTTGATTCACTAATGGCTAATGTTGACGTAAAAGGCTCACAATCTGAAAGAGCAGGATACATGCTTAAAGATGCTATCGAAAGAGATGTATTTACAAACGTAGGAGCAAACGCAAACGCAGGTACGGCATTAACAGCAACTATAACTAGTGCAAATGTAATTAGTTATGTATCAGAACTTGCAAGACAACTTTATGATAACAACGTGCAAGATAGTAATATGTTTATGTTACTTCCTCCATGGATGATGATTAAGTTGAAATTAGCAGGTATCGCATTCGCTATTAATAACGGAGTAAATGGCAAAGGTGGTATGTTCTGGTCGAAAGACTTAGGCTTTGAAACATACATTACTAACACTGTTTATAACTCAGGGACACAAGCAACACCAGTTTCAACAATTCTTGCAGGTTCTTTCCAATCAATCGGATTTGCAGAAAAATTACTTAAAACTAGAAATATCGAATTGTCCGCAAGTAGAGAAACACAACTTGATGGTGGAGATATCTATGGTTACAAAGTTATTAAACCAAAAGAATTAGCAAAAGGCACATTTACATTCGGTGTTGAAACAACACTATAGTAAAATATAGGGGCTTAATTGCCCCTCCATTATGAAAGGATGGGAATAGAATATGGCAGCAGGAGATAACATGGCAATAACTAACACTAAAATAGCATCATTAAATGTAGACCAAGCATTAACATTTATGGCAGCAGATGCAGATACAGCAGATTTAGCACAGAAATTCATTTACACACCAACAGGTAAGGATAATAGAATAGTAATTGGCTTTAAGAATACAACTGGTATTTTAGCTTATTCAATTGCAGCAGGTGTTGGAGTATTTGGAGCAGCAGCAAAGACAGGTACAGTTGCAGCAACTTCTACAGATGTAATTCAGATTGAAACAGGTAGATATATGTTAGCTGATGGAACAGTTGAAATTACATTAACACCAGCATCGGGAACAAAATTGTTAACTAATCACGCGGCAGCAGTATTTGCAATAGAACTACAGTAATTGACTGGGGAGTGTAAAAACTCCCCTTATTTTTTTAATGAGGTGACAATATGAAATTTAAAGCAGAACCAAATCTATTCGTAAGAATATCAAGTAAATATGTACAAAGAGTAACGGGAATTAAAGGCTTTTATTTTGATGATAAAGGCGAATATGAAACGGATAACGAAACATTAATTAAATTATTTAGTCAATCATTTGATATTGACGAACAACCAAAAGAAAAAATTAAAAGACATTGTAAAAAATGTGAATTTATATGTGATACACAGGGCGAATTATTAAAGCATTATAAAACTATTCATCCGAAGGAGATTAAAAAATGAGTTCATTAGAACAACTAGCTTCAAAAGCCATACTTGCACAAAGCGGACTAGAAGGTACAAAGGCAGTACATCCAATAGTCGCAAATAAGATTGTAACATCAACTAATATGAAAGTTGGAGCATATACAATTGCAGCGCAACCAGTAGCACCATGTTTGTTAAGTGTGAAGAATACAGTAGTTGATACAGCTGATACAATGGGAACTATTACATTCGTAGGTACAGATATAAACGGAGATGTGTTAACAGAAGTAGTAACCCCAGTTGCAGATACTACAGTTTATACAACAAATGAATTCGCATCCGTTACATCCGCTACAGGTGCAGGGTGGGTTATTGGTGGAATAACAGAAGATACAATAATAATAGGAGTTGCAGACACTATTGCAGGAGATGGATTTTATTTTTCAGCTATCCAAGTATTAGCACAAGCAGTAGTAGCATCACAAACAAACAAAATAGGCTCTACAGTTGCACAGTTAAGTGATTTTACAGCATTACCTGTCGGAATATATCCAACTAAGGTTACAAAAATAGCATTGACAAGTGGTGAAGCAATTGGAATTTTAGCTAGTATATAGGGGGTTGGGTAATGGCAACAGTAACAGAAGTATATGAGAGAGCGTTAGCACTATATGACGAGATTTCGAAAACTGGCACAATTGACGCAGGTAAAACAGCAGACTATAGAGCAAGAGCACCACGAATAGTCGACTTATTACAAAAAGAATTAATTGCGAAGGATAGCATACAGAAAATATATGAATATGCGTATGTAGCAGACTCGACATTGCCTTGGGTGGTACAAACATTACCTAGTGATTTTGACTCGCTTGTAGAGGTCATATTATCAATAACAGGCAACAATTACTATGTATATACGGATTATTTATTAGAACGTGATGGGAATACTTATTCGCTCTATCTGATGTATCCTAACGATTGCACAGTACGTGTTAAATATAAGTTTATACCTACAACAATCACTGCGATTACAGATGCCTTACAAGTTGACGAAATAACTGCACAGGCTATCAGTTATGGATTATGCAAGTGGTTTGCAGTATCTGAACAAAACGAGTTTGTTGCAAGTTACTGTGAAAATAAATTTAATGAGTTGAAAGTAGACAATAGGTCAAGAAGAGTAGCGAGAACGGAAGATATTATAGATGTCTATAGGTAAGAGGTGAATTATGAGTGTATATGATGCACTAAAAGCCAACGTAGTGGATAAAGGCAATACAATCATTAGAGCATTTGGGGGCCTATTCCTATCTCTTACTGGTGCTACTGGTATTAGATTGGGTTTTTTGTCCGAATGCAAGAATGCTAAAATAACGCAAGATTACAAGATAAGAAAAAGAGAAGGCTATGACGAATTATTCGCAAGTATAGCAGTTAAAAAAATACAAGGACAATGGAATGGACTCATTAATGGAGTCTTTTTTCATTTATTCACTTGCAATGGTAAGTTGTATAAGACTATTGCAGGAGTAAATACCGAACTAGGCACGTTAACAGATGCACCGACTAGGTTTTTTTACTTCGGTACTAAAGTTTATGTAATAAATGGATATGAATACAAGAGTTTTGACGGAACTAATTTTATAGATGTAGTAGGATATATTCCGAAAGTTGCAATAGGTACTCCCCCAACTGGTGGCGGTACTCCTTATGAGAATAATAACCTATTAACAGGCAAGAAAAGACAAACATTCAACGCAGATGGTGCTGCGACAGTTTATACAGTGGCTGAGACAAGTTTAACGAGTGTAGATAGTGTTTATGTCAATGGAGTATTAAAAACGCTTACAACGGACTATACAGTAAATTTAACCACAGGAGCAATAACGTTTGTAGTAGCACCGACAACTGGACAGGACAATGTTGAAATTTATTGGACCAAAGGAACTGGATCACGTTCAGAAGTTTATTCCTACACGCAATACATATTTTTTGGTGGAAGTAATGACACAAGAGTATTTTTATATGGGGATGGTACGAATGAAATATTATTTAGTGCATTAGCGAATGGAGTTCCAAGTGCTGAATATTTCCCAACAGCTAACACAATGACAGCTGGTAGTGATGAATTTAGTGTGACAAGTCTATTAAAACAGCACGATAGATTGATTATAAGCACTAAGCAGGGTAGTTATTACGCTACATATGACTTTGATATCACTAATGGTGCAAGTTTCCCTGTATACCCTTTAAATGACAAGATAGGTAATATCCCATTAGGTCAAGGTCAATTAATACTTAACAATCCATTTACAGTTACAGATAAGGTCTATGAATGGGTATCGACTACTATAAGGGATGAACGTAACGCACAAAACAAATCAGACAGAATTCAACCTGCATTAGATGATTTAGATTTATCAACTGCGATTACATTTGATTATGAGGAAATAAGCGAATATTGGCTATGCGTAGGCAAAAAGGTCTATGTATACAACTATGGTAACGATACTTGGTACTATTACGAATTATTCGATACACCTTCATCGTTTACAGTGATTGATGGTGTGCTTTATATGGGTACTACTAACGGACAAATAATGAAGTGGGCACAGTATATCGACATTGACGCTATTCCAATTTATTTAACTGATAATGGAAACACGATTAATACAAGTGTAAGAGTTGGTTCGATGGACTTTGGAATAAACTTCAAACGTAAATTTTTAAACTTTGGTTGGGTAGGGATGAAACCAGAAACGAAGTCAATTTGTTTTGTAGAATGGGAAAGTGATTATGATGCATCGACCGAAGCTGAAACTATTAGTTATTCATTAATAGACTTCGGTGATATTGATTTTGAGGATTTTAGCTTTGATGTGAATTATAATCCTCAACCATTTAGAGTGAAACTAAAGGCTAAAAAGTTTACATTTTTCGAGTTGATTTTAACTAATGAGAGTGATACAGAAACAATGACTATTTTAAACATTACTTTACCAGCAATAATTGGAGGGGTAAGTAAGTAACCCTTTATAAGGAGGTACACAATGGCATTAACGAAATATAATGGTGCGATAAACACCATTCAAAGTTTATCAGATAAGCCAAACCAAACAGATGGATTAACAGCAGCACAATTAAAAGTTAAATTTGACCAAGCAGCTATAGATAATCAAACATATTTAGATGATACGTTAACAGTTGAAGTTGATACTAAATTTACAACAATAGAGGCTGATGGGTTTGTTACAACTGCAAGATTGGCAACTAACGCAGTAACTACTACTAAAATATTAGATGCTAATGTAACTGGTGTAAAATTAGAAAACAGTGGCGTTGTAGCTAGTACGTATAAATCAGTGACAGTTGACGCAAAAGGTCGAGTAACAAACGGAACAAATCCAACTACATTAAGTGATTATGGGATAACAGATGCAGTAAGCAACACAAGTACAGAAACTATTGCAGGAGTTAAGACATTTTCAAGTAGCCCAGTAGTACCAACAGCTACTGCAAATGGCGAGGTTATAAATAAAGGTCAGATGGATAGTGCTATTACTTCTGTGATTCTAGGCGATATTACTCCACTATTAGACACAGATGGAACATTGACAGCCGAGAGTGATGTTAAAATAGCAACACAAAAGGCAGTTAAAACTTATGCAGACACAAAGCAATTAAAACAAATTCCAGATGATACAACTCCAGCTAATAAGTATGAATTTGGAGTAAACAACGGATTATTATATATAAGGGCGGTGGTATAGATGGCAGGCGAAGTATATATTGCAGATAAAGCAACATTAGACTTAGTTAAAACAGATACAACATCAATATTAAGTAATTTCCCTATAACCGGGGGTGGCACTATATCAGATGTTAATAATTATAGTTATAAAGCAATTATGGATAAAATATTAGGAACTATATATTCGCTTCAAACTGTAACTTACGGCGGTACAATAAAAACTGTAGCAAGTGATGATACGTATATTTATGTAGGCGGTGAAACTACTCAAACTGTTAAAAAGTATAATAAATCAACTTTGTCATATATAGGTCAAACCGCAAGTTACGGCGGTACCATAAATTCGATTGCGCAAGATGACACATACATTTATGTAGGTGGAGGTACTACAAATACTGTCAGGAAGTATTTAAAAAGTGATTTATCATATATAGGTCAAACCGCAAGTTACGGCGGTGCCATATATACTATTGCTCAAGACGATACGTATATTTATGTAGGCGGAGGTACTACAAATACTGTTAGAAAGTATTTAAAAAGTGATTTGTCATATATAAACGAGACTGTAACTTATGGTAATGCTATCCTTTCGATTACGCAAGATGATACGTATATTTATGTAGGCGGTCTTACTACAAATACTATTAGAAAGTATTTAAAAAGTGATTTATCATATATAGGTGAGACTGTAACTTACGGCGGTACCATAAATTCGATTGCGCAAGATGACACATACATTTATGTAGGTGGAGGTACTACAAATACTGTCAGGAAGTATTTAAAAAGTGATTTATCATATATAGGTCAAACCGCAAGTTACGGCGGTGCCATAAATTCAATTGCAAGTGATGATACGTATATTTATGCAGGCGGTGAAACTACAAATACTGTTAGAAAGTATAACAAATCAACTTTTGAGTATATAGGTGAGACCGCAAGTTACGGCGGTGGTATAAATTCAATTGTACAAGATGATACGTATATTTATGTAGGCGGAGGTACTACAAATACTGTTAGAAAGTATTTAAATGCATATGAAATACAAGGATATGGGAGGGTTTAATAATGATATATATATTTGAAGGTAAAGATAACTTAGCAAGTGTAATAGTACAATGCAACACACTAACAGAGCAAGAAAAAGCACGTGGAATAATACTAGAAACGTTACCAATAGCAGATGAAGTAGAAGGCAAGCATGCAATATTAAAAGCAAATAAGTCTACAAATGAAGTTTGGTACGAGTATGCTGATATTCCAATTGAAGAAGGTACAATATGAGAAACCTAACATTGCTGTCAAATGATGAACTAAAAGAATTATTAACTGATACTCTAATATCCCTACAATGTGCATTTGACTTAAAAGATGAAACATACTTAAAAGCCGAGGTTATGAGTATAAGACAAGAGAGAACAGCGAGAATTAATAAATAGGAAGGGTGATAAAATGGCAGTAAGTTACTATAACGACTTAGTAAAGAAAGCGAAAACAGGTGGCTCGACTGTATTGAGTAATGCAACAGTACCTAAAGTTGCAACAACTACACCTAAGACTACAACGAAAACTACTCCTACATTGGGTAGTTTTTTAAGTGGTGTAGGTAATTCGATTATGAATAGCTTAAACCCTACGCAATCAGCAACACCAACAGTAACTCCTACAGTTGCACCAGTAGTAGACAACACTAAATATATTAACGACTTAGCAGAAGTTCAAAAGCAGAAGCAAATGGCAGACTTGAAGGGCGTATATGATAAAAACATGGCAACCTATGCTACTCAAAAAGCAGAAGTACAACCACTTTACTACGATAAACGTTCGCAAGAATCTACTGCGAGTCAATTGGGTGCTAAAAACTTTGCAGAATACCTAGCAAATAGAGGACAAACAAATGCGGGCATAGCAGGTCAAGCAGAACTCAATCGAAATATGACACTGCAGAACAATATAGGTGCGTTGAATCGTGATGAGAATAAAGCATATACAGACATTTCTAGTGATGTTGCACAGGCTAAGAACGATTATAACAACGGGATTATGAGTGCTAATGCAGACGTTGAAGCACAGAAACTACAGAATTTCATCACACAAGGTAACGCAGACAGAACATTTAATTACACAGCTGGAAGAGATAACAAACAAGATGCAGTCACAGCAGAACAAACTACTTATAATCGTTCACAAGATACTTTAGATCGTACAGACAAAATAAACGAGGCTATGGGCTACATTAATCCAACAGCTAATATAAGTGTTAGCCAAGCAGATAAACAAGCCCTACAACCTTATATGAATGATTTAGATGCATTTATACAAGCGAACCCTAATAATCCATTGGCTAATAGTGCTAAAGCTTTGAGGAATGAGAAAATATTCTCTAGTCCTGAACTATTGAAACAATATGGAGAAGATTTCAGAACAACCGATTCTAAACTGCAAGAGTTACAAACTCAATCGGCTAACCTAGAAATTCAAGGGGCCCAAATAGATTTAGAGCAAAAAAGGCTCGCATCGTTGCCAGATAGTCCTGAAAATCAAGTTAAACTATTGCAAGTTGATGTAGCTAAGGCACAATTAATAGAACAGCAAAAGGCTATTGAAAAGGCAGAAGTCGACTTGAAATATGCAGACCAATTACAACAATTAGAGATTAAAAAAGCACAGGCACAAATCAATGCGACAAACGCAGACACAGCTAACACTTACTCGGCTATTTCAAATAGAAATGTATCTGGTTCAAGTGGCAGTAGTGAAGCTGAAACAAAATCTGGAGTATACGCACAAGCGTTTCAAAAATTAAAAAGTTTATCAGTTCCTAAAGCGTTAGCATCGTTACAGGACCCTAATGTTCAGGCAAGTTTAAAAGCACAAGATATTGATATTAAAGCATTATGGAACGATGTAACAAAAGATGCAATAAGATTAAATACCCCTGGCGTATTCGATTATGACAGTTACTATAAATTAACAAATTGAGGTGGTTAAATGGCTACAAAAAGAAAATATAGTTCAAATGACATATTTGGCGCAATAGATAATGTAGTTCAGAATAAACCGAAGCAACAAACAACATCGTCGAAACAAACGAATGATATATTTAGTTCAATAGATAATGTAGTTGCAAAAATTGACGAAGAGGAAGAACGCAAAAAATCTTCCTCTTCTATTATTGATACAAGTCAATTTAGAAACAACACAATAGATTCAAAGCAACTATCGCAAGAACTCGGCACATTAAACAACAATAGAGCAATAGATCCGTTTAAACCTAAGCTAAACACATTAGAGAATAAAACACCATTTAATAATATGGTGAATTCCCTAGGTAGTGGTGCAACTGGTGTTCTTGATGCAAGCACATTTGGACTAAGAGAATCGGGAACACTTAACGCTGAATTACCAGAAGAAGATAGACTACAAAAAGAGTATGCTAAATCTTACTGGGTAGGCGAAAGAGTTGGTGAGATGACGAATCCTATAGGTCTAGCATTAAATACAGTACCAGTTGGTAAGGGCTTAAGTCTAGGCAAAACAATGCTTGCTACTGGTGGATTGAATTCAGCACAAGGTGGGCTTGAGTCTGGTGCAAGGAGTTTAGTTCGTGGAGATGATAAGGAAACTGTAATTAAGAACACATTAGGCGGTGCAGTAGGTGGATTTGTTGGTGGTGCTGCATTTGGTGGTATAGGTAAAGGACTGAGTAAGTTAAGCAAACCCATCAACGTAGCCGAATACACACCTAAATCCATTCCTAAAAGTGAATTTATAGGCTTACGCAAACAGTTACCAAGTGCTGATAGGTTGCAATTACCAAGTCCTGCAATTCAACAGGGTCCCATTACTATCAAACCTAAGACTTTCAACGTTACCAAATCTACAAATAAACTTGATAATGTTTTAAAAGAATATGATGACGCTGTAGGAACTATTCAAAACTACTTTAAAACGAATGAATTAAGAACTAACGAAGTAAATAGAATTAAATCGGAATTAGGAATAGATATTGATGATATCACAAAAAGATTATTAAAAGCCGAAACCACTACAACGAGGGAAGCATTAGAGAAAACAAAAGCAATTGCACAACTTAAAAAGATGTATGGATTGCAAGACTCGAAAGTATCTAAAACATTTGATAAGTTTAGTATGGAAAACAAGGCTAGAAATAACTTGATGCAACAACCTAAACTACCTATTAAGAATAAACTCGAAGTCAATCCACAGTTTAGAAAAGAATTTCCATTTACAGTAGTTAAGGGTAAAGAGTTACCGAATGCGAAACTCAATTCCACACCAAGACCAATTAAGCAAACAACACAGCCTATTAATAATTCGATAGGTAATGCTAATACTTTTAGAAATAAAATATCTAGAGATATTCCAAAGAAAAAATCTTCTTTGAAAGATGGATTACTAAACCTTAGAAGTTCGTTAGAAGATGATGTAATACACTTTGCAGACTTAGAAAAGAAAGTACGTGGCAAGGTAGCGAGTGCCGAAAACAGTTTATATAAACAAGCTAGACTGTATAAAGGCGTTCCGGAACGTGCTAACTCAATAATTGAAACTGAATTAAAACCGATTATTAAACGCGTTGAGGATAAAGGATATAATTACAAAGATTTAGAGGATTACGCAGAAGCCATCCATGCTAGAGATGTAAATAATTCTGGAATGAATTCTGGATTTACAAGTTCTGAAATTGATGATGTTATCAGAAAATTTGGAACGCAAGAAATGGAAAAAGCAAGAATTGAATTAGTTAATTATAGCAATAGAAGATTAGATGATTTAGTTAATGTAGGTAATATTTCCAAAGAGTCGGTCGATGCTATGAGAATTAAATGGAAAAACTATATGCCTTTGAATCGTTCATTTGATGATGATTCAGTAGAATTTTCACAAGGATTAGGAAAGAATTTTGCAAATGTTGCTACTCCTATTAAGAAATTAAAAGGCTCTGATAAAAAAGTTATTAGTCCAATTGAAAGTATGATTAAAAACACTTATTTGACAGAAGATGCAGTTGGTAGGGCAAAAGTAAGCAAACAAATAGCAAACTTAGCCGACGATGATGTAGATGAAAAGTTTATTAGAAAATTAGCAGATGGCGAAGAAGTAGGAAGAAAGAATGTAATAAACGTAAAAGAAAATGGCGTAAACGTAAAGTATGAAGTACCACCAGAAATATTTAAAACTATGAGTGGTATGAATAAAGAAGTTTCAAATATGTTTATTCAAATACTTTCTAAGCCTGCGGACATATTGAGAGCAGGTGCTACATTAACTCCAGAATTCCCAATAAGAAACGCTTTTAGGGATTTATTTCAAGCGTGGCAAGTAAATAAAAGTGGTTTTAATCCAATAACAGACTTTGCTTCTGGGTTTGCAGCAGCGATTGGGAAAAACGACTTATATAACGACTTTTTAAAAAGCAATGGTGGTTATGGTAATATTATTTCTATGGATAGACAAGCACATAAAAACGTACTAGAAGAAATAATCAAACAACCAATATCCAAAAAATTTGTTAATATTATACATCCTAAATCTTGGCTTGCTGCACTAAGAAGAATATCAGACATTACAGAATCAGCAACTAAAATCGGGGTTTATAAATCGGGGTTAAGAAAAGGATTTAGCAAAGAAGAAGCAGCATTCCAAGCAAGAGATATAATGGATTTTGCTAGAGCTGGTTCGTCAGTAAGACCAGCTAATAGAGTTATTGCCTTTTTAAATGCATCCATCCAAGGCAAATCTAAATTAATCAGGGCAATTGCAGAAAATCCCTTAAGAGTATCATCAAAAATAGCTGTAAGTATGGCTTTGCCAAGCATTGGAATTTTTATACTTACACAAAATTTAGCAAATGACAAACAAAAAGCAACTATTAATGATGCTCCCAATTGGTTAAAAGATACCTTTTGGTTGATTCCTATACCAAATACAGATATAGTTGCTAGAATGCCTAAACCATTTGACACATCAGTAGTAAGTAATGTGTTGGAAAAGTTTATGGATTATGCAATAAAAAATGAAAAAGATGCATTTGAAGGTTTTATTAAACGAACTATTTCAGAAAGTTCGATTCCATCAATGTTAACTGGATTAACCCCGATTGTTGAAGGTATGGCTGATTATTCGTTTTTTAGAGATAGTCCAATAATTCCGACTAGAGAAAAAAATCTAATGATGAAAGATCAATTTGATATTAATACAAGCGAAACTTCAAAAGGTATTGCTTCGTTAGTAAGAAAAGCAACTAACGAAGAGGGGACATTCAAAAACTTTGGGAGTCCAAGAATTATAGAAAACACCATAAAGGATACAACCGCAGGGTTGGGAGGATATGCCTTATCCGCTATTGATTATATTCTTGGCGAAACTGGAACAACTGAGAAGAAAATATTGCCAACAAAAAACATTAGCCAACAACCTTTAATAAAAGCGTTTTTAGTAAACGATACGGCTAGTGGAAAATCTATGGATTTTTTGTATACTCAAAAGAATAAATTGACCAATGAAAGAAATTCTTTTAAATTAGACAACCCAACACCGAAAGCAACTGGCAAATTAATGCCTAAGTCCGAATTTGAAAGAATTAAAGCTAAATCAACATACCAGAATCAAGAAAGATTAGATTATTTATCAGATGTTACTGAAGAAATAGGAAAAATTTCAAAAGAGATAAGGCAAGCCACGAATTCTAAAGAATTGACACCAAAAGAAAAACAGGATATTATAAATAAGTTAAGTGAAGAACGCAATAATTTATCCAGGTTAGCATATACTAATTATAAATCAAAAAACTTAACTAATATTATCAAAAAGAGGTAATGCTATGAAGTGGTACGAGATTATTTTAGTTTCCTTAATAATAATTGGGTTCACAATCTGGTATTGTTTCCCGACTGTGTCAGAATTATTTAGATGGTCAATGTATGGTACAGCCATTTTA
>Ga0209318_1001517_pt1 | contig 14144 bp, 14 predicted proteins | sample RifGroE1_FD_183999 | JGI IMG/M metagenome (GOLD analysis project Ga0209318, IMG submission 183999) | Groundwater microbial communities from Rifle, Colorado, USA - Groundwater E1 (SPAdes) (version 2) | ecosystem: Environmental > Aquatic > Deep subsurface > Groundwater | place: Rifle, Colorado...
TAGCATCACTGCACCATCTCCTATTTTAAATCTTTTAAATATTTCATCTTGATAACCGAATCCGTATTCTTCTTCTAACATAAATTTACATAATTCATTATCATATAAATATTTAAAATACATAATATGATTTAGTCTAAGAGAAATATTATATTTACCATTATTTATCACATCAATCATTTCATTTATTGTTTCTTTCTTATATTCATTTAGAAATTCAACTTCACCATGTTTTTCTAAATATATTGCTTGAGATAATTTGCAATTATTAAAATTTATTCTAGTATTTATACTTCTTCCTTTTCTATCTTTTATGTATATAGTAATCGTATCGTCTTTATCTAGTACCCTTTTTCTTCCGATACATTGCTGTAAAGTATCTAAATCAAATATATCTACTATAATATGTTTAACTGATTTATCTTTTATATTGATTCCGTTATCCAAAACAGAAGTACAACATAATAATCTACAATCAAATTTAGCATTTTCTATGATATTATTTTTCTCTTCATCATTAGAAAATTCAGAATATGTACTACTATGTTTACTACAAATAAACTTAGAATTTTCAAATTCATTACTCATTTCATATGCCTTTTTAGCACCGGCAAAATAAATTATTTTCTCATCATCTGGTATATCAGATATTAACTTTTTAAGAACATCATCTTTAAAATAATAGTATAAATCACTAATATAATTATAATCAGATTCTATTTCATATTTTATAACTTCTATATTATTCTTAGAAAAATATTCTTCTACTATATTACAAGTAGCACTAAGCAATATTTTTAATGTATTATTATTTAACAACCAATTAAATGATATATCAGTTTTTCTTGAAAATGTAGAATCTAAGAAAAAATAATGTATTTCATCTGCAACGACAATATCATAACTATTAATTGGTTTACCATTTAATATCGCATATTCTATTTGTTGATAATTTTTAACGTCAATTACATTATCTTCAACAAGTTCTTTTAAATTTTGTTCTTTTAATATATCTCTATTTGTTAAAAGTAAAATTGTTTTACCATTATTTACACAATAATTTTTTAAAGTATTTTTAATAAAGTGTGATTTTCCACTTCCTGTAGGAGATTTTATTAATATAGCATCATTGTCTTTCCATTGTTCGATATCTTCTAATTCTATTAAATCACTCACATATTTCATATTAACACCTCATCTTAAATTTTTACAAACAAAAAACACCTAGATATTCTTAATCTAAGTGTTTGCTTAATTATTTCTATTAAATTATGATAATAATTTATTGATTAACATTAATAATATTATTTATCTTTCCCTTTATTCACCCATTCACAATACGCATCATATGTATCATCGTATCCAAACTTATACCATGTTTTTCTAGTAGTAGGGTGGACACCTGTTTCTAATACTCTACATCCTTTATTTAAATAGAAATTACATTGAAAAACATTGTAAATATAAACTGTACCACTTTTTTGCTTTTCAGTATTCATATTATCACTCCTTTCATCTTATTTTATTTTTATTTGTGTCATCTCAACACAAAAAGAGACACCATTCAGATGTCAAATTTTCTATTGAGATAAATATATTGTGGAAATTTATATTATTAATCTATTTAATCTGTTTTTATTATAACTTATTACAATATATATGTCAACATATTTATTTTTATATTCTGTAAAAATTACAATTTAAATTATTTAAATAATAAAGAGTGAGACACAATTATCCCACTCTTATATATGCTAAATTTCTATTCCGGATCAGTAATCTCAATCTTACTAACAACTTCATTTACTTCATCAATATCTGTTACTTTATCCTTATTTTCAATTGCAATTACATCAATCACACTATCATCAATTTCATTAACACCTTCACCTTCCACTAATCCAACCTCACCAATAATATTTTGTTTTTCCATTTCTTCATTCATTAACCTCATAAATTCCTCTTTTTGCTTAAGTGAATCTAACTTTTCCTGCATTATCTCAAATATTTTCTCATTAAATTTTTTAATTTCATCAGGTATTTCAATCTCCATTTTTTCTAATATCTCTTTAAACAGATTCTGGTCAATTAATATTCTCATTAACTCTAATTCTTCTGATAGTGATTTAGTTTCAATATTCTTCAAAGATGTAAAATGAGTAATAATCAATAATTGCGTGTATCGATCCATTGGAAAATCTTTTAAAGTTTCATCTTCTTGTATGATTTTATTTATTAAGATTAATTTATTGAAAACTTCTTCAATGATAGTTTGACGAAAATGTAAATCAAATAGAATAGTACTGGAATTTGATAAAGTTACTTGTAATGTTTCATTTAATTGTGCATCTAACTTCTTTAATGCACTAAGGGTTAATGGTTTACTTTTTGACATGTTTAAATCAATCCTCCGTTTTTATTATTTATTTGTTTATATATGTATTTTATTTAATTCTTCAATTTATATTTATAATCTATTTAACTTTCTTAATCTTAAACTCATTACACATAAAATTATTAATTTCTTTTTGAATTCTTCCTTCTAAACTTTTTACTAAAATACTACATCTACCATCTCTATATCTACTACATGTGATACAATTACTTTTAAATATTTGTAATTGTTCGTTAGTAGGGAAGATACCTACAAAATTAATTCATTTTCTAAAATTGTTTCAATATTATCAAAATCATAATACCAAATCTCAAGTAAATTCATATTATGTAATTTTGCATATTCACGTTTTCTACGATCATGTTCTTGTTGTTTCTCAAAATCTTTAATTGTTTTATGTAATCCAGGTGTAAATTTTTCATGTTGAATTCCTTGATATTCTATAAGAAGATTATACTTTGGTAAATAGAAGTCATATGATAATAAACCATTGCCTAAACCTTTTAATTTATTAAATTCTTTTTGAGGTATATAATATAAGCAATTATATTTATCTTCATTAATTAATTTAATAAAATCATATTGATCTATTTTTATGAACTCTTTACTAATAAAATAATTACTAATAGATTCTTCACCTTTAGAATACTGACATTCTGGACAACGAAAATTAGCATTATTAGATTGTATAATACCTCTAGGATAATCTTCATGTTTACCTTCTGGACATTTCCAATAAACTTCTTGATCACTACCATGAGAATATTCATATGGTGATTTTTTATTTTTACTAGACCAAACTTCTAATGATTTAGGATATAATGTTCCAATACTATCTAATTTATGTACTTTATGATTTCCACAATATGAACATCTTACATTATTAGCGAAAAAAGTTGCACATTTAATTTCACTACTACCATGATAATCTATTTTCTGACAATAAATATAAATATATTTTGCACTAAATTTATCAATATCCCAAGGACTTATTGTATTTTTATTATAATCCCAATATTTATCAAGAAAATCTTCCCCTAAATTATCGATTCCATACTGTGCAAAGGAATTGCATTTATTACAATTCATTATACCTTTAGTTCCACTTGTAAAATTATTAATACTATTTAATTCACTTTCATGTATTCCTCTTGGACATTTAAAATAATATTTTTTATGAGCACTAAAACAAATTTCACTTGGTTTTATATCATCATTTAACTCATAATCCCATCTATCAAGTATATCTTTATAATTATTATCAATACACCATTGTTCAAATGATTTGCCATTTTTTAATTTAGTTATCTGTCCATTTTTTATTCTTTGTGTAGATGCACATTTTACACAATAATATTTTCCATCTTCTTTAACACATCTTAAATAATTTTGCATAGATATTGGTTTTAAATATGGATTTTTACAATTAACACAATCACATTTTACTAATATTTTTACAGTGCTACCTTTTTGTAAATCTTCTATTCTAACTTTAATTATAGTACCTCTTTTAACTCTTAAAGTATTATTTATATCTCTATATTTTGGAATCTCATAATTTAAATTTTCATAATAACTTATATTTCCAGAATGTAAAATAACATCTACTATTTTTGTTAACAACATTTTCATTACCTCCTATAGTATATTTTCTTTTCCTAAAATAAAAATGAAAACAGAGGAGACAGTCTAGGAAAACTGTTTTCAGTACGTCTACCTATCCTCTGATAATTATATTTACAATCTTTAATATTCTATTACAATAACTGTACTTGGATTGCCTTTGCAATAATCTCCTTTAATAGTCAAAGATTGCACATGATTAAAATCATCATCAATAAGCATTCCACTAGATGTAAACGAATCAAATAGGTTTTTAGGAGTATAATTATCAGCATCGTGCCTACGTTTTGAATCAAAATAATATGTAATAATTATATTGCATTTATCTATTTTCATATTTTCATATCCATAATATTTAACTAACCATTCTCCAAAATTCTTCCATTTTTGTTTCTCTCCGTTCATTTGTGGTCTAGGTAAAATCATCCAATGATTCAAAGAAGGAGGGATAGGTTTAGGAATAGGTTTCACTTTGCGTTTTGGATACAAACGAAAATAATGCTCATGATATTTATCTAAAACATCATTATCAATCACTAATTTAATTTTTGAAATACTAACATCCCCTTAAAATTATATTTACTAATTAATCATAAAATTTCTCAATTTCACATTTCCATCTAAAAATCTCAAATTACAAAACACTTATAAATCAATACTTTACAGCACCTTAAAATTCCCAAAATCATGAGTAAACTTAGATTTTGTGCTGATAAAACTAAAAAATAAGGATTGAGACATGTTAACGCATTTTTATTATGCATCTTTATGTCTCAATCCTTATTTTGTTTAGATATTAATGTTAATTAAAATGTGAATTAAATTAACTATATTTAGTTAATAATTATATTTAATATGTATAAATATTAATGTTTTGTTTTATATTATTCAATTATATCCTTACTTAATTACCAAACTAACGCACCCCAGTTTAGTTGGTTTAAATTTGCATCTCTTGCGGAGGTTGCTTTTTGTCTATTTCCAGTTGTGCAAGCAATTCCGCTTCACGTTTGCAGTTTTGGAGATATTCCTGCAGTGTTTGTCCTTCTGGCGGTTGTTTACCGAATTTATAAACAAAAGCATTTTCTTCCATTCCGTCTGTGACAGTAAATATATATTCAGTTGCAGTTGCCGCCGCTGTAGTTGATAGACTCAATATTTACACCCCCCCCTAAACAATCAAAGAATACGCGACAGAATAACTGTAGGAACTTGCATCCCCTACTGCCACTTGGACAAGCCAAGTTCTTGGTAACGTAATACCCGCAACTTGTCTAATACCATTTGTTATTGCACTTGAACTTACCCCAGGATAAATCACATAAGCATATCTGCCTATTGCTGTGATAGCTCCTGAAGCATACATCAGTCCAATATATTGTCCACTAACAGGGTCAATACCATAAAAATTAAGCGTCAAGCCACCCGTACCACTGACAGCAGAAACATTAACAAAAACCATAACCCCTTTTGCGTTATAATTAATCTGATTAGGCGTATTTACTGTTGCTGTTCTCGCCGCACTCGCAAGCAATGTGCCTTCAACGTTACCCAACATCGCCCTTATATTTGTGCCGTCACTTATGCCTATCAAATTTGCCTTTGCTGGTACTGCTTGACCAATCGTTTGTTCAACATTACTACCAGTTAGTTTTATACTCCCCGGATTAGCATCAGTGAATATTTCTGTCCCACTCGCATTTTTATTCACTACACCATTTGTAATCCCACCTGTAGTTTGATCAATTCCAACCTTACCAACAATATTACTACCTGCAACTAAACTAGGTAAACTTGTTACACCTACATCACTCAATTTATCAACTATATCTGCTAATGTTTTAACCGTTTCACCTGTTTTAGTAATTGCATCTCTCAATGCAGAAAGAGCAATATCAATATTAGCATTATCTATTTTTAAAGCATCTTTATTTGTATTTAACAAATCTGTTAAAAGAATATTATCAGGCAAAATATATCACATCCTTAATATTATAATTTTAGTTTATATTATTATATTAATCTAGATTTCTATATCCAAACTCTATCAATATTATTAATAACATCAATATCAAATAAAAAATTAAACAATCCACCAATTGACATATTATTAATTGATGTGGTAGTATTAATAAGATTATTTATATTTATACTTTGAGTTGGATTTATTTGTTCATTGTTTCCTAACCAAACGTAATTCATAGGAAAATATCACCTCGCAGATAATAATTATCTTCAACTAAAGTTTTGAACTTTTAGGAAGAATCATATTTAATTGATTGTATTGTGTTATTTACTTAGTCGATTTGCATAATTTCGAGTCGAAATGATTCGAACATGAGTTTGGGGCTACCAGAGATACTTATAACCCTCAATTTTATTGCCACATCAACTAAAGGTCTGAAAATTCCACCCGTCACTGGTTGTGGGCCAGTATGTCCAGCAAATGTAGACGTATAACTCACACCATGTTTTAAATCGCTGATGACAGAATTATCAGAAGCATTAACAAATGCAAACCTAGCACCCGCTGTCGTTCCATCACCATCAATTTGTGTATAAGCATGTATTTTATATGTCTTGTTAGCTTTTAATGGAATACTTGGAGATGTAATAGTTCCCATATTGTAGTTAACCTCTGTTACAAATTGAATATCCATATTAGTTGTAACAGCAGAATCTACAGTCTTATAACCTACAAATTGAGCTAAACCACTAATTTGACACCATCTATTATTAGAAAAACAGTATTTTCCATGATTATCAGTGTCAAATACTTCCAATCCTTCAACGCCTGTCAACGCAAGTCTTTGCGCTTGTATCATTCGAGGAACAAGAAATCCTCTAGTCGTACTTGTTAAATCTAATATAGAACTGGCATTAGGCGTATCTATTCCAATTCCAACTTTTCCATCTGTAGTTATTACAAGTTTTTCGCCATTAAGATAAAATATACCAAATCTATCAGATGTGTTTGATAACCCTAAATTTTTACCAACAACCCAAATACCATCATTTGTATCAGTTGAATCTTTAAACCCAATTGAAGATTCTGCATTTGCTCCATCTCCAATGATCTGTGCTATTCCATAAGTAGAATTTCCTTTAACTTCTAATTTGTGAGAAGGTGATGATTCCCCAATTCCAACATTTCCAGTATTTGAGATTCTTACAGACTCACCTTGTTCAGTCCGTGTAACAATTCTTAAATCTTGAGTTGATGTTACTATAGCTGGAGAAACAGTTCTGTTCAACAAAATATCTTGCCCTACATGTAAATCCATAGTATTTTTTATGTCTCCAACAACATCTAAGGCTTCGCTTGGTGTAGCGGTTCCAATTCCTAATCCTGTATCAGTCAATGTAGTTTTTGTAGTCCCTGCCACTTTCATATCAATAGACGTACTTGTACCATCTAATATCAATGATTTTCCTGCAACTGATTGAATTTTATTATCAATAGTTAATCCTGTATTTACTTCCCAATTTCCAGTAGATTGATTCCATAGAATAGTTTTATCAGTTGTACCATTAAGTATAATTCCTCCACCATCAGCTAAAGTATCAGTAGGAACATCTGTGTTAAGTAAATAAACATTTTTATCTTCTACATTTAGGTTAGAAACATTAACATATGATATTTCGCCTTGTACATCTAAATCGCCAGTAATTACAGCATCTCCAACTACGTGTAACTCTTTGGTGGGATTTTGAGTATTGCCAAATTTTCCATTTTTATCTACATAAAATGTTCCTGCTTGTGTTCTTACTCTGAAATCAGGAAAATCATTTCCATCAACAAGAGGCGAATCTATTGATGTATAAACAGTGCCACCAGAATTATAAAATCTATGTTCTTTTGTTGTTGCCTGTTTTATATTTTCATTAAATGTTGCCACTCCATTAACTATTTCTGTACTGTTTAATGTGGTTGTACCAGTTATATCTAATGTTCCACCAATTGTAGTATTACCAATTACACCAAGTGTTCCATTTAAATCGCTATTGCCAGTTACATCTAAATCTCCACCAATAGTTGTATCACCTGTTATAGATGCAGTTGTTCCTACTGATAAATCATCAGATATAGAAATTGAATTAAACTCAACATCACTATCTTTATTTATTGGTTGGTCTGAATGATAATAAAGTCCATTCCCACCACCATTGAGATCAGTCAATCCACTATGACTTGTAACTGTACTAGCAGCAAATTTAGTTACAAATGAACTGTCTATTTGAGTTGCGATATCCGCACCCTTTAGAACAATAATCCTACCAATCAACATTCCATTGCTTGATATTGTAGCAGGAATATTACTTGGTAATTGAGATGCTTTTGCTGTATTTAAATCAAAATCACCGTCACCAAGAAAAACTGCAATTTCTTTGGTATTGCCTATCATTCTAAAAATCCAATTAACTGCATAATTACCATCCGTAAGTGTTGCAAGTCCTATTCCCGTATCATATTGAGTATTATCATATTGAGTTATAGACTCATCTATCCATTCACTTAATGCATCTGTATGCCAAAATTTACAAATATCTATTGATGAATCAACGGAATCCATTGAATTTCTATATACTCCTTGCCAAATTATACCTGATGATACAATTATTTTTCTTATTGCAGATTCACCAATATCTAAACCTGATTCTCTTGAGAATCTATCTGTTCGTATTAAACGATCATGTATCTTATTCGGCAAACCATTCCCAGGAGAGTCCCAACTTACAAAACTTAAATTATCTCCATCTCTAGTTACTGTGTATATAGGAATTATATTAGACCAATTAAATTGAGATGAATCTGTAATTGTACGAAGAATAGGATTACCATTATTATAATCAGAACAAATATATGTGGTTATATGTTCAGTTATTAGGAATGTATTACCAGATATATTGTGTTCAGTTATAATTCCTGTATAATTTGTAGTATGAAAAAGTCTATATATTCCATCACCTATAGTTACAGTACCTAAACCAGTATTATATGTAATTGTTGGTGCTATAGCTGTACCTGAAGATATATAGGTTATTGAACTATTAGAAGAACCACTACTATTTCCATTAAATAAAGGCATTTATTACACCCCCTCAGTAACCAATAAATTCTTAGTTCCAATCGTACCACCATGGATAACATTAATTGCTTGCGTAGAAATAAACCAAGGTTGTAATTCGTAATTACCACTTGCACTAATAGGAATTCCTTCATTAACCACAGCATCAGTTCCAAATGATAAATACATATTTGTATCACTATCATTAACTATAAGTAGATATTTTCTATTAGAATTAGCAGGGAGGACAATAGTAGATGTAGTGGATACTTGAATTGTTGTATGAGTTAGAATTAAATTTGGAAATGCTGCTATGACTGTGCGTTGTACACCTAAACCTTGTGGATCTTTTTCATATGATTGTTCTACAATTGTACCATCTATTGCTATGCCTTTTTGTATTGTATTTATGGAAGTTCCATCTAATTCCCATGTTGTACCATTAAAGATATAATCTATTATATTATCATCTTCAGTAAATAAATGAAATAAATCACCCATATCAGCATGAGTTGGTTGATCATCTAATGATGTACCCCAAAAATGTTGTAAATGTTTATAGTGAGATGTACTTCTAATTGTCATGTTTGTGTATCACCTTCTTTTTTGTTATTGTTTTGTTTATTGTTTTAGTGAATTGCTTTGTTGATATTGTTTGGGCAATAATTATATTAGTAGTAGTTATATTAATAAATATATTTATAATATAAATAATTAGGTTGGAATTGGCAAAATAAAAAAACCCTTATAGATAAAAGGTTTATTGGAGTGGATATTTGTATGAAATTGCGGGTTTGTGATGTGGTGGAAAAATAAGATGATAGTTTGTTATTTATATTATTTTTTTAATTTATATTCTATCCATTCATTAAATTGTACCTCTGTATTATTTTTAAATCCATACATCTTATGAAATGAATAATCATCTAATGAATGACAATTATCACATAATGTTATTCCATTACTTACATCTAACCTTCTTTCTTTACACCAACTATAAGCATCTTTATGATGTGCATTTAAATTTCCACCTTTATTATCACCACAACATTGACAGGTATAATTATCTCTTTTAAATACATTATTACGCCAAATTTTATATTCTAAATATTTTCTATCATCTTGACGTTCTTCATCTGTTTTATTTGGGTTCCAGTTTGGATGATTCTTACCTTTATTATTCTCTCTATAACATTTCTCACATCTTACACCATTTAAAAAATTTGATAGATTAATTTTTGATGGATTGCCACATTCACAAATATAATCTAATAATTCATTATTATTTATATATTCCTTACTTAATAATTTACATTTATTTTCTTTAAAAATATTAAATACTTCTTCATATGTATACTTTTTATTACCACCACAAATTTGACATCTATGCCCTTGTAAGAAATCATAATAAGATATTTTACTTGGATTACCACAAGAACAAATATAATTTAAAGGTGTTTTCATAGAAATATATTCAGTTTCTAATAGTTTACAATTTTGTGATTCAAAATAATTAAATACTTCTTCAAAATCATGGTCATATTGATAAGTTCCTGTACAAATAGAACATCTTCTTCCTTGTAAAAAACTATTAATAACATAACTTAATTGATGACCATTTGGACATTCTAAAATTAAACTACTTTTTGAATTTTTATATTCTCCTACTGTAGAAATAAATTTATATCCTAATTCTTCGATTTGTTTAATTACTAAATCTAATGGTTTTCTAGTTATTAATCTTTGTTTTGTTGTTTTACATTCTATATTATCACAACAATCCATTTCTATTAATTTTCTTTCTTTAAAATATCTGTAGTATTCTTTATCTACAATTTTATTATTACAAAAATCACATTTAACTTTAACTGAATAATTACTCCCATTAGGTAAATCTTCAATTTTTATTTTAATTAAATCTCCTTGAGAGCAAGGATAATTTTTATCTCTATAATAACTAACATTTCTGTTTGTTATATTCATTTCAATTTCTTTTGTAATTAACATCTTCATTTCTCCTTTCCGATATTAGAGAATAAAATGGAAAAGACACCCGTATCGGCAGGTGTCTTTGTTTTACAATTATGAATTTGCAACTTCATAAGAAACCATTATTATATTTGCAATCTATATAGTATTTTATATAAATACTTCAAAATCAGGTTTACCAATATCAGATTTATATTTAACATTAATACTATTTTTTATTTTAGATTTATCAAAATTATCATCTAAAATAATTTCTATTCCATAATTTTTAAAATCTAACATAAGTTTATTGCCTTTAATAAAACAAACTTTACAAATTTCTTCTTTAATACTATTTTTAATATTCTTTTTAAAATCTATTTGTTCTTTTACTTCTAAATCAACATCTTTAACCATTTCAATTTCTTTTTCCTTCATTATTTCACCTCTATATATACATTTATTAGCTAATGGAGTCATCTTTAAACAATTATCATTTACACACCATCTAATAAAAGTACAATTATCATTTATTATTTTACATTTTAAATATATATTCATAATTTATATTATTTAACTAACTGTTACAGTGGCAGTTGTACCAATTGTATTTTTATTTGTTATTACACATGTAATAATAGAACTACCTGCTGCAACAGTACTTATAATTCCTGTATGTAATCCAACTGTGCAAGTACCAACAGTACCAGAGGTAAATGAAAGATCTGCCACAGGTGGTTTAAAAGCAGCATCTCCATTAGTAGGTACTGCCCAAATTTGTAAAGTAGAAGTAGCAGGGTGTGTAAGTGCTACAGTATCATCGGATATAGCCAAAAATCCAACATTATCATACCAATTATTAGCATCAATTATTTCTGTAATTGTTGCGTAGTATCCAGAACCATTACATCCACCTGTTCCAGCAAAACTTAAAGCCATACCTTCTAATGGAGTCTGTGCTACACCAGATGCAGTCATTGAAATTGATTGACTACCTGCAATCTGGAATCTAGGAACTTCAACTTGGACTTTACCAATGATACTAGAACCAGCAGCACTAGATTCATCAGAACTTGCTAATTGTGTATCAATTACTAATCTAACAACTGAAGGTAAGAAATTAGAATTAACAGTAACATATCTAGCAGATGAATCTGTTTCAAAATATTGAACACAAACAATATCACCTTCTGCACCACCAGCAAGAGTAAAGTCTTTAGTGCTAAATGTAACTTTAGTTGTAGTCCCTGCTGAATCTGTCACATATCCATAAATATCTGCACCACTAACATCAGGTGTTAAAATAGGTGTACCTAATACTGATCCTGTTCCACCTACACCCAAAACGACATCTTCTTCCGTCCAGACATTTTTCCCAGTAAGAATAGAAGAGCCAACATTCTGTCCAATCATATTGAGGGAAAATTGAGTTTCCGTAAGTTTCGCACTAAATCTACCACTATGGTAGTAAATATATTGAAGTGCATTACCGGGGCCACCCGAAATTTCTTCACTTGCAGTTGTAATATCAATTGAATCATCTAAAATTGTACGAGACCTAAATAAAATATCACCTGTAGAGATATTAAAAGCTGTTACTGCACCTACACCTACCAAAAATTTTTTAGCCATAATAGTTCCTCCTTATAATATTTATTTTACATTTCCTTTGCCATTAATTTTATTTTTAAATTCATCGAAATCAACCTTAACATCAGCATATTTATCATCAACTGATAAATCACTCATCCAATGATTAATTTCTTCTTTAAAAGTAACCATTCCTGAACATTCTGCTTGTTTATATATTTCATAATGCAATTTATAATCATACCTCTGAAGTATTTTAGTAAATTTTCTAATAGTAAGATTATGTATGTTTTTTTCATCTACTTCATGAAGTGCAAGCATCACACATACAATTTGATCTTCTAAAGAAGCCATTTTCTTTTTATTTTTATTCATAAATTCTTGAGCCTCTTTTAATGCTTTCTCCATTTTTGGATCTATATAGGCATCATCATAATCAGGAATATTTTGAAGCAATATTATTTTTTTAATATTATCAAAATCTTGTTTATCTATTGTTATTTTTTTATTTTCATTATTGTACTCTAAATTAAAAATTAAATTCAATTTACCTTTTTCATCTTTAATATATTCAATTTGTTTATAATCTATATTCAAACATATTTTAAATATTTCAAGTAACATCATTAAATATATTTTTCCATTTTCATCTTTATCAAAAGTATAAAATAAAAAATCTAAATATGACATTTTTATTATATTTATATCAGGAATTTTATTTTTTTCAAAAGTTAAACAGTTAACACTTGTAAAAAAAATTAAATAGTCTATTACTTTTACAGGATATATTAATAATTCTTTATATGGCACTGGTTTATCATAAGTAAAATATTCTTCTAATTCAGTTTTTTTAATCATTATTACACCGTCCTAGTAGACAAGAAAAAAGAATACCCTGAAAAATTATTATTATAAGGTATAATATTAATAGATGAATTTTGTGTTAAATATAATAAACCAATCCCTCCACAATCAAATCCATTTAATGAATTTAAAATTTCTTGAACCATCACTAAATATCTAAATTTATTATCCTCTAAATCTACTAAAGTATTATAAACAATCGTCTCAAATCCTATATTTGCTCCAGTAATATAAATATTGTCTGGTTTAAATCTAGGAATAAAAAAACGAAGTTCTGAACGAACGCTATCTATAATGCTATTATTAAAAGGATATTTATAAATTTTTTGTTGATTTAATGGATCATCACCTTTACCTACTAATTTGATTATTTCTTGTATTGGAACATCAGGTAAGGAAGGTGATAAGGCATCAGGGGTATCGTATGCAATACAACGCATTAGATTTTTATTTTCTATTAATTTATTACCGATATTTGATAAGATCGTTCCTGCATTAGATAAATTTATAATATTTGACATTATCACCATCTCACTTTAAATTTAATTTTTAATACAATCAAATTAACATTACCTCTTACTTTATAAACCTAATTCTTTTGAAAGAATTTGTTCAATGTTGTCATCTATTAATTT
>Ga0209318_1001528_pt1 | contig 14040 bp, 27 predicted proteins | sample RifGroE1_FD_183999 | JGI IMG/M metagenome (GOLD analysis project Ga0209318, IMG submission 183999) | Groundwater microbial communities from Rifle, Colorado, USA - Groundwater E1 (SPAdes) (version 2) | ecosystem: Environmental > Aquatic > Deep subsurface > Groundwater | place: Rifle, Colorado...
CAAAAGTCGGTAACGCTTTCTCAAACTCAGAAACCGGATAGTAATGCGTGAACCCGTCTTTATTTTGAGTCCAGTCTAACCGCTCCAAAATAGCTTCGTGAACGTTTTTCAAGTGGTTGCTCCGTTCTGTAAGAAATTTGCGCATTAAAATATAAGTCGTACAGATATATTAAGTTTTGGCTGTTGTTTGTAGATTCGTGTTACTTTGTAACAGTATATTTATTTGTTTATACAAATCAAAAGTAGAATTCTGAGAGAAGTATAAAAATGTATTTTATGTAAAAACATATAAGTATGATAAAGATGTATTTACATATACTAAGGAGATAAGACAATGACAATATTTGTAATGGTTTATGGCTGCGCCTGCGGGTGCAGAGTTGTAAAGAAGTGTTCCGATGCCGAACTAGATTTGATTCCTTGGAAGAAGGGGTTAACTACAGTAGACTGTCCATTCTGCAAGATGCAGATGTGGGAAGAGAAAAGAATTGAGAAAGATGTTAGTGCAATTAATACTCATGTTGAGGACTATATCGAGAGAACGCCTGATATGCTTCTCTAATTTTCCTTTTTGGTGATTAAATGGTAAAAGTACAACTCCCTAAAGTAGATGAAAAAACACGCACTCGGCTTGCCCTACTCAAAGTAAATGCAGGATTCAAAACGATTGGTGAAACTATAAACCACACAATTGATGAAGCTGAAAAAGTACCTGAATTAGAAAAGAAGATAAAAACACTTGAAGAAGAAAACAAGAGGCTGCGACGGGATAACGAGCCTTACAGACTGGAAGAAGACCCATATACACAGGGATGAAGGAGAGTGAAAACATGACCGAAAGAAGAAAACTCAATGATGTTTATCATAAACCTCTTACAAGAGGATATGTAACAATAATGGGAGTAATCGGAAGCGGAAAAACAAGAGAAGAAGTAATCTTGAAACAAAAATCACCCATTGAAGAATATGAGTACATTGAATGGAGACATCACATAGGCGAACAGTGGAAAGTATTGGAACCATTAACTAAGGAAGTGGAATAAATGTTTAAATTTTCCCCCGAAGAAATTAAACAAATGGAAAAGATGGTCGATGAAGTAGACCAAGATAACAAAGCCCATCCGTGTATCTCAGGCGGTGGTGTAGAAATAAGGGAGGTTGAATTCAACGGGTATAAATGGATGATTACTTGCATGATTAAGGTAATCCCTGATGAAGACGATGAGGATTAAATGAGCGATTATAAAACATATTCCACCGTAAAAGAAAAACTAAAAACAGCAACAAAAGAAAGACAGACTAAAACGGCTGTATGTTCATCCTGCAAGACTCTTAATAGTTTTTGTACTGTATTTAAGACCACTGATGAAACATTGTATGTTTGTGATTCTTGTTTATGGATCATGGAGATAACTGATAAAATAATAGGACTGTGGTATCAATGAAACAACTGAATCTCGCTAAACTCGTGGCCTACAAACTCGGGTTATGTGATACCGAGCATACTGGATATGTTCATTACATTGATATTGAAACTCATGAATTGAGAATTGATGTGTATAAAAACGGTGAATGTACTGAGAGATACAGATATGAATCAGATGAAGAGTTTGATAGGAAAATTGACGAATTGAAGAACATGGAAGAGTGAGATCATGGACATTGAAGAAATCAACGACCGACATAAATACATTGAATCAAGGATTCTGCAAATTCATAAAGAATTAAAAACCGCAAATGAAGAACAATCAAGAATCCTGCAACAAGAAAGAGGAAAGCTAACTTACGAAAAGTGTATAACACTATCGGAAGAAGCAGAAGGTAAAGGATATGTGATGAATCATTACCTTAACATATGGCAAGTGCCCGGATTAAGCGAAGAAAGAATAAATGAAAAAATCACTTTGTATAAAAAAGGATATGGAATGTGTTTTAATGACTGTTATATCTGTGATAGATATAAAGGCGGGAAATGTGTAATGAACGGAATGGGTATATATTCGATTGATACATGCCCTGTTGTTGAAGAAAGGGAAAAACAATGTACCCACAAACCAAAGCTTTCATAAAAAGACAGCTCGTGAAATTAATTGAACAAACAGATGATAAGGAAAATCCTTCCGGGAGAGTTACAATAGGAGACATTCAGAACATTCTTAACGAAATGGAGGAAGAGTGAAAATGCCAATATCACAGGGTTCAGACCCCTTTCTGATTTCAAGAAAACATTACGATGCACTAAATGACAAAATAACCGAGCTAGAAAAGGAAAATGAGAAACTTAAAAGGAGAGTGGAGTACTATAATAAATACATAGAGATGCTGAAAACGCCGGAGAAAATAGAAATCTTGCAAACACATAGCAGATTATATCTAACGGTGACTCCTGATTATGCACAGGCAATCACGCCGAGCATGAATAAACACGATGAGGATTTATTGAAGTCGATGTATCCGAGAGTCGAGATGTATGTAAATGAGATGATTTACACTCAAGTGGTTGACAGGGAAGAGTGAACCAATTATGTATGAGCCAGAAAATTTAGACGAGTGCCTGGACATCCACTGTTTTGAATGTAGATATCATAAAAAAGAATATGATGGAGTATATAACTATCAAAAATGCCCTCGGTATGATAAATTCATGGAAGACCGGGGGTATTAAAGGATGGTGGGAAAATGGTAAGAATCGAAGGTGTACTTGAAAAGGACGCTATTAAGAGATATCATTTAATTTTAGGATCTAAATTTAAACTAATAAAGTGCGGAAGACTTGTGTACTTGTTTGAAAAATGGCACTATATCGGAGGAGCAGTGTTACAGTTAGACTATAAAAAAGTGAAAATGTGGGGGAATAAAGATGTTCTTTTAAATACTGCCAACCAATTAGAGAAAAATGGATTTTCAGTTACAATAAAAATATGTTAATTTCCTTTATTTCACTACTTTTCTAAAATATTTTTTATATAAGCAATCACTTAATAATATTCATGGTAAAGAACGGAGCAAGCAAGCCGGCACTATCCAAAGCAGCCGGTCAAGATTACATCCTAACATATTTCAACGGAGAAAACCTCTGGGATATCGGAGAACTGGACGTTGAAAAGATCAACAAGTATAGAGCCGACATCTATGCCGTGATGATAGCAAACAATATACTGAATTTGATCTTTCAGGGCCCTTATATTCTTAACATCCTGGACCCGAAAGGCAATAGCAGAGAAGACATTGCTGAATGGTTCAGAGGGATGTTAACAGATATTGATTTTGAGGACAAACTTTACAAATCAGCTAATGCTAGACTCGTCTGGCCTGCGTTTATTTTCTCGGATACCATTGAAAAAAAAGACGGGAAAATCCAAGTTACTGAGATAAGAGATCTGCCACCTGAGACTTTTGGGACGGCTGGATCTTATAATACAGATGCCGTGTACGGAAAAATCTTAAAAGGAATTGTCAGAGAATCAGACGGAACTATCCATTACTGGCAGGATCAACAGACTGGAACCGTAGAAATTGCACCATGTCATCATTTCAGATCGCATGTTTATTCTTATAATATTGATGGTGTGCCTGTATTAACTCCTGTATACAAGTTAATTAAAAAATTGGGTTTTGCATGGGATGGACTCATGCAGGCGAATAACAGAGCCAATGTCTTATTCATGAGGATAAATAAAATTCAGCCATTGCCGACAGCAGGGCGCGAGACATCGAATTGGGCATTGTCTAATCAGATCTTAAAAGACTATAACAGAAATACTTTTTTTACTCTTGGCCCGGACATGGAGCCTATTGAATTGAAGGGCCCTGTTTCTGATATTGCTCTTGATACTATCGGGGAACTTACAAAACTTGTTTTGAGTATTATCTTTTCCAAGGATTTCACCGCGAAGGATGGAACTTTAATAGGCGGCTCTACTGCCGGAGAAACTGGACTATTCAAAAATGCTATCATCGGACTTCAAAAACAGATGTTGAAACCCTGGATACCTTATTTTAATAGGATTCTCGAATGGAATATGTTTACAGGTTTCACGGTAGAATTGAAGCTCCCTGAACCTGAATTCAAAAATGAAGAATTAGACTTCCAAAAAGGTCTCGAAATCCTGAAAGCTTACACCGAGAAAGGAGCTGTGATCGGCAGCATGAACGAGGTTCGTACTTTCTGGGGTTTAGAAGATGCGGATCCTGAATTCCTGACAAAAGCAGGGCAGGAGTGGAATGAGGCTACTGTTAAACAGGAAAGTGAACCTGTTAAAGAAGAAGTACCTGAGAAAAAAGAAGAAACACAAACGGAAGACGAGATCAAAGAAGACATCAAAAAGAATCAGGCTATTCAAACCAGGGAAGAAATTGAAGAAGAATTGAGAGGAGAGTTAGAGGGACATTGGAGGAAGTTCTTCGAGGCGATTCAATGAATTATACTCATCTTTATAGATTCGTTTCACAAGAAGAAAGAGACGATATCTCAAAAAGAGTTGATGAAGCACTCGCAGGGAATAACACTCATAAAAACACACACTGCCTGACATATGTAATCGGGTTTATCTTGAGCTTTATCTTGATGGAGTGGTTATTCTGATAGAAGAGCGTGTCACTCCTGGAATATCACCCTCCAACGTCATGCAGGAACACATAGACAGATACACATTTGCGCTTGGGTATGTTAAGGGGAAGCGCGTTCTCGATGCTGCCTGTGGGACTGGATATGGGACAATACTTCTCGCTCAGGTCGCTGACCGTGTTACCGGTATTGACATCTCACCGACTGCTATAAACCATGCAAGAAAATGGTATCCAGTGATAGCACTTGATTTCATAGAGGGTGATGTATTGTCTCTCCCGTTCCCGGATTCTTCTTTTGATGTGGTCGTCTCTTTCGAAACAGTAGAGCACATAAAAGAGTATAAAAAATTTATTAAAGAATGTCGGAGAGTTCTAACTCCAAATGGAATATTAATCTGTTCAACACCTAATTCTAAGATATCCTCGCCTGATGGTGTAGTAAAAAATCCTTTTCATGTGGTAGAATTTGATCCTGTTCAGTTTACAGATTTACTTTTAAAAGACTTCGCACTAGTTGAAATGTACGGGCAGAACGACATTGATTTCTTGAAAGTTACTATATGTGGGTGTATCGCGAAAATAAAAGATTTTCTAGGAGTGAATAAAAGATTAATTCCTCGCAGAGAGAAGGAATGTTCATTCCCCGTGTCACAGTTTAAGGATGGGATGACAAAATCGGCATATATGATTGCAGTCTGTGAGGGGGTATTATGACTAGATATACCCGCGCAATCTGCCTTATATTAGGTCACAAATACAAAATCGTGAAGAAGTATACTCCGACTATTAGAAAACTCAAATGTAAGAGATACGGGAAGTACTTTGGAATGAATGATGATGTGCAGTGTATAGTTCCTTGGGATAATGAACTGGAAGATACACACAGAGACATTGAGAATCTCACGATACTGATAAATAAACAGGAAATGGAAAAGATACGAGAAACCGAACAGCAATTGGGTATTCCACTAAAATTAAGAATGGACTTACAGGAGTGTGAGAAACATTCCTGAAGAAGAATCAAACCTCGATGAAGCTCTTGAGATCCTACTCCTCGCTTACATTGCTTCACTCTCGAAGGCTGCTCTGAAAACTCAAATGTCGGCTTCATTAGAGGCCGTCAGCGAGCTTAATTCTGTCAGAGGAAGCGTAGGACTTGAACCGGTAAAGATTCCGGCTCAGACGCTTTCTAAGGAGAGTATTATTTCAGCTTCAAATTATGAAAAACTTCTCAAAGAGAAACATGGAACTTATGTTGTTGAAACTGTAGGGAAGACAGAAAAGCGCGTATTTAAACCCTGGTTAAACTCTCTAAAAAGTGATACCCGCGAGAGTGTATTACAAATTATGAAAAGTGCAAAAGATGAAGGTTGGACTTCTGATAAAATTGATTCTGAATTAAGAAAGTTAGAAGAGTTCGCAGTTAAAAAGAGAGCCCGGATTGCTGCGTTTACTGAAACTCGAAATATGCAATACGAGAGTCAGATTCGCACATGGCAGTCAGGAAATCTAGAGTATGTTCAGAGACACGCTATGCACAAAGGAGGGACATGTGATGTTTGTTTAGGGTTGGATAGGCAGGTTTTTAGATTGGGAACTCAGCCAGATTTGAGTCACGTAAATTGCCTTTGCTACTATAGCCCATATATAACAAATGATGCCAAATATTAAACGAAATTGATCAAAGATAGAATTGGAAATGATAATATGGTAATCAGTAAAGATGTAAATGTCCTGGTAGGATTTAAAATTCCACTGGAAGAACTTCAAGAGAAAGCAGAATCATATCTTGAAAGTTTCCGAGAAGACTGTGAAGCAGGGAATATTACACTCGAAGAAGTTGAGGAAAATGTAAAACAGTATGTGCTCTCATATATGAAAATTGAAATATGGAATGAGGATAATACAAAAATGATAGTGGATGTGGAAGGGAATAAGATTTTTAAATAGTAAAACTTAAATACGTTAATATGCATACTAACAAATACCAATTGTTAGTATAGCAGTTTCGATTTTGGCTCTCTGGAGATTGAGCCCCCCGGAGGGTCTACTTCTCGATTTTTCTTAACTCTCAGTCTCCTATTGGTAGGGTGGCCACCTGTCCGAGATGGCAGGAGGTAGAAACAAGTTCAATTCTTGTCTGAGAAACTACTTATTTATTGAAATAGAAAAGTTTTAGTTATTTTAATTCTATAACTAAAACTCTATTTCTCGTGCCTAATGACAGCCGTCCTCTTTCATCAGGAGATGTTTTGAACGCTTGTGCTATATTGGAAGCATCATAAATTATTTTTTCCTCTCCCGTGTCTATGGTAACCGTTTTAACTTTTATCTTTTCCCGGTTGATACGTGACATTTAAAACCCCTCCAAACTCGCCTGCGATGGTCTTTTAATCGCTTCTTCTATTGTCATTTGTTTAGGCTCGTATAATGGGATCAATTCCATGTTTTTAACCGCCTGTTTGTAATATGATTCTTTGAGTTCAAAACCGATTCCTTTTCTACTAAGCTGAACGGCTCTGTAAGGGACTGAACCTATGCCTGCGAATGGATCTAAAATTGTATCTCCTGGGTTAGTCCACAACATAATACATCTTTCAATCGCATCCAATTGGAGAGGGCATATATGTTTTTCGTCTGCTTCTTCTCTTGCGCTTTTTCTCTGTAATGTGTTAGACTGATTTATATCCATCCAACATGGAGAAGCCCACTGCTGCCACTGCGACACTGGAAATGTTTCATGTGTGTGTGATACAGGCTCTGGGTTTTCACCTGGTTTCCTGAATGTAATAATATAATCTGGAATCCCCTGTCTAGACATCGAAGAATCTTTTCTTATCTGTTTGTGAAGTAACCCGAGCGCCTTTGTCCTCTGCATTTCGACTACCGGATTTTTCCAGATTTGAACTTCGGAGTGATAAATGAAACCTTCTTTCTGCATAACTCGGATAATGTCCCCCCTGAAGTCTTTTAAACCTATTACACCGTCTCTTTCTTTCATCGAAGGCAATAGCATACAGTGAATGGATACTAGCCTCCCTGGCATCGTGACTCTTATAAGTTCCCCTGCCAGAAATGAAAAGTGACTATAAAACATTTCATCGTTTGTGCAATTTCCCATGTCCCTTATTGAATTTGAATAAGTGTATAACTGTGAAAAAGGAGGGCTAAATAATGAATAGTGAATAGAATTATCAGGTAACGTTTTGATGTGTTCTATGTTGTCACCTAGATACATTTCCCAATTGTGGCCACATTGGTAATCAGTTTTATAAACGCTTTCTTCTCTTTTTGTAGCTTTAATATTTTCCTTTGTTATATCCTGGGTCGCGGCTATCATTCCGGATAGCATTTCAGCGAAAAGTGCCTCTTTCCTTTTGATATTTTCTACGACTGCGCCCTCTCTTTTAGACGTTACTACCCACACATCAACGTCTTTAGTTTGTCCTGCTCTCCAGCATCTCCGGACAGCCTGATAATACTGTTCAAAGCTATCTGAAAGTCCTGTGAATATCATTTTAGAGCAATGCTGCCAGTTCATCCCGAATCCGCATATAGAAGGTTTGCTAACAAGTTTTAGATAATCTTCATTTGCGAATCCTTCTAACTTATCTTTTTTATACTCGTTTGTGTGTGATCCTCTGATTTCTATTGAGCCGTTAATTGATTTTTTCAGTTGATCGGATTCATCGTTTCGGTCACACCAAATTATAACCGGTTCATCGAGTGAATTTGCGATTTCTGCGGCTTTTGAAACTCTCATTTCTACAGTGTCTTTTCTGGCATCCCTCCTTTCGGATAATGTTTTTGCTATCTGGAATGGGTAATCTGGATCTACAATAACCTCGTGAATTGTGATTTTGGGCAAATCAAAGAAATGGTTTTCATATCCCAAGTCTGTAGGATTTGAGAGCATCACAGACCATGACGCTACCCAATCCCAAAATGAATTTTTGCAGTGTCCTTTTAGCCTCCATTTTGATGTTTCCCCTCCATCGTGAACAAAATACATTGATAACATTTCTGAGCGCGTCATTACATTAAGGAACTCTGCATGATTCCCTAATTCCATATAATCATTCGGGCTAGGCGTTGCTGTACACGCTAACCTATACGGAACGTCTCTGAAAGCTTCTATTATCTCAGTTCTGACTTTCCCAGTGAATGATTTAAGAATGCTGGATTCATCGAGTACAACACCGGAGAATGAACCACAATCAAATTTATGAAGCATTTCATAGTTTGTGATGTTAACTCCTTGTTTTATATCGGCCTGCTCTCTGCATATGTTAACTTCTACTCCAAACTTCAAACCTTCCCTAACGGTCTGTTCAGACACCGCTAGAGGTGCGAGAATTAGAACATTTCCATTTGTGTATTCGCATACGTTCTTAGCCCATTCTAGCTGCATTCCTGTCTTTCCTAATCCGGTTCCCGCGAATATCGCTGCTTTCCCCTTCTTCAATGCCCATCTAACGATATCCTGTTGGAAGTCAAAAAGGATTGAGCTTACCCCGTCTACTTGGAATCCAGATTCTTCATACTTCTTAATTTTTGATTCTAAGAATAGTTCGTATGCTTGCATAATTTACACTTCCTCGTTTATTTCTGATATCTCATAAACCACTGGATCGGAAACTTCTCTATATTTTGCGTCGTCCTGTGCTATCATGATGGCCGTTATCATGTCGTCTGCTTCTATTATCCTGTAACCGTATTCTGTTTCTATTCGTCCTTTTATCGGCCTTTCGTATCTAAATTTCACAGCAAATTTTTTAGGTTCGACTTTAAACATATCTTTTCATTCCTTTGTGTTGTATACATAGTAATAAACCCAATTGTATTTAAGCTTTTGGGTTTATTATTGGTATTAGTGGGCAAACATCCCAACATTTTTATAGTAACACCTCCTATAAATTTGCTGTTCTATTTCTAAAAAATCGAACGGAGCAAACAAAATGAAAATAAGAGTAGTATCATCAAAAGATGAAATCTTGAGCGTAAAGTCTACAGAACGCATTGTCCATCTATCCTTCCGACCGAGCATGATTGATGTTTTATCACTCGTGAGAGCCTGCCCGAAGATAGAAACAATCCAACTGTCGAAATCTGCTTTTGTGAAGATCTCAAAGGATGTTTCAATCTACTGTGCTGATCAAAGGATTTCAATCATCACCGGGGAAGTGTGGGGCCATCGCAAGGATTTGAACGATTACTATGAAGTTCCTAAGTTTGTCCTTGAGAGAATTTCAGCCATGAAAGCGGGTGGAGTCCCCACTGAGGATATTATCTCGGAGGTTGTAAGGAAACATAGGATGAGCAGAGAACAGGCTGAAATGATTGTTCGGGAGTGAGTCATGACACTTCCTCCTAAAAACCCAGGACTCGCGGCAGTTGCCTCCTTTTTCTTTGCAGGACTCGGACAGATCTATAATGGAGAGGTCTTTAAAGGTTTTCTCCTGATGATGATTCAGGTTATTAATGTCATCCTGATGATCGTGCTGATTGGTTTTGTATTGTATCCCATCGTTTGGGTATATGGTATATGGGATGCTTACAAGACTGCTGAGCGGTATAATGAAGGATTGGAGGAATAAGAATGGAACCTGGAAAATACATAGAACAGTTATCTGAAGCTGTTCATAATTCATGGATGAAAGAAAAGTTAGATCAAGGATTCCATGCACCAAACGATTGCCCGACTAACGGTATGGCACAGCAGTATTCAAATTTACAAAAATTCGGTAAGTTTGATAAACATTGTGACAAGTGCCACATTGATCTATATCCTTACGTGGAACTCCCTGAAAATATCAAAGAATACAGCAGAGTAACAGTTAAAACAGTGCTTGATGCTATCAACCTTTTAGAAAGTGCAAAATGCAAAGACTGTTATTATTTGGAAAATGGGGTATGTTTAGGATTCGAGACCGATTTTGAACAGGAAGAAGACGGCGAAATATGCGAGACTTTTAATTTTAAAGAGGTATAAAAATGGTTGCTTTTGATTTAGTTGATCCCATTCCTGAGCAGGTAGAACTGTCATCGGCAGAATTCAAAATGTTTAATACGATAGCTGATAAACTCGGAATCGAGCGAGTGAAAATTAATAAGTGCATAAATATTAAATCTTCATTGGATGATCTGCCTTCTCTTGTGACCCCCTGCGCAGATCTTAACGCGCTTCGGATGCTTGTTGATCTTCAATACGAGCTCGGCATTTTGACCGATGAGAGCATAAAATTCTTGAATGTTCCTGAAGACTTTGATATAAATGAGGTATGAAAATGAATTTTTCAGCAGCGTTAGAAGCCATGAAAGCGGGAAAGAAAATACGCAGACCTGCGTATGGAGATAGTTTTTGTTATATTACATATCCCGAAATTGGAGAACCCATTGTATGGAAGTCAGATTGTGGAGCAAAGAAATTTTACAGTCATGAGATTTTAGCCGAAGATTGGGAAATCGTAAAAGAAATTCCTGAAGCAATTGTCCAAACCAAAACCGAAGAATATTTTTTCTGCCCTTATGTGGGCTGCACCGGAAAATACAATTACGAGTTTTTCAAAGATAAAGAGACAATGAAATGTTCTTATTGCGGGAAGGAATTTAAAATCAGGAAGTGATAGAATGATCGAGGAACCGTATCATAGAATCATAAGGGAGAATTTGATAATAGGAATTAGTCGTCCAACTGATAGTGATATCGATTTGGCTCTTGATTTGTTATCGACTTTTAAACATGGTGAGTATATCCAGAAAAAATTAAAAGCAAATATGGTTATCGAGGGAGAATCAAAATAAATTTTTCGGAAGCTTTAGAAGCTATGAAAGCTAGAAAGAAAGTAAGACGATCATGTTGGGGGCCGGGTATTACGCTCCACATAGGAACGAAAGAACAATTTGGACATGACCTGTTTTACCGTAAACACCAGACAAGACCGGACATTGGTATAGAATTTTATCGCATTCACGATATTGAAATATTAGCTGAAGATTGGGAAATAGTTGACGAATACCCAAAAGTAGAACTCTTACAATATTTTAAATGCCCTCGCTGTAATGAAGAGTCTGTGTTTAAAAAGGAATTATTGTTAGTGGACCCTAAAGGACGAGATATTGTCGAGTGTGAAGAATGCAGAACCAAAATTGAAATTGTTAAGAATGACCCGGAAACAAAAATATGTAGTGGAGAAAAAATAACCCAAACAGGTGCAAATAATTTTAAAACTGTAATAAGCGGAGAACCGCATGTCTTTTTTTATGACGACAATGATTTGGAAACGTGGTATGAGGTAAAAATGAACTCTGAACACATTCAGAAAATAAAAGACTTTGAATCTACTCACATCAAAACAGAGAACATCGAGTATGACGAAGAAAAAGGAGAACTAACCTTCCAGATAGTCCCAATACCCAGAGGAATGAAAATAAGAATCAATGACCTCAACAGGACTCCATCAGAAATTGACGAAGCCATAACAAAAAGCATCTCAAAGGCTAGCTATTGGCTTAAAGAAGCTGCAATTAAAGATGTTATGGGATGGATTAACGAAAGTAAAATAAAAGCGAATATTCAAGGGATTGACATTTTCTTTGAAAAAGAAGTTCCTGACAATATGATACCAATGAATTTTACTACGTTTTTGAAATTCAAAGAGATGATTGAAAAATAATAAATCTTAACTAAATATAATTAATTTCTCTTTTTTGAGTTAAATTTATATAGCATTTGTACATTATGTATGATGTAGTATGCAGGCAACTTTTAGTATTTACTGATTTTGAATGTGTTAATTTCAATTTGTCGTTAAGTACCATTTACCAGATGGTACTTGCATTAAATTTACAACTGTTTTTTGTGTACAATTGAATCCATAACACCGTGTCAAAAAGTCGGTTTTAAATGTGTAAAAAATAACAATTCCTAACTATTTATTATTAATTTCTCTTTTTTATATTAACGTTTGACTGTCACTATTTTTTATACGCATACTTGTATAATAATATACAAGGGTTTTTTTGGCGAGTTTGCCTAAAAGGACAGGTGTTATAAAAAATGGCAACTCTAACGTTAACAAGCGGGACTCTCCAACAGGCGAGTTTTGATAAAGTCGGTGACGGTTTCAAGTATGACGAACTGAAACTTTCGAAAGGTTCTTACATAGCTGCAAGACCTTATCAGATGAATTCAGGTACGAAAATAACCGCAGATCCAGGCGCAGTAATCACCCTGGCAGCAGGTGTCTCAGAATCTCTTTTCCCCGCGATGATTCCTATATTTGGACAGGTAACAAAGACAATCCAGGATATCACAATTGAGAATGTAATCTTTGACGGGAACTATCTAAAACAGGTCGTTCCACACGGGAAAGCGTTTCATAATTTTGTTGGACTCTCTAATTGTAACAATCTCGATATCCACGGTGTAACCGTAAAAAACAGCATGGGTGATGGTGCGAGAATCAAGGATTCTGAAGGTATCAAGTTTTCTGGGAATACCGTTTTAGGCTGCGGGCATGATGGGCTTTTCACTGATAGATGCGATGGAGTGGAAGCATGGGACAATACTATAAAAGTTAGAATCAATAGCGGGCTACGTTGTAAAGGTTCTAATAATGTCTCTTTTCATGATAATGATATTCAGAGAGTTCCGGCGTATACGCCATCGACTGGGCCATTAATTCAGGTTGAGAATTCACGCGCGAATGAATCAACATCTAACGTGTTGATCAAAGATAATTATCTTGCCAATGCTCAGGGTCCAGGTATTTGGGCGGCAGGGCACACCGCAACGGCTACATATGCAGCGAAGGGACTGACTATCGCGGGCAATACTATCCTAAACTGTGGACAACTTCCAGCAGGACAGGACGACCCCTCGCTGTATCATGCAATTGGTGGGATATCCTGTGACGGGTGGAATGATGTACTCATCGAGGACAATTATATAGACGGAAATCTCGGATATGGAATTTGTTTTGGATCTTATATTACGGCATCAGCCGGTACGAAATATAAGGCGAAAGTAAAGAATAACACGATAAAAAATACTAAAAAGTGTTATTATCCTGATGGGAATCCGGGTTGCGGGATTGGTAACCTCCTGCCTGCAAAATACACAGTTGAGCTTGAGGGCAATATCCTGGAAGGGAATATCACAGATTTTGTAGGCGTATCTCAGATACCACCGCTTGTAACCGAACCAATTGTAGAGCCCCCCGTAAGCACACCTGATACATATGAGATTGTGTTGTCGTGTTCCTCAGAAGAAGACGCTCTTACGGGCTTAGAATGGCTTAAGAGTGCTTCCATTAGGAGAGTGTGATAATGACATCTAAAAGAGAGCTGAAAGATTCTGTCGATGCACTTAGAAACGAAGTAAGAGAATTAAAAACTGAGATTGAAATGCTGAAAACTCTGATTATTTCGCCTGATCTGAATGTGGTTTATCCATTTGTTGGGACATTG
>Ga0209318_1001534_pt1 | contig 13983 bp, 14 predicted proteins | sample RifGroE1_FD_183999 | JGI IMG/M metagenome (GOLD analysis project Ga0209318, IMG submission 183999) | Groundwater microbial communities from Rifle, Colorado, USA - Groundwater E1 (SPAdes) (version 2) | ecosystem: Environmental > Aquatic > Deep subsurface > Groundwater | place: Rifle, Colorado...
TAGAGATATTTTAAGACATTTACTTGTTGATGGTGAATATATAGGTGTACTTAGAGATACTTCTGCTTCAAATAAAAAAATAGACACTTCAATGTTTACTATTGATAGTATTGATAGATTAGAAGGTTTATCTTTAGATGATAATTTTATGATTCAACCATTAGATTTAGATTATTGTAAAATAGTTGGATTTCAAAATAATATTTCAATTGCAGCGTTTGATATGATGTATTTTGATCAGTTTAAATTAAATGGATTATTAAATGAAATTAAAAATTTTCCAAAAGAATTTGTGAAAGCATATATGGATTATAAAAAAGATGCAGGAAAAAGATGGTTCATTCTTGATTATAGGAAAACTATTGCTTTAAAAGCTAAAGCAAATGAAATTGATGCTCATGGAATTCCTTTTGGAATTTCTGCTTTTACAGATATGAAATCTAGTAATGATTATGATGATAGTCAATATCAATTAATTAGTGAATTAGCAAGTAGTATATACTATATTATATTGCCTGAAGGGGAAAAAACTGGGTCTTGTAGTTTAAATAAAACACAACAAGATAATGTAATAGAAGCATTTAAAAATGCGGTAAAGGTAAATACAAGTGGAAATATTGCCAAAATCTCAACACTTAGTTTGGCTCCAGGAACTAAAATAGATAGATTAAGTAAAGATTCTTCATTAATCAAAGATACATTAAGTGATGAAAATTTAAAAAAAATAGCAACAAATATTGGTATTGCTAGTTCCGCATTAAATGCTGAAAGTAATAGTGCTAATTTAGGAAGTTTGCAAATAAATTTAGATTTAATATCAGCACAAGTATTTCAATATATTAATGAAATAGCAAGAGAAGAAACAAGAGTTATTAATGAACACTTAAGTATCTTACCTAAAGATTATATAGATATTAAATTTCTTCCTATTACATGGCTTAATAAAAAGGATGTTTATGAGAAAGCAAAAGATTTATATATGACAACTGGAGGCAGTAGAAAATTCTATATTGCAGCAGCAGGATTTGATCCAGAAGATTATCTTAGTATTTGTGATGAAGAAATTGAATTAGGGTTTGATGATAAATATTTACCACATATTACCAGTTATACTGCTAGTGATAATGCTGATACTGCAAATGAAGATGGCAATTTAGGTGGAAGACCTCAGAAAGATAATACTGAATTAAAAGAATCAGGATTAATTACTAAAAATTTAAAAAGTAATGAACAAAAAGTTAAGAATCAAAAATAATAATTAATGGAGGAATTATAATATGGAAAATAATATTATAAAATGTAATTATAAAGGAAATTTATTAATTTTTAATTTACCTGAAGGTGAAAGAAGTGGATCTTGTTCATTAAATAAAGAACAACAAGATAATTTAAAGATATATATAGAAAAACAATTTGAAAAAATAAATGAAAAAAATGGTGGAGTTCTAATACTACCTCCAAAGACAAAGTTTTCTTTTATAGAATTAAAAGATAATATTAATGAATAAATAAATTTTAAAAGATATATTGTAATAATTTTATAAAAGATAGTTAAGGAGTAATTAACCTTAATGATAAGACGAGTTCCTTTCGCTCGTCTTCTTTTATTGTTTAATTTTAAATTATGAAAGGAAGAAAGAAATTCATTAGAAAGGAATGATAATATGAATGGTAAAAAGAAAACACATGAAGAATTTTGTGAAGAAGTTTTTTTAATACATAAGAATATAAAAATAATAGGTAAATATAATGGTGCTAGAAATAATATAAAAGTAAAATGTTTAAATTGCACAGGTGAATGGGAACCAATTGCTAATAGTTTATTAAGTCATGGATGCCCTTATTGTTGTCCTACACGTAAAAAAGTTTTAATAGGATATAATGATATTTGGACAACTAACCAAAAATTGGCAATATTGCTTTTAAATCCAGATGATGGATTTAAATACACAGAACATAGCAATAAAAAAGTTGATTTTAAATGTCCAGATTGTGGTAATGTTCTAAAGAATAAAATTATAAATGATATTTCTAGAAGAGGTATATCATGTTCTAAATGTGGAGACGGTATCCCATATCCTGAAAAATTTATATATAATTTGTTAAGACAATTAAATATAACAAATGAGCATATAAAGACACAATTATCAAAAACAACTTTTAAATGGTGTAATGACTATAAGTATGATAATTATATATCTGAGATTAATTGTATTATTGAGACTCATGGTATGCAACATTATAAAGAATCAACAGGTAATTGGACATTTTCATTAAAAGATATACAAGAAAATGATAAACAAAAAGAACAATTAGCAAAAGAAAATGGTATTGAGAATTACATAGTTTTAGATTGTAGAGAATCAAATTTAGAATGGATTAAAAATAGTATTATGAATAGTCTATTACCTAGTTTATTAAATTTTAAAGAAGAAGATATTGATTGGTTGAAGTGTCATGAATATGCTTGTAATAGTTTAGTAAAAATAGCATGTGATCATTGGAATAATGGAATTAAAAATATCAATAATATTACAAATATAATTAATTTACATCGTGATACTATTAGAAAATATCTTAAACAAGGAGCAGAATTAGGTTGGTGTGATTACGATCCTAAAAAAGAATTTAAGAAAAATTTACAAGATAATATAATTAGAAGTACAAAAGTAACTTCTAAAATGGTTATGTGTATAGAAACAGGACAAATTTTTAAATCAATATCAGAAGCAGCAAAAATTGTATTAAATGGTTCTAATCATATCTCTTCATGTTGCAGAGGTATAAGAAATACTTGTGGAAAATTAGAAGATGGAACTCCGTTACATTGGAAATATGTAGATAATATTTAAAGGAGGTGAAAAATAATTTTGTGAATAATTTAATTATAAAATCAAATAATCAATACATAGAAATATGTGAAATGTCTGAAGAAGATGTTGCAGGTAGAGTAAAAATTCGTATGTCTTGTTTAGAAATAGTTCCAGATAATTCACATTATAATTCTAACGGAATTTCATGGTTAGAGGAATATATAGATGATAACTTGAAATCTGCAATTGGTATGCCATATGTTGTATCCTGGTTTGATGAAGAAAATCAAATACCTAGTGATCATGGAACAATGTCATACAATGAAGATGGATATGTTGAATTTGAAGGCGTGTCTGTAGGGTCTGTTCAAAATTGCTTTATAGAAGATGTAGAAATTGATGGAATAACAAAAAAACTTCTTATGACAGAAGGGTATTTATATAGTCAGAGGTATCCTTTATTTGTAAAGTGGCTAAGAGAAGAAATTTTAAACAATAAAGTTTATGGTTCAATTGAAATTAATGGTAAAGGTAAAAATAAAAAAATTGAATATTTAGATGGGTCTACAAACAGTGATGGAAGTATGAAAGATGGCAGAATTCCGACAAAATTCGACTTTTCTGGTTTAGCAATTTTATATTTAACTGAACCTTCAGATAAGAATAGTATTGTTTTTGAGGTTAATTCTAAACAAGATAACCTTGATATAAATACCAAAGTAACTACAGGAAAGGAGGATGATATTTTGGGTGATAAAAATATAAATAATATAATTATTGAATTAAATGAATTAAATTACAATGATATTGCGACTTTAGTGGAAAATGTTTTTAATAAAAAAATTAACAATATAGAAAATGAAGAATATCATTATTATTATATTCATAAATTCTATCCAACTAATTCTACATTTGTAATGAAATGTTGGAGTAAAGTAGGAGAATATTATAAGAGTTCATATTCCATTGAAAATTCAAAGGTTATTATCGGTGACATTATAAAAGTTGAAGAATCATGGGAACCAGTAAATGGTGAGCGATCTATAGAAATTAATAAGTCACTGATTAATATATTAAACAATCAAACAAAGGAGGAAAAAATCAAAATGGATGAAAAAATTGTATTAGAATTTAATCAAAAAATCGAAGATAAAATTAATGAAATTAATTCATTAACTAAATCTTTGGAACAAAAGGAATTAGAAGTTAGCACTTTGACTAAATCTTTAGATGAAAATGTAGTAGAAATTAATACTCTTACTGAAAAGGCAAAAGAATTAGAGGCAAAAGTAATTGAAGTTAATACTTTAACTGAAAAAATTCAAGAATTAGATAGTAAAGTAATTGAACTAAATACTACTATCGTTGAAGTTAATAAACTACTTGAATCTGAAAAAGCAGAAAAAGAATCTCTTACTATAGAAGTTAATTCTTTTAGGGAAGAGAAAACAAAATTAGAATCAGAAGCAAAAATTGCAGAAGTTAATGCTTATTTTGAAACTGAAATTACTAAGAATGGTTTTGAAGAAGCAGAAATAAATTCACTTAAATCTTTTGTAGATGCTGTTGATTTAGATGGATTAAAGAAAGTAGAAGCAGAATTATGTGCAAAGAAATTTAAAGAAATGATTGCTGAAGGTAGTAATGTAGAAACCAATACTAAGAATGATATGTTTATTTCTATTAAAGAAAAAGATGTTAAAAGAATTCCAGGTAGTATCCCTTCTTTCTTTAAAGAAGTTTAAAGAAGGTAAATATAATAAATTACTAAAATAAAATTAATAGGAGGTAATAAATATGAGTTTATTCAAGTTTCATGATTCTAATTTTCTTAATGGTTATAACAAACCTAATGTGTTAGCAATTGCAGATACATATAATGGTTATCAGTTTAATGTTGTTTCTGATACTCAGGTAATTGTTCCTGATTTAGCTACTGCAAAATTAGGTGATATTTGGGTTATGTTAAATATTATTGACAAACCTGAAATTATTAATACTGATGATTATAAAGTTATTGCTGGTGAGTATATTCGTGCATTTAGACTTAAAGATTATGTTGGTCAACAATTGGACATGTCTTCTGATTTAGTTACTGATACATTTGCTAATGTTGCGGAAGGTGATTTTATTATTGGTAGATCTGTAGCAGATGCTACTAATACTCAAAAATGGACTAAAACTGCCGATCCTTCTACATATGCAATTTATCTTAAAGTTATTAGAAAAACTACTTTTGGTGCTTTTACTATTGATGCTAATGGTGGAACTGTTCCTGGTGGTTATGTTGTAGAAATTATGTCTAATGATTTGTAAGATTGGTTTTATTAGAGTATTAAAATAATTATATAAGTATTATTAAATAAACAATAAATAAAAATAGGAGGTATTCAATATGAATTTAGGAATTGACTTTAAGAATTTAAGTGAAAATGCTGAACAAGTTGAAATTAATAAAATTGTAAAAAATAGATTGTCTAATGCTCGTCCTAGTGAAGAAGTAGAAATTTTTACTAATATACTTTATGGTAAAGATGTTAGTAAATATGGTAAAAAAGTTGATACTGTGATGGATCAAATTAAGACATTAGCAGGTATGGCTAATGATGGTAATACCAAAGCAAAAGCAGAATTAAATGCTATTAGAACTATTACTATTCAACAACCTTTGGAGAAGAGATTAGCGATTAATAATGCTATGGGCCAAGTAACACATGTAAAAGAAAATGAGGAATTGAGGTTCTCCGTAGTCCAGTTACAAGGGGATAAGTCAAGAATTCAGGCAAATTCTGGTTCGTTTGTGTTCCCTATCGTTAAAAAGAGAACTGGTACTATGACAGTTCAAAATGCTACTGGTGGTTTAATTATTGATCCTAGAGAATTATTGTCTGGTGATACTAATACAATGGCATATGCCAATGAACAAGTAATGACTGATATTATTAATCAAATGGTACTTTCTCATATCAATGCTTTAAGAAGTTCTATTACAGCGGCTACTACTTTAAAGAATTATGAGGAAGGTATTACTAAAACATCAGTTGAAAGCGTTAGAAGAAAAGCAAGACGTTTTGGCACTTCGGTAACAATCATGGGAGATTATAGTGCTGTAAGTAAACTTGGTGAAATTACTACTTTTAGCACTGTATCAGCAGGAACAGAATTTAGATTTCCTGATTATGTGATGGAAGAAATCATGAAAACTGGTCTTATTAAGAATTACAAAGGAAGTATTGTTGTGGAAATGCCTAATAGTTATAATATGATTAATCTTAATACTGCTGGTGATTTTTATGCACCGCAACTTCCTACAACTGATTTGTGGTTTATTCCTCAAGGCTTTATTTCACCACTTCAGATCGGAATACAAGGGTCGTTACAGACAATGACAGCCACAGACATTAATTTGCGTGCAGAAGTGATAAGGTTCGACATTAGTTACGGAAATAAGGTATTAATTGAAATGATTCCTGCAATGGGATATATTTATGATGATGCTTTAGCCGAGTAAATAACTATTGACAGAATACTAAAATAATTGTATAATACATTTAGGGATAGATAAAGAAGTCATGATCTTTATCGAAAAGAGTAATTCCGATACTCCTTCCCTATTTAATTATATATTTTTCGGAAAATAAATTACTACGGAGGTAATGAATTGGGAAAGCAAATTACATATGAAAGCATTAAAGAATATATTGATAACGAAACGACTGGTAATTGTTGTAAATTAATTACCACACAAAAAGATTTTGAGATTGAGAAATTAAAGCAAAATAAAAGTAATGTAAGTGTTAAATTAAAAATTCAATGCGGATGTACAGATAAAAATATATTTGAGACAAGTTTTGATAAATTCAAAAGTAGAAATAAAAAACAATGTAATATTTGTGGTAAATTAATCACAAGAAATAAAAGATTACTATCATATGAATATGTTAAAAATTATATTGAAATTGAAAGTAATTCTGGATGTGAATTAATTAGTAATGAATATATTGGAATATTTGATAAACTTGAAACAAAATGTAAGTGTGGGAATCATTTTTATGTTAGTTTTGATGCTTTTAAGTATAATAATGTAAGAAGATGTTCTGAATGCTATAAAAAATCAATGAGTAAAATTAAAACACTATCTTATGAAGAAGTTAAAAATTTTATTGAAGTTGAATCAGAAAGTGGTTGTGAATTATTAAGTACAGAATACATAAATGCACATGAAAATTTAAAAGTAAAATGTAAATGTGGAAATGATTTTAATGTTTGTTTTAATAAATTTAAATCAGATAATCAAAGACAATGTCAAGAATGTGGATATAAAAGTATAGGAAATAAGTTAAGAAAACCATATGAAATAGTAAAATATTTTATAGAAGTAAAAAGTGAAAGCAATTGTAAGTTAATAAGTAAAAAATATATAGATGCAAAAAGTAATCTAGATATCGAATGTAAATGTGGAAATAAATTTACTACAACATATGATAATTTTTCAAGTGGTAAAAGGCAATGTGAAGTATGTGCTATGAATTTACTTTCAGAAAAATTTAAAATACCATATTGTGATATAAAAGCAATTATTGAAGGAGATAATAGTAATGGATGCAAGTTAATAACTAGTGAAATTGATTATATTAATACAAATGAAAATATTATTATTGAATGTAGATGTGGTAATAAATTCACTACGACATATAATAATTTTTTATATCAAAATAAAAAACAATGTGATGATTGTGCAAAACTCAATAAGAAACTAACTTGTTTAGCAAAATTTGGTTTTGAACATCCTATGAAAAATAAAGAGGTATCTGCAAAAGTAAGAGAAACTTTATTTAAAAATGGCAATGCTCCATGTTCTAAACAGCAAATTTATGTTCATCAATTAATTGGTGGAGAAATAAATTATCCATACTATAATGCTTCTTTAGATGTTGCTTTTCCAGAAGAAAAATTATACGTTGAATGTGATTTTGGAGGACATTGGTTATCAATTAAATTAGGTGGTTTAACACAAGATGCATTTGATAAGAAACAAAGAAATAGATGGTATTCATTATATCGTTCTAACTGGAGGAGTATAAATATCATCTCACGCAATGACAATCTCCCATCAGACCAAACAATCCTAGAAATGATATCTTACGCACGTACATATCTACAAAACCATCACTACATAAAATTTGATGTAGATAATAATAAAATAATTAATTCTCAAGGTGAATTTGATTATAACTATGGTGAATTAAGAAAAATTAAATTAACCGACTTAAAAGAAGCAATATAAATGCTTCTTTTTTATTTGCATTAAACTAAATAATCAAAAACAAAAAATAATAAAGGTTATATGGAGGGTAAAAATTATGGCAATAGACATGAACAGTCGTTCAAAGGTTAGAAACTTATGTGATTGGAATGTGTCATGGGAAAGGTATTCTATGGAAGGTGACGAATTCATTAAAGCTAACCAAACTGTATATATTCCTAATATGGAAATTGAAACACAAGTACAAAATAAAAATCTTTTCCTCTCTGGAAATGACGGGATAGGCTCACATGCTCGTTGCTATATTGAAAATCCAGAAATGAGAGAACATCTTGGATTTGACAATAAAGAAGAAAAACGTACTCAGCTAATCCTAACAGATGATAAATGTAAAGAAATATTTGATTATAAAACTTTCAGCACATTTAAGAAACATGTAACTGAAAATATTATTACTAATCAAGAAAAATCAAAAATAGTAAATTATGCTAAGAAAAATAAGATAAATAATTATGAACAGATTCAGTTTATTACCGAATATACAAAATTACCATTTAAAAATGAAGATTAAAGGGAGTGAATAAATATGGCTGGTACTCCCCTTTCAGAAGTTTATGATGCATTTTTTATCAAATCAGGTAAAGATTATTCATATAAAGAAGATCAAGTATTTCAATTTTTTAAAACAGGTGTAAGTAAGTGCTATAAAATTGTTTCAAATAAATTAGATTATATATCTGATGAAAATTATGATGGTGAATTTATTGAAATATTAGATCAAGATGAAATTGAATTAATTGCATTAAATATGCTATTAGAAGAAAAAAGACAAAGAAAATCTGAACTAGATTATACTAAATCTTATTTAGGTACTAAGGATTTTAATAGATTGGTAGATAAGGTTTCTGAATATAAAATCATTAGTCAAAGTATGAAAGATTTAAAAGAAGATATTAAGGATTTTGAACAATCTTTTAAATCTTATGCTAATTAATGGAAGTGATATATTTTTATGAATAATAAATATGAAAACAATATTTTAATAAAAACCCCTCAATGCGAGATGAGTTTAATTGATTTATGCAATAAAGAATATTTAAAAATTAATCATATTATGCATATGATCGAAAAAGAATTTAATATTTCATTACATGATTATCCAGAATTAAGAGGTAAAATTCTTGATATAAGTAATTTTATTAAGAGAATACCCAATTATAAAATCGAAATGTTTTAAATGTAATATAAGTTTACAAATATAATAATAAAAGGAGGTAGAAATATGGATAGTTTTAAATTTAATAAAGTATCTCAAAGTGAAGAAGTAGTTTTAGATGGAGTAATTGCTGGTACTACTTCAGCTAATAAAGCTATTGTTGTAGGAACAAATAAAAATGTTGATGTTTTAACTGTAGTAGATTTGAAATTGGGTGCTGGAGCAGGTACTTCTGTGACTGCAAGTGCAGCAGAAATTAACAAAGCAGGTACTAAAGCAAGTTCTACATGTAGATTGTATAATCTTGGAGCACCTGCTTTAGCAGATGATGATTTAATTGTAACTTCAACTAATATGAAGGTTGGATCTTATACTGTTGCTGCTCAACCAGATATTCCAAGAAATATTACTGTAACTGTAACTGCTGGTGCTACTGCCGATACACTAGGCACAGTAACTATATCTGGAACTAATTATGATGATGATGAAATTTCTGAAGTAATTACACCTGTTGCTGGTAGTGCAATTGCAGGAACAAAAGCATTTAAAAGTGTAACTACAGTTGTTGGTGCAGGGTGGGTTATTGATGCGGTTGAAGGTACAAATGATACAATTAAAGTTGGTATTGGTAATGAATTAGGATTACCGTTAATGTTAGATTCTGCTGTAGAAATTATGATGGGGATTCTTGGAACAGAAATTGCTTCAACAACTAATCCTACAGTGAGTAACCCTGTGACATTGGAAGGTACAACTATTGATATATCTTCTAAAATTTATAATGGCACAAAAGAAGCATTAATATTTGTGGTTGATTAATAAAAAATGAAATAATGGTTAATATTTGAGGTTGCAAACTTAAATATTGTAATTAAAAGACATATGCCTATACATATGTCTTTCCCATTTAATTCTCTTATATAGGAAGGAGAAATGTGATGTTAATTACTAGAGAGGTTGAAATTTGTTTAAATGGAAGAAATATTAAACATTTTCAAAACTTAGGTTATTATATTCCTAAAGAAATAGATAAGTATGGTAAAAATAGTACTCCAAGAGGTACGACAATAATTGTAAATACTAAAGATTTAAAAAATAATAGCAATGTAAAAGTTGATGTAAAATGTGACAATAATAGTTGTAATAAAATAATTAAAAATTTACCATTTAAAGTTTACAATAAGTACATTAAAAACGGTAAATATTATTGTCATAACTGTGCTATTAAATTATTTGGTGTAGAAAAATCTAAAAGTGCAAAATTAATAAATAGTATCCCGTTTGCTCAATGTGGTATTGATAACTTAGGTGAAGATTTTTTAGAAAAATATTGGGATTATGAGAAAAATGATGTTAGTCCTTGGGATATAAGTTATGGTTCTAAAAAAATGGTATATTTATTTTGCCAAGAGAAAAGTTATCATGGTAGTTATCCTATAAGATGTAATTCTTTTACAAATGGCGCTAGATGTTCATATTGTGTTAGTAGAAAAGTACATCCATTAGATTCTCTTGGAACATTGTATCCTCAAGTACTAGATATATGGTCAGATAAAAATAAAAAATCTCCATATGAATATAGTCCAGGTAGTAATCAAGAAGTTTACTGGAAATGTCCTGAAGGAGAACACAAAGATTATAAAAGAAAAATTATTGAATCTAAAGATGCTAATTTTCGTTGTCCAGAGTGTCAATACTCTAAAGGTGAAGAAGCGATTAGTAATTATTTTATGAATAAAGGATTTATTAAAATATCTCAAGAAGATTTTGATCAATTAATTGACAGAGATAATAGTAAGGTTTATTTTATACCGCAAAAAGAATTTAAAGAATTAATTGGTTTAGGTAAAGGTTTATTATCATATGATTTTTACATACCTAAATTAAATCTCCTTATTGAATATCATGGAATGCAACATGAAAAATATTGTAGAGGTTTTCATAAATCTAAAAAAGACTTTGAAAAACAATTAGAACATGATAAAAGAAAGTGTGAATATGCATTAAATAACAATATAAATTTACTTGTAATATGGTATTGGGATTTTGATAGAATTGAAGAAATTTTAGAAAGAGAATTTTATCTTATTAAAACAATAAAATAAAAAATATAAGGAGGAATTTAAATTATGGCAACTAATTTTGTTGGTAGAGAATTGGTGGCAAATATTGCAGAACAGAACGCAGAATTAAATATAGTATTTATTAATTTAATTGTAAATGACAGCGCAAATATTATCAAGGTAAGTTTTGATGAAGTAGTAGGCACTAATTTAATGGTATTAAAAGCAGGAGAATCTAGACAAAATATTGCAGTACCATTTGAAAAATTGTATTATAAGGCAAACGTAGATGCTTCTGCAATGAGAATTGAAGGACTGACTAAAGCAGAATTTTAATAATTAATTAAAGGATAGATAAAATAATAAATATCTATCCTTAAATAATATAGTAATCTGCTAAAAGGTTGTGAAAAATGAATATTAGAAAAGAATGGTTAAATACTGATAATACTTCTCAATTCTATTCAGCAGAAGAAACAATAATTGAAGTAAAAGAAAATTTTGATATTCGTAGATATTATAGTGCTGAAGGTGCTGATATTATCGTTGATGGAGTAACTTGCAGAGCATTAGTTCAATACTTTACTAACCCATTGAATCAAGCAAAATATGATAGAAAGTTACATGTTCCAATGGAAATTAATATATCTACTGGTTCTATAGTTGATTATGATGGTTTTAAATGGTTGGTAACAGGAAGTATTGATGATATACAAGCATATAAAAGTGCAGGTATGGTGAAATGTAACAACACACTTAATCTATACAAAAACTCCATCCCATATCAAATGCCATGTATTGTGAGTAGCAATATAGATCTTGGAACTGATGAAAATAACTATATATCTGTCCCTGATTCAACTATTACTCTAAGAATTCCTAATAATGAAATTACAAGGCAAATTAAACGTGGGGAAATTTATAAGTTAGGATTACAGAATTATGAGATAAAAGATGTCAATGATATAGTTGAATCAGGTATTTTGAAGATGGAGATTGAATATAGTCAGGAAATGCAGGAAGAACATGAATATACTTTAGAAATAACTAATGGAAATTTAGTAGATATTCAACAAGGTACTACCTTACAGTTAAATGTAAATCTATATGATAACAATAATTTAGTCTCTCCTACTCCTTCATTAATTTTTGTAAGTAGTGATGAGAGTGTTTGTTCTGTAGATAGTAATGGTTTAATAACTGCATTAAGCAATATTAGTAGTTGTAATATTACTACTAAATTAACATCTGATAATACTATATTAGATACTATTACTATAAATGTGATTGCAGAACCACAAAATAATTATACTTATACCCTTACATCTACTAGTTTACCTGATAATGAAATCATAATAACACAAACAAAACAATATGAAGTTAAAAAATATAATAATGGTGTTCTTGTTCAACAAGATTTTACTTTTAATGTTGTTGGAGATGTTTCAAGTTATCAATTAATTGTGGTTGATGGGAATGAATGTAGTATTAAAGCATTGAAAAGTGGATATGTGATTACATTGAATTGTGTAGATAATAGTGATGTGAGTAAAGTTGTGAGTAAGGAAATTAGATTAAAGAATTTGTTTTGATTGTAGGAGGTTAATATAAACATATTTTAAAGCGAGATGGTGATAATGTCAAATATTATAAACTTATCAAATGCAGGAATTATTTTATCAAATATCGGTAACAAATTAATAGAAAATAAAAATCTAATGCGTTGTATTGCATATAACACACCTGATGCACTATCACCTTCTTTACCAGATATTCCTATAGAAGAAATAATTAAATTAGTAGGCAAAGGTGATGATCCATTAAATCAACAAAAAATTTATAAATATCCTTTTACTAATAATATAATAGATAATATTCGCTCAGAACTTCGCTTTTTTATTCCTAGATTTAAACCAGATAATATTTATATTACTGGAGCAAATATAGGATTTGAAGCTATTGTTTATAATAGTTTGGTAGATTTAGAGGATAATAAACTTAGATATTTAGTGATGATTCAAGAAATTTTAAATTCATTAAATGGATTTGATTGTGGTGGTATCGGTTTATTATATTTAACACAAAATTCATCTATTAATATTATATCTTACAATAATAATTTTTCAGGTTATACTTTCTTTTTATCTACTAGATTAAGATAGTAGATAAAAATGTAATAATATTATTATAATAATTATTTTGTATGTTGCAACTTAATAATATAAAAACCAAGTGATTTAAAACTACATACAATATGTAGTTTTTTATTTTATAAATTAAAAAAAATAAGGAGGAATTATATCATGGCACAAAAAAGCGTTAAAGGTTTTATTGTAGATGCACCACAAGTTTTAATTACTACTGAGGTTGGAGATAGTCATTTAGTAACTGCGTCAAGTGGAGAAGTTACTTTGGGTGGAGAGAGCCTGGAAATTGCTGGAGGTTGGAGTTTCTACAACCTCGCCGAGATAGATACAAAAAAATCTATTGAGATTAATTTGACCGACACTCAATGGGACTTAGATGCAATGAAATTAGTATCTGGTGGTACTAGGACAGTTGCAGCAGATGAAAGATATTATTTTGGCACCCCTTATACTATTTCAGCAAATAAAATTACTATAC
>Ga0209318_1001539_pt1 | contig 13945 bp, 25 predicted proteins | sample RifGroE1_FD_183999 | JGI IMG/M metagenome (GOLD analysis project Ga0209318, IMG submission 183999) | Groundwater microbial communities from Rifle, Colorado, USA - Groundwater E1 (SPAdes) (version 2) | ecosystem: Environmental > Aquatic > Deep subsurface > Groundwater | place: Rifle, Colorado...
CAGGCTAAAAGGATGGACACAGGCAACTTTGGCTAAGGAAACAGGATTAAGCCGTGGGTATATTGCCGCCATTGAGGAGGGTAGGAAGCACCCAAGGCTAAAAACTTTGGCAATTATTGCTGAAAAATTGGGAGTAGGAATAGATGAGCTCATAGAGGAGGAAAAGCTGTGACAGAAACTGAAGAGCGTATATTTGTAGATGCGTATAAGGACACCAGGGGAGATTCGGAATATGTAAACCACGTAGATAAAATAATTAAGCTTGGGCGCGAAATAATGGAGTACCTAGGGCCTTGCCGCTCGCTGCTTTTAGAATATGAAATGCTAATTGGTCTTTGTCAGGGGATTTATATGGAAAATGTCTACCGCACTGGCTTGGAAGATGGTCTGATAAGCGTTGGACATGCCCAACAAAATGCCCAACAAAATTCTTAGAATCATAAAAACATTGTTAAAAGTTGTCTAAACAATGCGTTAAACGCAATAAAACCCCCGCTTAATACAGGGGTTTCAAAGCCGCATCATTGCTATATTTTAAAAATGTTACGCGGTACGTATTTAATCACCTTGGGGTGGTAGAGGCCGCAAGTTCGAGTCTTGTCGCTCCGACCAGTAAAGACAGGGACTGTAGGGTTTTGTGTTAGGCAGGTAAAATAGCAAAAACCCAACAGATGCCCAACAAAAAGTTTTCTTAAGAAGGCCGCCTATTTGGTGGTCTTTTTATTTTTCTGCTCTTTGGGAGCATCAAACATATTTCTAATGTTGTCATCAATCTCGATCTGCCTGTCCAATCCTAAGTGCTGGTATATTGTTTTTAGGATCTGAATATCATGCCCGAGCCTTTGGGCAGCGTATTGATCCGGCACCCCTCTGGAGTATAGCCAACTGGCATGATAATGCCTCAGGTCATGGAATCTAATGTCTGGAAGTTTATTTTCCCGAATAAATTTTGCGAAATAGCTCGAATAGCTATCAGGGCGCATATTAAAAATTCTAGGGTTAATAACTGTTTGGTTTTTCCTGAGGTCATCCAGAAGACTAAGGAGGTACGCCGGCACAACGACCTCACGCAGGCCATTTTCTGATTTAGGACGTTTATCCTCGTACAGATTATTTTCGTTGATACAGTAGCTTTCATCTACCCGCAGCTTACCAGAATCCCAATCAATATCATTCCACTTCAAGGAGAATATTTCTCCTCTTCTTAAACCGCACCAGGCGGCCAACAATATTATTGGTTCGTCTCTGGTACTCTTGACAATATCGTGTATTTGCTGCATTTCTTTGTCTGAGGGCACCTTAGGGACATACTTTTCTTCCTGGGGTAGTTTAATATCCCTAGCAGGGCTTTTGTGCTTCAGAGCGTCCTCCAGGATGCGTTTTAGAGTAGACATTATTCTTCTTACGCTGGCTTGGGAGAGCGCTTTTTGTTTTTCGTTCATAAACTGTTTAATATGAATTTCATTCAATTGGTTCAGCTTAAATTGACCAAAAAACGGGTTAAAGTGTATTTTCTGGTATGTCTTGTATAACGCGTAAGTGCTAGGCGACAACCGGCCCTGGTTTAATTCCAGCCACTTATCTATCCATACTGTCACCCGGATGTTTTCTACGTGTACAAAAGTGCCCTCCGCAATCTCCTGCTCAAGTTCCCTGGCAGCCGTTTTACACTCTTTCATTGTGGGACGGGTAACATACTTAAATAGCTGTTTCCCGTTTGCATCCCGACCCACATATACTGTAGCCTGATATGTCCCGTTTGGACGTTTTTTAATACTCGCCATTATCTCACCTCTGATTTAAAGAATATTGCCTTGCCTAAAATTTGAATTGTTTTAGCCTCCTTTCTAGTAAATATCATATCAGGATAGCTTGGATTTTCGGCTCTCAGGATTACGGATCCGTCAAGCTTGTACACTCTTTTAAGTGTTGCATCATGACGGTCTATAAGTACGGCCGCTATTTCTCCATTCTCTATATCTGGCTGATGCCGTACATAAACTAGGTCACCGTCCAGGATACGGGCATTAATCATGGAGTCGCCTTTTACCCTTAGGCAGAAATCAACGTTGATGTGCTCAGGCACATACTCATAGCCTTCTATGTATTCCTGAGCCAGTATTGGTTGCCCGGCTGCTATTGTGCCTACTACGGGTATTTTCTTGCAGCCTGGTTTGTTTTCCAGATATCTTTCGACTCCTTCGGTGCCCATTAGCCAGGCCGGGTTGACGCTGAAGTATTTAGCCAGTACTTCTATTGTGTTTCTTCTTGGTTCCATCTTGCCATTCATGTATCGGGATATTGTTGCCGGGGTTAAGAAGACAGCTTCAGCCAAAGAATATGTTGTTAAGTTAAATTCTTCCATTAAATGTCTAAGCCTGGTACTAAAAGTATCTATGCTGAAATATATCTCTGTCATAATTATCATTCCTTTCTTTTGTTATTATATATCTAAACGTTTCTTTGCGCAATAACTTTTCTTAGATTTTTAAAATAAATGTTTCGCTAAGTATTGACATATTAACTGATTAGCTTTAAAATAACACTATGATGTTACGTGAAGTAATAATTAGGTGGTGGTTATATGAAAGCAAGAAACGAACCGTTAATGGCTCTAAAGGGCAGGATTAGAGAAGAGGGTAAATCCTTACGCAAGTTGGCTCCGATAGTAAACTTAGCTCCCGCTACTCTTTGCCTAAAGATAAACAGCAAATTTGATTTTTCCTGTACGGAAATATCAAAAATTTGTGCAGCGCTAAACATTAAGGCATCCGATATACCGAAATATTTTTTTCCGTCAATGTTACGTGACGAAATAAAGACGGGCTAAAATTAGTCAGTTGTCCTTAAACCAAGGACAACTGACTAGCAAATAAAAGGTGGTGTTAGGGATAGAAAATTTAGCAGTAGTCAGATTAACAATAGCCGAGCAGAAACATGATGTTTTCGTAAAGGACTACCGTAACCAGAGGGTTGTTACTTTAAGAGAAGTTGATACTCTCCATGGCCGGGTAGAAGGTACGGCAAGAAGAAATTTTAACGATAACCGTAAACATTTCATTGAGGGAGAAGACTTCTTCGTACGGAATTCGTACGAAGCAAAAACGGAGTTTGGTATTACGGCTCCAAACGGCCTTACTCTTCTAACAGAATCCGGCTACTTAATGTTAGTAAAATCATTTACAGACGATTTAGCCTGGCAAGTGCAACGCCAACTGGTGAAACACTACTTCAGGGGTAAGGTATCTCCAAAACGTAACTCCCTGCCATACCTTGATCAACTAGGTAAAGCACTCAGGGAGGACGCAAAGCTGTCGAAAGGCCTCTCATTGCCTAACCAACTCAGGTCAAGGGCTGAGGCTTTAATTAAACTACAAGACCAAACAGGCGTTGACTATAGTCAGCAGATTAACATGCTGTTTGCCGATGCCGATGCACAGGAAGCCAAGCAGAAGGAAACCGTCATTAAAGCAGAGCAGGAAACCAAGGCATTAGCCAACACTCCCACAGGACAAGCCTCTCAGGCTTTGGAGTGGCTCAGAATAGAATACACTAAGCAAGGCGAAAAACTAGCCCATGTACACGAAGACTGGCTGTTAGTACGCTCAGACTTGTGGAAAATGTGGGCAGGTAAACATAAATTAAACCTAACTATGATATGCAGGGAGTTACACAACCAGGGAATTGTTGAAAAACACTCTGAAAGTGGCCGCGAGCGTTACGGGATTGGCAAGCGCATTAACGGCAAGGCTTACACGTTTATATGGCTTAAGAAGGATAAGTTAGATTGGCTAACCGGTACCGAATCACAGACTAATTGAAAGGTAGGTTTTAATTATGACAAACATCGCTCAGGTAGTTACTAAGAACGCTCAGGAGCTAACGGTGCTCCTGGAAGCAGTTAAATCTAAGATGGAAGCAGTAGAAATGCTTTACCCGCTACTTGAACAAGTAAGCGAAAATTCTGCAGAGTCTTCGGAACTGAGAAGGCTTATGGTGATTTGCGGTGGTCATTTTGCTGATACTATTCACACCATAGCAGACCGCGTGAAGTACCTCGCCAAAGAAAGAACTGAGGGCAAGCTGGTTATAGGTGAAGGAGGTAAATATACACTAGACACAGCGGGACGCGTGTTTTCGTGTGGGAGCAACATAGAGGTGTATATCGAAGAACCAGGACATGATCACGGTTGGCAGTTTGGCAGGGTGGAGCACAGGGAAAGCATGGGCGGGTATTACTTCCGTAACTACAGCGGAGATGACCACCGGTTATATCCCGGTATACTGGCGGCTGTGAGGTACTGAGATGACAGCAAACGAACGCAACATACTACTACAAGGCTTGGAATCCCTGCATCTACTGATAGTGCAGGATAACAAACCTGCCGCCATGTTCGCGATTTCCGAAAGCTTCAAGAATATCCAGGCCATGTCACAGTGTGACCAGTGCGCAGATTATTTTCAGGCCCGGGAGATGGACGGGCGTTTCTGTAACCGGTGTGTGGCAGTGCAGGAGAGTATTTCATTGTTTGGGCAGGATGATATTTTGTGGGGGAGGTGAAAGATTTGAATTCAACACAGGTAAACATTCAGGACGTACAGCTTGGCGATATCGTAATGGGCAGGGAAGTAGTTACTATCTTAGACCGCCAAGATGACAAGCTTGTAATTTTGTTTTTTGATGGTGGGATGGTAGCTTTACATGATATTTACGACCACAAAGTAACCGTACAGAGATAATTTTAAGCGGTTTCCGGGGAGGTGAAAATTTTGACTTGTAAAATATGTGGACAACCTAGCGCCAGTCGTACCTGTCCTGAGTGCGAGCAGCAGGTTGTTAGTCTGTCGGCTAAATACATGCCGAAGGTAAACCGCGTAAGGAACGCCGGAAATTTATTTGCTGCAGCAATACCAAATAAAAATACCGCCTTGCAGGGCGGCATCAAAATAAACTCTCAAGCAGTAGGTTATCATGCCTGACTGCCGGTGTCAAGGCGATGGATATATGGATTGCTTAGACATAACTTACGATAAGTATGGCCGGATGGCTTATCATCCTGAATTTCATTCTAATCATGGTAAACCACTTAATGAAACTGATATTGAATATCTTTGCAAATATTGGGAGATTGACGGAGCAAAAACAATGTCTTTTGCATTAGGCAAGACAGAGCATACTTTGTCTTGCAAGATTAACCAGCTAAGAAAGCAAGGGCTGTTTGAGTATTACAAAACCCTCAATAAATACTGGTAGTTAGTGGACGAGACGTTGGGCCGCTTTTAAAATACCCTGTTGTACTGGAAAAATACACACGAGGAGGGCAATTAATGCAACCGTTAGTTTTTGGATCTGGACGTTGGGGCAGAGCTACACTTTTATCAGACCACCAAGCACCAAAAGGATTAAAATTTTCCGACAATGGCGACGAGTTGGACAAGTCCGAGCAACCGCCACAGAACGTATATGTACCTTGTAAGAAAGCCGACCCGAAAAAGAAACATAAGCGGAAGTTGGCTCAGAAATCTAAGCGCAGAAACAGGGGGTAAGTTATGCCGACATTAGACGAACACCTATTTGAGCAGAACAGCGAACAATTAACCGAACAGCCTGAGAGGTTTCGCGTTGAAACCACAGAGCAGGCAATATGGGCCATGCGTAAGCTACGCGGTATTGTAGTTGAAATCGAAAGCGTTAAGGCCATAGCTCAATCAGAGATAGACAAAATCCAAGCCTGGGTAGAGGCCGAGACTAAGCAGCTACAGACTGACGAAAACTTTTTCACTGCTCTGTTGGAAGGCTATCACAGACGGTTATTCGAGCAGGACGGTAAGAAAAAGACTATCAAGCTGCCACATGGAGATCTGCAGCTTAGAGCGCAGCAACCAGCCTACACGAAGGATGACGCAAAAATTATAGAGTGGGCCGAACAAAACAGGCCAGAGTTAGTTGTAATACCTCCTAAGGAATTAAACTGGGGCGAGCTAAGGAAACAAGGCAAGGTCATTGAAAGACAGTTTTTTGATGCAGTCACCGGTGAGGCTATACCTGGCATTGAAGTCATGGAGCGTGATCCGAAGTTTAGTGTCAAGTTAAAGGCGTAACAGAATCAGCAAGATGTATGTGGAGGTGTATGGTATGGGCAGTACAGCAGTAACTCTAGCAGACATTAACAAAACTCTCCGAAAGGAAATGGATAAGCCGATCAAGATCCCTATCCCTACTGGGCCGCTTAACCCTGAAAAAATTAAAATAGAAGTTGTCAGGAATCATAACACCGGCAGGTTTGAGGCTGTAGCGTTCTATTTGTATGGTAAAAACAACAAGAACCGTAGGCTGATCAAGCTGATAGATGAGGATTTCGACGATTATTCCGGGGCCGATAAGAAAGCTAGATGGCTTCGCCGGCAGGTTAGGTATGGTCAGATGATTGTTGAGTGGCCAGAGGTATAAGGATAGTAAGTTAGGTCAGGAGTTGATTGTATGTCAGATTTAAAAAGTATTGCAGGGAAACTGGTTTTGATAGCAAAGGACTGCCAATATGCTCAGAAAGACGCCAAGAACCAGCAGCAGGGGTACAAATACGTTTCTGCTGCCCATATCCTTGGTAAAGTTAACGAATCCTTAGTAGCACATAACGTCTGCAGTGTGCCAGATTACAGCATTGTCGAATCTAAAGAAACCACTACCGCCAAAGGTGCTAAATGGCAGTTAGTCAACGTAAAGCTGCAGTTACAGATTATTGACGCCGACACTGGGGAGTCTGTTATAGTGACCAGTTTGGGTACAGGTACAGACCCAGGAGACAAGGCCACAGCTAAGGCTCAGACCATGGCCCTAAAATACGCCTGGCTAACAGCCCTAAACATCGAAACCGGCGACGACCCGGAGGCAGATCCGAGGACGGATAACGCAGAGCTTACCGGTCAACCGCAGGGGCAACCGCAGGGGCAGCGTACACCCCAGCAGATATTCATAGACCAAAAATTACAGCAGCTCATGGGCTTGTGGCAACAGGCAGGTTGGGACACAAACGGCATGGCACATTATTTCCAGGAACGTTACAAAAAGCCGTTTGAGCAGGTAACAGCCGTTGAAATAGATGCATTTATCGCTGAGGCTCAGGATTATTTACAGAAAAAAACACTTCAGTATTAGGAGGTTATGATTTGTCATTAAACGTATGTACGCTAATTGGTAGATTAACAAGGGACCCGGAATTAAGATACACGCCCAACAACGTCGCGGTATGTAAATTCGGTCTAGCCGTAGACCGGGACAGGAAAAATAAGGACGGGGAAAAAGAAACTGATTTTTTCGACGTTTTGACTTTTAATAAGCAGGCCGAGGTAATCAATACAAACCTGCAAAAAGGCCGCTTAGTTGGAGTTAATGGGAGTGTCCAGATCAGAAATTATGAGTCAAATGGAACTAAGGGTAAGGCTGTGGAGGTAATTGCTAATAACGTGCAGTTCCTGGATTACCCTAAGGATGGACAGGGAGGTAATGGTCAGCTACAGGGTAACGGGCAGCAGCAGCAACAACAGCAAAGACAGGGGCCACCTAACAATAATTATCAGCAAGGACCACCTCAGGGTGGTGGTGGGTACGTGCCGCCTCCTAGTGATGGGTATCAGCAGCAACCGCCTCAAGTTGGATATCAGGGGCCACCTAACAACGGTTACCAGCAGTCCCCACGGGGACAGCAGCAGCAACCTAATCAGCAACAGCAGTATTGTTCAGAATCAGACATGCCCTTCTAGGGAGTGCTTTTTAGATGCTACAGCTTAGACCATATCAGGAAACGCTTATCCAGGCAGTTAGAAACGAATTCCTCCAAGGCCGCCGCCACCCGTGCGTAGTTGCTCCGTGTGGTGCTGGGAAAACAATAATCATGGCATGGCTTGCACAGCAGACAGCCGTCAAGGGCAATAGTGTAATGTTTGCCGTGCATAGGCAGGAGCTAATTGAGCAGAGCAGCAGGACATTTGTTAAGCTAGGAATTCAACACGGTATCATAGCACCTGGCTTGCCTAACTTAGACGAACCTATACAAATTGGGAGTATATTCACCGTAGCCCGGAGGTTGTCCAGGATGCAGCCTCCGTCGGTGATTATATTCGATGAAGCCCATCACTGCAAGGCAAACACATGGATCAAGGTTATGGAGGCTTTCCCGAACGCGTATGTAATCGGCCTGACTGCTACACCGGCCCGGATGGGTGGGCAAGGCTTGGGAGATATATTTCAATCGTTGTTACTTGGCCCGTCCGTCAAAGAACTGATTGACTGGGGAAATCTAACACAGTTTAAATACTTCGCACCACCGGTTAAGGCCGACTTAAACGGACTCAGGGTGAAATACGGTGAATATGTCAGGTCTGAGGTCGCTCTGAGAATGGACAAGTCCGAAATAATCGGGGACGTGATAGAGCAATACAACCGTCTCTGTCCTGATAAACGGGCAATAGCGTACTGTGCAAGCGTGGCCCACTCAGAGCACACAGCGCAGATGTTCAGGGATGCAGGCATCCAGGCCCAGCACATTGACGGTGAGACCGAACGCGGTGTCAGGGCTGCAGCGATTGAGAGTTTCAGACGTGGCGAAATCAAGGTCCTCTGTAATGTGGACTTGATTTCGGAGGGCTTCGATGTACCGGCCATGGAGGCGGTATTGTTGCTTAGGCCAACGCAAAGCCTGACCCTGCACATTCAGCAGAGCATGAGGCCCATGAGGCCGGATGCGGAGAACCCGAATAAAACCGCGATAATAATAGACCATGTCGGAAATTGTTACCACCACGGCCTACCGGACGAGGATCGGGAGTGGACGCTGGAGAGTAGGCCGAAAAAGCAGCAAGATCGTTTGGTTTCGCTGAGGACTTGCCCGAAGTGTTATGGGGCACACAGACCGGCACCTAAATGTCCGTTATGTGGATATGTGTATGTCGCTGAGAGAGAGGGCCCGACACAGCGTAAGGGCGACTTAGTGGAGATTGACGAACTGGAACGGATTCGCAGGAAGCAGGAAGTTGGCCGGGCCAGGTCACGTAAGGACTTGGAGGAAATAGCTATCAAGCGAGGCTATAAGCTGAATTGGATAAATCGGATGGTGGACATTAAACGGATAAGGGAGTGATGAATTGAGGGTAGGATTACAGAACTATGATATCGGCCAAGGAGGGAGAGTTTTGCCCAGGTACTGCAGTGGTATGATGTGGCGCGGGTATCAGGTTGAGGATAAGTTAGGGAACGAAGCTGAAATTGTTGAGTAGTGAAGCCTCAAGTGAAGTGTACTAAAACAGGAAATTCCTCAAGCGGTTACCGAAGGAGGGGGCGGGGTAAGAAATGGCAAGTGTGGTATTTAGGAGAGGTTTGCTTGTGGAGAAAGAGGATCTGATTTTATGCTACGTTGAGTATTTTAATGGAAATAGGGGCTGGTTTTTACTTACTCCGCAGCAGATAATGGACGCTTTTGAATTTAGGAGAAGGTTTTACGAATTGCGCAACTCCCCGATATGTTATTAGGAACTAGGTTACCGAAGGAGGGGGCGGGGTGTACTATCGCAGCTACAAAGTAGAACTTACAAATCATGCCTATAACCGCTACCGTGAACGGGGGGTACAGGAACCGCAAAAAACTGCATAACAAAATAGCAAACATGGTTAACGACATAATTAGATCTGTTGGCGGGTTGAAGTTTTCGCGCAATGGTACGGCCCTGCTAAACTTGGGCGGCGGTTTCGTTGCAGCTTTGAGAATAGAACGCGGAATATTGTCAATTAGAACCATAATCATGCGGGGTGGAAAGAGTGACAGGACGGTGAAGTTATGCCAGATTTAAAATTAGACTGGAAAAATTGGTACACAATTAACGTAACTCCCAGCACCTTACTTAAAAAGAAGTGCTACGCTGGGGACTGGGGTAAAGCCATTAAAGACGGTTGGCGTTTTAACCCGAGTATAAATAAGTTTTATAAGTTGTTTCGTAAAAAGGGGTAGATTATGCAGGCGTTATTTTGTTACAGAATTTCAAAGGAAGCAAACCTAGCTTATGACACTGAAACCAAGGAACCTGCTGAGTGTTACATGTCATTCTCTCTGAGTGACGATGAAGATAATATTGTTGATGTGCCAGAAGATTTTTACCATAAACATCACGCTACTTCGATTAGACAACCAGCAAAGATGGGTGGCATGGAAGAAGAATGGTTTGAGCCAATTTCTGTCGAGGAATATAACGAGAACATGGAAGAAGAACAGGAGTGATCTTATAAACTGCCTAAAAGCTCTGTCTTTGATGAGAAAATACGCTGCTTGCCCGGTTTGCGGTAACGACAAGCTGGGCAATGGCAAAGGCAAGATGGAAGTTACTGACGATGTTTTCACCAGGGAATGTAAGTGTGGTTTTAAAGTAACCACAGATGAAGACGGAAAACAGATTCTAACCGATTTGAAACTTTTGTATATTGAAACCGCGGATGGTGAGAAAGGTTTTAGTCTATTTACACATATTAAATATGATAGTTTATGCTATCTGTTTGACACTGATTCTGTCAGTGTTAGCTTAGTAGGGTAGTTGAAAGGAGTTTGCTGATGTACGGAATTTACAATGCAATACGCAGAGAATTTCAGTTCGGTATATGCGAACCGACCAAGGCCAAGGCAGAGGCTAGGCTGTTCGAGAAAATAGGTAAAGATGCCTATAAGTGGCGGTTTGAAGCTAAATTATTACCGAAAACCATAAAGGAGGGCTAACAGTGACCAAACTACGTAAAACACGCATCCAACGCCTTGAAGGCCAGTTACGGCAAGCCAGGCGCAACATAACTGAGTTACAGGAAATCTTGTATATTCAAGGAAATATCCAGATTGACCAGGGAAACAGACTGGCTGCGCTGTCTAAAACTATCAAAACAGACATTGCCCGCGTTTCAGACACTGTCCGGGTTTCGAACGTCTGGTTGAAAGCCTTGCAATGCAGGATTTATCGCCTGGAAACGGGTGGATTTTGGCAGTGGCTGTTTGGTAGAAAGTATAGGAAGAAAACCAAGCATGAGGCCAATTGAGCAGATACTTGCCGAGCTGAAACGCGAACAGGACAAGCTTAACGTCATGCCTCTTGGTAGTGATTTGACACTGCAGCAGAGCATGGTTGTAGATGAGTTGATTAACGAATATTACAGGGTTAGTGGCTATGTCAGCGAAAGGAAGGATGCTGTATGAAGCATGGCAAGAATCCTACCCGGAAACAGCGAGAGATCATTGAAAAAGCCAGGTTAAACCCTGATAATTGGTTAGTTGTAAAACGTCCGTTAGGTGAATTGCATATTGTTCACCGGGAGTCGGGAAAAGCTAGGGTGCTGAGGGTATAAAGGGAGTGAGGACCATTAGAGAAATCATAGTTGACAACTTCGCCGGTGGAGGCGGGGCATCGACCGGAATTGAAATGGCAATAGGTCGGTCAGTTGATATAGCAATCAACCACGACCCTGTAGCGATAGCTATGCACAAAGTAAACCACCCGGACACGGAACACTTCTGTGAATCAGTTTGGGATATAGACCCCAGAAAGGCGGTAAAAGGTAGGCCAGTAGCTCTGTGTTGGTTTTCGCCGGACTGCAAGCACTTTTCTAAGGCGAAGGGTGGAAAGCCGGTTGAAAAGCATATCCGGGGGTTGGCATGGGTTGCAGTCAGGTGGGCAGCTACGGTTAGGCCAAGGGTGATAATTTTAGAGAATGTTGAAGAGTTCAAAACCTGGGGGCCACTTGTGAACGGGAAACCAGACCCAAAACAAAAAGGCCGGACGTTTAACGCTTTTATTAATGCTCTTAGGCGTCAAGGATACCAGGTTGAGTGGCGAGAGCTCAGGGCCTGTGACTATGGAGCCCCAACAATCCGCAAAAGGTTTTTCATGGTGGCACGGTGTGACGGAAGGCAGATTGTGTGGCCACAAGCGACGCACGGAAACCCGGAAAGTCCGGAAGTGAAATCGGGGAAGCTAAAGCCCTGGAGAACTGCAGCTGAAATAATTGACTGGTCCTTACCTTGCCCGAGTATATTTGAGCGCAAAAAACCGTTAGCTGAAAACACGATGAAGCGCATAGCCAGAGGAATCCAAAAGTTTGTGATTGATAACCCCAAACCGTTTATCGTGAGAGTAAATTATAGCGGTAGTAGTCATCACTATTGCGATAATATCGACGAACCTTTTAAGACCATAACATCAAAGAATGGCTGGGGAGTAGTTGCTCCCGTAATAGCTAGACAGTTCGGTCAAAGTGTTGGACATAATGTAATAGACCCATTAGGTACGGTCACTGCTGGTGGTATGGGTAAATCGCAGCTAATAACAGCTTTTTTAGCTAAGCACTACGGCGGAGGTTACGTAGGACCTGGTAGTAGTCTAAGGGACCCAATACACACAGTCACGACCACTGACCACAACGCTCTAGTAACAGCGTTCTTGTCAAAATATCACGGTGAAACTTCACCGGCGGGAGCGAGAGGTCAGGCACCGGACGAGCCCATTAAGACGGTTGACACGTCTAACCGATTCGCTTTAGCAACCAGTCATTTAATAAAGTTTCGGGGTACTGGGGCAGGAATGAACATAGGTCAACCAGTTACTGAGCCACTGCATACAGTTTCCGCTGGTGGTACCCATATAGGAGAAGTCAGAGCGTTCCTTTTGAAATATTATGGCGCAGATACAGGGCAAGTTATTACGGATCCGCTTCACACTGTAACCACAAAGCACCGATTCGGACTGGTAACTATTCACGGCCAGGACTATCAGATCGTTGACATCGGAATGAGAATGTTGGAGCCACATGAGCTGTTTGCAGCCCAGGGATTTTCTAGCGACTACATTATCGACAGGGACGCAGAGGGCAATAAATTTTCTAAAGCTAATCAAGTAGCCAGGTGCGGTAATGCTGTACCGCCGCCACTGGCTGAAAATTTAGTTAAGGCCAATTTGCCGGAGTTGTGCGAGAATGCTGCTGAAAAAGTGGGATAAAAGGGAGTGAACATATTGAGTAGCATGATAAATATACCGCTTGACATGATTTACGCGAATCCGAACAATCCGCGAAAAGACTTTAGTCCGGAGGGACTGGCAGAGCTTGCAGCCAGTATTCGTAGTGTTGGAGTGCTGCAGCCGGTGGTGGTTGTGGTGGCTGAAGCAGAGAAACTAGACTTCACATACCGCCTGATTGCAGGGGAACGCCGTTGGAGAGCAGCACGGGAGGCAGGACTTGCCGCAATACCTGCAGTAGTGAAATACGGCCTCACAAAAGAGCAGGAGCTTGAGGCTATGGTAGCAGAGAACATCGAGCGGCAGAGCCTTAATCCGATTGAGGAAGCGCACGGGTTTAAGCTGCTGCTGGATGCGGGTCTGAAACAAGAGGAACTGGCTGAACGGTTGGGTAAAAGCCAGAGCCATATTGCGAACCGGTTGCGGTTGTTGGAACTGCCCGAATCTGTGCAAGAAAATATTTCACGTGGAATAATTGGGCCCGGTCATGCTAAAGAACTTCTGACTGCCAAGAAGTTGATGTTTGGTCAGGAGATTATGGAGCGTGTTGCCGAGAGTGTTGTTAGGAAGGGACTTCCGGTAAGGGAAATATCCAAAGAAATCGCTGTTCAGAGCGAAGAGGTGGCTGCTGAGAAAGCTGCAGAAGCTGAGAGGAAGAGGTTACAGGAGGAAGAGTTGGCGCGACAAGATGAAGAGCGGCAGAGGCTGAGAGCTGAGCGTGAGGCAGAACAGCAGGAGTCTTATTGGCACAGAAAGCAAGAGGAAGTAGCTGCGGAAAATGAAAGGCGTGGAATATTAATTAGAATGCAGGGCTGTGTCTGGAACGATGTAATGATGTTCGAGCAGGATGAGGATTTGGTAGTAGAGCAGGAAAATACCTTCCTGCAGGACATGTGGGATAGAGGCA
>Ga0209318_1001541_pt1 | contig 13944 bp, 16 predicted proteins | sample RifGroE1_FD_183999 | JGI IMG/M metagenome (GOLD analysis project Ga0209318, IMG submission 183999) | Groundwater microbial communities from Rifle, Colorado, USA - Groundwater E1 (SPAdes) (version 2) | ecosystem: Environmental > Aquatic > Deep subsurface > Groundwater | place: Rifle, Colorado...
TCGTTATTGCTTGATTCTTTTTCTTTTTCTGCTACCATAAATTCAACACTCTTTTTAAATTGTTCTGCAATATTTCCCATATTTAAAAGTTCATTTTCTGGTAATAGATTAAGAATACTATTAAATAGTTCTAATTCAATCAATTTATCTGCCATTATTAATAATTTTTCGCCTTCATCTTGAATTGGAATATTTGTAAAATATTTTATCATAAGCATAGGAAGGATAATGCTATCTTTTAGATTATCAATATTCTCCATGTCCTCAAGTTCTTCAATGATATTCATATAATCAATCATAATTTTTTGTGTGTCTGTTTTTTTGAGATATTTAGAAAACTCTACTTCGTATTCCTCACCAAAACGATCTGTAACTCTTTCTGTGACTTTCTCATTGAATTTGTTGAATCCTTTGTTTAAAGATACCTCATTTAATTTTTTAACATTTGCCATTTTATTTCCTTCTTTCTTAATATATTATTTTATATAAGGTAATAATTTATCCTTGATTCCCTTTAGATTATTTCTCAAATCATTTGGATACAGTGCAATAAAATTATAGTCACTTAAACTATTGAAAAATATTATTTTTCTATCTGCTTTATTAATATATTCAGTTATCCTTTTATCTTTATTGTAAGAGTTTATGTGATACCATCCAAAATATTCTATGATTAATTTATCATCTAATAACCAATCTGCAACATAATTTTCATTTTCAACTTCGTTAAACCACTTGTTTACTTCACAAATATTATTCTCATAATACTTAACAATATTAAAATTACACAAAAGAAATTCATGGATAATTTTCTCTTCTTTGCTATCTAACCTAACACCATCACTTCCTATAATATAATCAAAGTCTTCTGGTTTAAACATATCTGGAAAACACTCATCAACCCATAAAAACATATCGCTTTTATAATATTTATCACATACCCAAGAAAATCTGTGATACTGATTAACTATAAATGGATAATTAATGATTAGTGGCAATTCATCTATTTTAATGTTTAACTTGATACAAAGTTCCTTAATAGAATTAATTCTATTTTCTCTATCCTCCCAAAAACCTTTATGAACAGATTTAAACTCCCATATATACCATTTGTTTGGAAAGAAATATTGCCAAAAATTTATTGGACTACAATTAAATTTTGCGGTTAATAATCCTTCTAAATGATACTCCTTAAAAATCGTACCATCTAAATCTAATATATTATCTAAAGATGTAATAATTTTATCTTCTAATAATTTAAGTATAAGCCAATCGCAAGCATCTTTTAGATTGTTCTCTTTGTTCCAAAAACCCTCAATAACCCTATTAAATTCCCATGATTTCCATCTATTTGGATAAGCAATTTCCAAAACCTCTTGGGTATTGTAATATTTAAAAAGCGAAATCAATTTATATTCTTTATATAGAGGAGTGGAGTCTAGTCTTGGTATATCATTAATATTTTCTATTATATTGTCTTTTAATAAACAATCAACAAATATATGGAATATCTCTGCAATATCACTATTAGTTAATGATTTCCAAAATCCAATTGGCACAAGTTTAATTTTATTAGCTAATAAATCTTTATACAGCTCCACTTTATTTTTAAATTTAAGCTTATTGGATATATTTAAACTATATCTCAAAGATTCACAATCAGGACAATAATCCTTACCATGTGTGTCGTTTAATCTCTTATAATTACGGTATATCTTTTTATATGTTTGTTTACAATTATCGCAAACAACAAATATTTCTTTTTTATAAGAATTCCTTAAATCTTTTATATCAACCATAAAAACATCTAGCATTTGCGTATATGAATATCCTTTATCTAGAAAATATTTTTTATTATTCGAGTTCCACGTCATTTCTACTTTTTGATCTGGTAACATTTTTCTACCTCCAATATAATAATATTCTAACCAATCTACGTCCTCCATAAAAATAAAATATCTAAATACAAGGGAAGAGTCTTGGAGGTGACTCAACCAGGTTTATAACTCCTGATTTTCCCTTGTAAATCTAACTAACTAACTAACTAAAACATTCACAATCTAATTAAAATCCAAAACAATATTTTCCTAACAAATCCTCTAAAACAACCATCTTCTTTCTTAAATTCCACATATTCTTCGCTACCGCAACCCACACAATTATACTCTTCTTCGCCATAATAATCTTCATATTCCTCGTAATGATCTCTACAAGGGAATTGAATAACCTTACCCATAATTATACCAACTCATTTTTTGCTATGTATTCATCACCTTTATAATGCCTATAAATATCCCTAACTAATTTCCTATGTTTACATATACAACCCTTCTCAATCTCCTTTATTTCAATTGAAGAAGTATAATGACTCACCATCATAGGATCTACACCCAATGCCACATATTTCTTATGACAGTTATCAATCATAACTTCCCACTGTTCATAGGTAAATTCAGCAATCTCAAAAGTTAAATCAAATTTTGCAAGAGAATTCAATTCCCGAAGTTTCTGGATTTTAAGTTCAACATCTTCTTTTCCATTGATAATTACTGTCATTGGAATTTCCGTTGAGTAGTAGTCCCATTTCCAATCAGCGTTGCGCTTTACCATAGAATTAGAGCAGATATTAATATGACCACCAAAACGGTTGTTTGAATCCTTGATGCAATATAAATTTTCCATATAAATATAGCACTCTCCTCTATACTTCTAAAATGTTAAGGCCGAATTAATCTTCCTTACATCTATTATTATAGAAGAAATTGTTGGTTATGTCAACATTAAATTTTCCTAATCTAACAAAAAGTTTTCCTTAATCATCATTAACTAATTCAAATATATCTTCCATCTTTAAATCTAAAGTATGAGCAATACGCATAGCAGTTTCTAAATTTGTTCCTTTTCTATTTGCAATCACAGATGATAATGTACTTCTATCTATCCCAATCTTATCTGCTAACCAAATCTGTTTCAGACCTCTTTCATCCATAATCTCCTTTAATCTATTTTTAACTACTAGTGCCATCCTCATATCACTCCTTATCCTCATCCTTCTATTATACCACATTGCCCATATGCTCATCAAAAACCATAAACATATGTATAAGGAGCAAAATAAAATATAAAGCCAGTAACCATTGCTTCTATATCAGCATATTATCACACATCAACGCACATTGTCAAATAATTTTATTTATTACTTTAAGAAACCCAACCAAATCTCACCGTCTCAATTTCTTCAACAACTCTTGTGCTCTTTTATTCCTTTCAATTGCCTTATCGCTTGGTTTTCTCAACAGTTCTTCTCTAATTTTATCTGCGTACTCTCCATAAACTTCGGTAACTCTATCCAAACTCAATCTTATTGGTTCATCTTCATCATTACTTTGTTGTTCAAATCCATTTGCTAATCTATTAGCCCAATCTACTGGATCAAAATGAAAAACATAATTTTTATCATCTTCAATATCTTCTCTTGTCTTATTTAACAACATTTCAATCTTATTATCCTCAATCTTATGATTGTGTTTCAAATATATCCCAACCAATTCTAAATAACCATTAACATATTTTTCGTAATTATCATCAAGAAATATCTTCACAAACCCTTCTAATAATACTTCAGCATGGTTTTGATGTCTACAATTATCAAGTTTTGCTTTTTGGATACATTCTATTAAGATAGTAATATCTTTATCATTAAGAGTGATATCATAATTTGTGACCTTGCGTCCAACTTTCATTTGGAACCTCCTAAAATAAATTTATTTTATACTTTACAAATCCAAATTCTGCATGTATAATGGTGGATGGAGATACAAATATAATATAGAAAGGAGTTGATAATTATCATCAGAGATGGGCCTAGAGAATATAGATACATAAGGCATACAACAATACAGAAAGGATGAGGCAAGATTGGTACTACCATAAAAGGAGTACGAAAATTTTAGTATCTATTGTAAGTCAAACAAATACAAAAATAATTAAATTATAAGAAAGAAGGAAATAAAAACATGACAAATAATCTACAAGTATTTAATAATTTTGAAGGAATTAATGTAGAAATTATCACTGATGAAAATGGCAATCCTTTGTTTGAAATTTATACAACTGGTATGGCATTGGGATATACAAAAGAAGCTAAAGGTAAAAAGTATGCACAAAAAGATAGAATTGAAAAAGTAATTGAAAATGCAGGTATATCAGCAGTTGTACACGGTGTACAACAATATTTGAATGAAGAAATGCTATATGATTTCATGCTAGAAGCAAGAACGGAAAAATGTAAAGCATTTAGAAAATGGGTAACAAATGTAGTTCTTCCAACTATTCAAAAGTATGGTGCTTATATGACAGAAGAAGTAATTGAGAAGACGCTTACTGATCCCGATTTTATTATTCAATTAGCAACTTAACTTAAAGATGAAAGACAAAAAAGATTATTTGTCGAGCAACAATTAGAAGAAGCACAACCAAAATTAGATAAATATGGAGTATTTCTTGATGCAGAAGGTACATATACATTTGAACAAGTTTCAAAAATGTTAAGCACCAGAAGCAAAGAGGAAGGGAGTAAAATTAAAGTCAATAAGAAAACTCTGCCAAGTATTCTTAGAGATTGTGGTATTATTAGCAAAAATAAAATTAAAGGTAGATATAAAAATTTGCCAAATAAAGGTTTTGAAAACTACTTTAATATTTCTTGTGATAATGATCGAGATGATATTGATACAGAGCTGACTAGAGTTAAAACTATTGGTATTGACTATATTTATGATATTTTGTTGGAGAGAAAGGAAAAAGGTAAGAATTTAGTTGTTATGGGATAGGATATAAATAAATAATTTAATGGAGTTATTAGAGATTTCACCCTTAATGAAGTCTCTTTTCTTTCTTATAAATATCCGTCCCTGCTCTTAAACCCTTATATAACAATGGTTTGAGGTATTTTTACTATCAAAAACAAAGGGTTTTAGTCCATGTAGATCTCGGCTACTATCCCAAAATAATATTATTATGTTTTTTAATTATTTATTGATTTATGACTCTAAACCACAAAATCAATCCGACCCTTACAATCACACCAACAATAATTTCTGACTCAACACAGACAATCCTCACGCTTGCCGATACATACTAATCCATAATAAAAGACCCCTGAAACAAATCAGAGGTCAAATTTTAATTCAAATCAAAAACGCAATACTCCCAAAACAATTCTAACGAATCTTCCCGTAAATAACTCTATCATATCCAATCCATGCCATTCCTATTAAAGAATTTCCTTTTCTAAAATAAAAAATAGAATAACCTTGATAATCGACATCACTATCATAATATGTCCATCCATAAGGTTTTATTGATTCTGAAAAAGTCAAAAAACTAAAAGCATTCATATCATAATAGTAAAATACAGTACCACTACTACTTACTGAAACTTTCTTATAATCATACCCTACTGGCATTGGTACATCAGATAATAATGGGAAAAATCTCACAGAACTAACTGCTTTTATAGTTAATGTTAATTTTACTTGTTTATCATATCCATTAACTTTTCCATAAAAAGTAAATATTCCAGCTTTACTTGTATCTATAGTTGCAAGAATTGATGATAATTGTGTTCTAGTTTCATTTACATCTAAATCCAATGAATTATCAAAATCTAATTTCTCTTCTTTAATTTTGTTTTCCATTTTCTCTTTTTCTTTAACATTAAATACAGAATTTGATTTAGTTAAAGATTCATTGTTAAAATCATCTGTTAAATCATTTTCATTAATTATTGAAGTAGATGACAAAGAACTTAAGTTTGGAATATTCCAAGTAATTCCTACTTGTTTTTTAGTATTATCGCTCATTAAAGCCTCTACAGTTGATGGAGGATAATATGAGTCATTTTGATTAATAGTTTGTTGAATATCTGAAATTGAACTTATTGTTAATGGTATTTCAACATTCTCTACAGTAACTTTACAAATATCTGTCTTATTTCCATCTATAGATGTGGCAGTAATATCTGATGAACCAGAACTTACTGCTGCTATTCTACCACTTTGATCCACTGTCAATACTGATTCATTATTAGAATCCCAAATTAGATTTTTATTAGTGGCATCATTAGGATTTATGGTAGCAGTTAATGTTTCGTTCTCTCCAACTTTCATAGATATGATTTTTCTATCTAAGCTAACGCTTTCAACATTTACAATTGGAATATCATCTTCTACTGTAACTACAGTAATTTCACAAGTTGCTTTCTTATTCCCATCTTTCGTTGTTGCTGTAATAGTGACATCTCCTGAACTTATACCTTCTATTTCACCTTCTGAATTTACTGTTACAATTGATTCATCACTAGAACTCCAAGTTATATTTTGATTAGTAGCATTGTCTGGAGTAATTGTAACTGTCAAAATATCACTGTCACCAACATTCATAGATATATTTTCTTCATCTAAATTAATACCTGTGACATTTATGATTGGAGCAGTTTTTACAGTGACCACACATTTAGCAGTTTTCTTTCCATCCACTGTGGTTGCTGTAATAATTACTCTTCCTTTTTTAATACCACTTACAGTTCCATCTGAATCTACTGTAGCAATTTTTATATTGTTAGATTTCCAAGTTACATTTTGATTTGTTGCTGTAGAGGGGAATATAGTAGGGATTAAGGTTTCATTATCTCCTACATTTAATTGCAATGTTTTGGAATCTAATGTTACTTTTGTTGGTTTTACTGTTTTTGTTAATGCATTTTGTGAAATAGTATTTGAACTTGAACTTGACAATGGAGATGATAAATTCACCTCAGAAGCTAATATTGGAGTAATAGATGTGAATAATAGGGCAACTGATAATGTGATTGTGGAAATTGTGGTTAGTAGTTTTTTCATAATATTTTCCTCCTCTTACTTTTTATTGTTTTGTTAGTATTATTGTACATGAAAAAGGAGGAAAATTCAAATTATTTAATGTGATTTGTTTATACAAATAATTATTTATTGGTTTGTTAATAGAGAATAATAATAAAATTAAAAAACAAATTAAAATATAATCCTAAACATGAGCGATAGCGAAATGTTTAGTAAGGGAATCTTTTGGCACAAAAGTTACCGCACGTTCCTTCTCTCGTTGTGGTCTTTGTTTATAATTGATTATTTTTATTTTATATTATTTTTGCTAGGGCGATTTCCATCGAGGATCATTTCAGCAATTTTGGAGTCCCAAAATTACTTCATGAAATTGATTTATTATAATTTTTTTATTTATTTGTATCCCTAAACTATACATTTTTCTATAATATAGATAATGGTATAAAAAAGGGATACATTATTTTATAATTCTATTGTTTTTACAATTGTCCAATATGTATATTTTTTAACTTTACCTTCAACTCTTTTAGATGTTTTTGTTGCTGTAACTTTATATGGTAAATGCAATGTTTTGTCCACTATAGTATTAAAGGTATCTGGATGCATCTTTTTAGTTCCTTGCAATAAACTTCTATCAATTTGATATGCTTCACTTGTTAATAGTTCCTTGAGTTTTATTTGATCTTCCTCTAACACCTTTGTATCTAATAATGATTCTAAATATTTTGCTAATGTTTCAATAGCTTCATCTAAAATTACTTCTTCTATTAAGTCATCTTCATTAAACATATCTAATAATCCCAACCATTCATACTGTTTTCTTGCATAAACCAATTTATCTATTGCCTCAAATTCCTCAATCATTTCTAATGCAAATGATGTATCTCTCATAAGTCTAGTATACCCTATAGGATTAACCATGAATTCTTTTGTGACAGAATCTTTATAGATAATATCATCACTAATCTTGCTAAGTTTATTATCATATTTGTGATTAAATTCATTTTTATTATCATCTTTTAATCCTAATAAATCAATATCTGCTTGTTTTGCTTCATATTTTCTTAATAATCCTTGGAATCCTAATTTATTCCTAGTAGAAAAATACACATTTATTTCTTGTGCATTTTCAATGTCTATCCTTTTTCTGCCGAGCATTTGAATAGTCGAAATACGATCCCAAGCCATAATCACTAAGTTAGTAAGAAGTTCATCCTTAATATTGATTCCATTGTCTAGTGCTTTCGTAGCGATAAGAACCTTTTTGTTGAATTTATTATTATTAATTATGGATTCTAATTCTTCATTGTTTTTAGTCCCTGATTTTATTATAGAGCATTTATCATCACCTAATGCTTTTAGTATTGTCTTACCATCTTCAATAGCACTAATAAATATCAACCATTTTTCATCCGTCTTATCGTTCAATATTAGATTAGTTATTATTTCCACATAATTAAAATGATTAATATAATGCGGTTTTATATTTGAATAATCCATTCCTGTTGAATACTCATATATTTTAGGTCTTATTCCTAACCCTTTTTCAGAACATTTAATGATTGGTATTCTAATTTCATCCATTGTTGCACTCATAAATATTTTAATTATGTTCTTGTATTGCTTCACAATAAGATTCATATAAGTTAATCTGCATAAGTTATTGTATCCTGAATCAGAAAATACAAAATGACATTCATCTAGCACTATGACTGAGAATCTACTTAAATCAAATAACTTACCTTTATATTTCTCATTTAAAGAACTGTGTTGTAATGCGTGATATGATGCAACAACCACATTTCCAATAGTCTTTACTTGATCTAATTCTTCTAATGTGTCTGGGATTTTTACTCCCCAGTCTTCCATTAGTCTACGTTTTACTTGCCTCTTAAGGTTTGTTCTGTTTGATACAAATAATACTTTATTAGGAGACATCCAAGGAATAAATATATTCTCAATAAAGTAATTTTTACCTGTTCCAGTTTGCGCTCCTACTAAAATAATATCACTTGGTTTCCATGTCTTATAACTTTCTCCTATGATATTTGATACATAATTTAGATTTAATTTTTTCATAATTGGGTATTCCTCCTTCAAAATGGAAGAGAAGATTTTACGTGTTGTTTATCTCCTCTTTTAATTGGTTTAATTTAGTCATTGCTTTAGAAAACTTCTCAGTATTTTCAAAACTATAGATTGTATCATTGCCGAATCCATTTTTGAAGTATCTAAATCCTAAGTAACTAAGTGCCTCTGCCAAATACCTCTTACGAACTTCATAAGTTTTCATACAATCATTCCTTCTTAATTTATTTTTATATGTCTAGCATTTGAATCCATATCTATATTATTGTCTATTATATATTGAGCCAATATCTGTCTATGTATTGCCTTCTTTAACGTATCTGATTTAACGTTAAATAATTCTTTTAATTTTGCTTTACTTAATCCCTTGTCACTCAATATTCCATTCTCTATTAATTTATTGCAAAATCCATCTTTATCACTTTTAACTTTATCAAAAAAATCTATTAACTTTTCCGCAAGATATTTTTTATCAATACATTCATTAAGTGTTTTTGGGAAATTGATTTTATCTAAATCATTCTCTATTATATATTCTGTAAATTCAATTTCTGGTAAATCAAAACTAATTTTTCCACCATTTACAAAGTCTATATTATATTTTGGATTATCATTAGAAATATAATAAATTTCATATAAATTTGCTTGATTTCTATAGAAATTTTCACTTATTGATATTTTATTGACTTGACTAAACCAATTTTTATCCCTTTTATGTTGCCTAAATCTATTAATTGGCATATTAGTGATTCCAACATAAAGCAGAATATTTTCCGAATTATAAAACTTGTAAACATAATTATCTTGTTCTGCCGCTACCTTGTTATTTGAGTTGAATTTCTTTTTACTCATTTTTATCACGCCTTTCAAAATTGTTTTTAGATTTCTCACAATTAATACATCTCCTTTTTCTTTTGTTTCTCTCACTTCTGTTTAAATTTATTAAAATACTAGTAGGACAAGGTGGAGAGTTTACCTTTAATAATGAATCGCGACTTCCATTATCCCTACTAGTAAAATTTGTGTCTTTAAGACACATCAAAAAGCACCTTAAAATAATCAAGGTGTTTTAATCTATCTTAATTTTTTATTAAATTATTATATTTATGGAATATTACAAATAATAAAATCCTTGCTACAAGCTACTTTCAGAGCATCAAATATCCTATGAAAATGTCCTTTTATTTTATTTGGTGGATTGGATGGAATTGATGGGGTAGGAGGGATTAATTTGTAATTTTAATCCCCGAATATCTATTTATTGAATATCTTCTATTCCCTTTTCTCTATTCAATTTCACCATTAAAATTAAACATTCCATCAATCATTTCTTCACTATGATCTTTGGCATATTCTTGAGTTGTCTTAGGATCGGAATGATGTAAAAATAGTTGGACTTCTTGAAGGCTAAACTTCTTTGGTAATCCAGTTTTAGGATCTATGATGCGAGGATCTGTTCCCTGAAGCATCACTTCTGCTTTTGAATGTCTGTAGCTGTGCGGAAATATATTTAACTCTCTTCCTTCTAATTCACTTAATATAGCAGAAATAGCAACTACTCTATCATATAGTGAACCATAAGTTACTTCTTTTTTATTTTCTCCTTTTCCACTAATCCAAATAGAATCTATATTATCTTCGCCACGTTCTACTATAAATTGCTTAACTAATTCTCTGGTATCATTTAAAAACACTAAAGGAAATGTTTTTCCTCTCTTGCCTATTACAATATTAGTTTTATTTCCTTCTTGTAAATCTTGTTTCTTGATTTGGTAAACCTCATTCCTACGCCCTCCAGAATCAAACAAAAGCATATGTAAAACTGCAAGCTGTAATTTCCCACGTTTTATTAATTCTTCTCTAACTCTCCATACTTGATCAAATGTCATAAAGAAATCATCTTCATTTGTCTTTACTCGTTCTTGTGGCAAACCTTTAACTTTTCTTGATACATTATTTTCATATTCTGTTTCATCATCTTCTTCTGCATATGAAAGCATTGACCGACAAGCACTCATCAATCTATTTGCTCTTGCATTAGACACTTTTAAATCATCACTCAACCAAATACTTAACCTTCTAAAATCCTTCTTTCCTAAATCAAGAATACATTTATTACCACAAAATCTATTTATATAAATCATAATGATCCTTAAATCTTGGAAATATGCATCTATAGTACCTTTCTTCTTTTTTCTTTGTCTATATTCTTCAAGAAAATCATTCATTACATCTTTATTCTTTGGGTTAATTACTGCCCATTCTTCTTTTGTGTATATTGGATTATATACTCTACCACGTTCTGCCATATGTTGATTCACTTCCTCTATAATTTATTTTATTATCTTCGTAATCTTTTAAGTACATCCAAATCATAGGTTCTTTTGTTTCAGGATGTTTACCTGCTTTTTTATATTTACCTTTACAACACAAGAGAATATTTGGAGATGGAATTCCATAAAATTCACTTGCTTGTTTAGCAGATTCAAAAATTTTGTCTGTAGTAACACATATAATATTTTTTATTCTTTCATTATTATTTTCAGAAACTACAATTCCATTTAAATAATCATCATAATATTGCCATACCATTTTATCTTTAGTTTCTGGATGTTTTCCTGCCGATTTCTTTCTATTACCCATAGTACAACACTCTGAGATATTAACACTATTGATTTTATATTTTCTTGATGCGTCTAAAATACTATTAAAAATTTCATTAGTTGTTATACATATTATTTTTCTTCCTTGAGAACCCAATGAATTATTTAATTTTTCTATAATTTGATCTTCTGTTTTTGTAATATATTCATCATAAAACATCCACACCAACTTTTCTCCTGTAATTGAATGTTTCCCTGCTGATTTTAGAATATTATTACAGCATGAAGATATTGCAGATATATCAGTCTCATATCTTTTAGATGCATCTGAATTATTATTAAATATTTCTTTGGTATTTAATAATATAACTCTTTTGGCTTTAATATTATTTATAATAATTCTTACTTCTTGCTCTGTTTGTAATATGTAATCTTCATAATATATCCAAATCATTTTTTCACCCGTATCTGGATGATTTCCTGCCCATTTTTGTTTACCTTTACAACAATTAATTATATTACTTTCATTAATACCATATTTTTTAACTCCATCCTCAATACAATTAAAAATATCATTTGTGGTTATACAAATTACTTTTATGACTTTAGATGTCTTTTTTTCTTTTTTAGATTCACTAATTTTTCTTTTGGTTTCTTCACTTCTTAGTTTGCCTTTATTAGCAATGCTCATCTTTAATTTTGTTTCTTCAGTGCGTTTACTCCCAATTTGTCTTAATCTATTTTTTTGTTTTACCTCTTCAGACATTTTTCTTCCCTTATTAGCATCACTTATTTTTTGTTTTGTTTCGTCTGAGTGATGTTTTCCATAAAAGGGATTGTTTTCTCCATTTATATCTGCATGATTTAAACTTATTTTATCTCTTGTTTCTTGTGACATTTCTTTATGTGCATTGCCACCAAAATCTAAATTATATCCATTATTATCTTTATAACTATTATAATCTACAATCCATTTTCTTTCTAATGTGTTTAAATCATCTATATGGCATTCTTCTATAATTTCAAATTTAAAATTTTCCTTACCATATTTATTCCAAGCTCTTTGTAAAACTTCATTCTTATGTTTATTATTAGTTAATTCGTATCTATGTGTATAAATTCTTTGTCTTGTATTTCTACTTTGCCCTATATATGTTTTTCCATTAATTAAGTTCTCTATCTTATAAATACTAATTATATTCACTTAAACCTCCTAATAATTCTACAATATTATTTATTCTTAATCTCTTTAATTACACTACAAACAAAATCAATTATTTCTTCTTGAACTCTACCTTCTTTGGCAGATTTCATAATAGAACAATTATTTTTCTTATGTCGCTTACAATTAATGCAATTATTATTTATAAAACTATCCAAATGTTCTTGATTATCAAAGATCCCAATATAATCAGCATAATAAATAGTTAGTTCTAGTCGGGGGTTTTTAGGATCATAGAAAATGCGACTTGCTTTTTCTAATGTTGTATTATCATCAACCCATACGACACCAGATTCCGTGATAGAATCTAGTAATAATTTCCAAGTATTATTAGCATCCATATCTATTCTTGGAAAATAAAATACACTTTCAACTATTGTGTTCTGAAATTTATTTAATTTCGTTTCAAACCCCTGTATTTTTACTTGTTCTTTTATGTATTTTACAAAATCCTTTTTATATTTTTTTGCTTCACTAGTTTCGTACATTGTGATTTGTGCCTTACCATTAATTACAAACCCTCTTGGGCGAAGATAATGATTCACGCTGACTGGAATAGGTGATATTAGTTTTAAAATATTAGAAATTACAAACACTCTCCTTTATATTTTTTATAAATTACCTGAGTTGCCATATTAAATCTGCTAAATCCTCTTTCAATCACAATTACTTTTGGTGGATATTTATCTCTTAATTCTATTAACTTATCATAAATCACTTTAAGTCTTTTGCCATGAGACTGACTTTTCTTGGTAGGTATAGAATCAATCAACACAGGACTCATATTTTCATCAAATATACAAAACCCTGTTGATTCCATAGATAAGTCATATGCGTGTATGTAATTTTGTTGATTAATCTCAATTCACTCCATATCAAAACAAAGGCACAACCAAATATCTGATTATGCCTTTGTTATAGTTTATTTATTTATTTTATTAATTTATAGTTACTTCAAATTCTATTGAATATTGCTGATATACAATGCTAGTTTGATACCATAATGAACCTATAAATTTTGCACCCGAACCAACTCCACCAAGCATAGCAATCGTTGTTGTTGTAGCTGGACATACCTGAATAACTCCATTAGTTCCTCCACCAGAATTGACAAATCCAAACCCACATGGAATCTTTGTTAATACTGCTG
>Ga0209318_1001545_pt1 | contig 13912 bp, 11 predicted proteins | sample RifGroE1_FD_183999 | JGI IMG/M metagenome (GOLD analysis project Ga0209318, IMG submission 183999) | Groundwater microbial communities from Rifle, Colorado, USA - Groundwater E1 (SPAdes) (version 2) | ecosystem: Environmental > Aquatic > Deep subsurface > Groundwater | place: Rifle, Colorado...
AGGTACAAATTCGGGGGAACGGTTAGGCAGCTCAATTCCGACCAAACTTCTCCCGGGAATGGGCGCTTCGATCCTAATCGTTCCCGTTGGCGCCGCCAAAGCCAGGGCCAAATCCCGCTCAAGAGCGGTAATTTTTGAAAGTTTGGTGCCAAGGGCAACTTCGAGGGCATATTGGGTTACGGCCGGTCCCAAATTGACCTCAACCACCCGGGCCGTTATACCAAAAGACTCCAGAGTTTTTTCGATGATGGCCGCGTTTCCTTTGATGTCGCCCCTGTCGGCTTTGCCGCCCTCCACGTCACTCAAAAGCTCAAGGGGTGGGTATTTCCAAACTATTTGCTCTCCCGGGACATTGCTGACCAGCTTCGGTGCCAAAGGCTCCCCTGGGGCGTTCTTGGCCAAAGTCGAAGTCGGTGGTCCTCCGGAAACTTTAAGCTGGCCGCGGGCAATAACCTTGTCAAACCGGCTTTCCCCGAAAATGTAAGCTTTTGCTTGGTTAAAAATCGCCGCCAGGAGTTTAAAAACAGCGTCAAAAGAGGTGTTAAAAAGAATAATCAGGCCAACGAGGGAAGTTCCCAAAAGAACGATGAAAGCCCCGGCCGGAGTCACTAAAGAGGAGAAGCCCTCCCAGGCAATTACTCCTACCTTCCCCGCTTTGCCGATCGCTGCCACCGAAAGAAAAAAAAGGAGGCTCCCGACAACTACATTTGGTTGAGAAAGCGGAATTTTGATTTTGGAAAGCATAAAAGCAAAAGAAAGGAAAATAAAAGGAAGAAAAATCGTTGCCCAAGAGAAAGAAAAAGTCAGAAAGTCATTAAATTTCACCAAAATCAGTCCCTGCCTTGAGAAAGAAATAAGAATCAGGAAAGAAAGGGCAAAAAAGAAGATTTGGGCAATGGAAAATACCGTCGCCCTTTTCAGTCTAAGTTTGAAGGCTCTTTTCGTGAATCTTCTTCTCTTCATTTTACCAATACATTATACCCTCAAACCTCTACCACAACAGGAAGAATCATGGGGCGCCTCCCGGTCGTCTCGAAGAAATACCTTTCCAAAAATTCGATGGCTGCGTCCCTGGCAATTTTGGCGTCAAGTTTGGGCTTTCTAGCCAACTCCTTAGAAAGGAGGTTCCCAGAAACCGCCAAAAGTCTTTTATTTTTGCCTTCATAAACAAATCCACGACTAATAACTTCCGGATCGGAGGTCAGCTTGCCTTGAATTCTATCTAGAGTCAGAAGAACTATGGCTATTCCGTCTTTGGCCAGAGTTTGCCTGTCCCTGAGAACGACGTTACCGACGTCCCCTATGCCAAGACCGTCGACCAAAACATCCTTAACCGGAATTTTCCCCGCAACCTTGGCCAACTTTCCCTTAAATTCGACAATCTGCCCCGGGGTAAGCTCAAAAACGTCGCTGGCCTTAGCCCCCATCTTTTGGGCAAGAAGGGAGTAGGCTCTCATGTGCCTGATTGTTCCCCCGATGGGGATGAAATATTTGGGTTTAAGAAGGGCAAAAAGCATTTCGATGTCTTTTTGGCTGCCGTGGCCCGAGACGTGGAGGTCTTCCTGCATGTCGTAATAATGAACGTCGACATTGGCTTCAATCAGTTTGTCAACGACAAAATCCACATTAGCTTTTGAGCCGGGCGGAGCCGGGTCGCTGGAAAAAATGACGACGTCGCCTGTTTCTAAAGAAAGAGAGTCGTGCTCTTTAAGGGCGGCCCGATATAAAGCACTCCCCGGCTGTCCGTAACTGCCGGAGATAATATACATCATTTTATCAACCGGGAGTTTCCTTGCCTGTTTTGGGTTAATAAGCAGTTCTCTCGGGTAGTGCAAATATCCCAAGGTTCTGGCAATTTCCGCTTTTCTTTCTATCGAGCGGCCGATAAAAGCCACTTTTCTCCCCAGGCGCCCCGCCACGTTTAGCGCTTGCTGCATTCTCGATATATTGGAGGAAATTGTCGTAAAGAAAATCTGCCTTTTGGCGTGAGTGGCTATTTCTTCAATCTTGTCTTCGATTTCCCTCTCGCTTTCGGTATAGCCCGGCGAGGTTGCCCCAATACAATCGGAGGCAACGGCCAGGACTTCCTCCGAGGCTAGTGCCGAAACTTTACCTACGTCAAATGGTCTTCCGTCAACGGGCGTCCAGTCAAATTTGTAATCGGGGATGTGGAAAGCTCTTCCTTCCGGGGTATCGATGGCAAATCCCACCCCATCGGGAACCGAATGCGAGACTCTAAAGGGAGTGATTCTAAAGGAGCCGAAAGTTAAAACGTCTCTTTCAGGGTCGAAAACGTTTACTTTTATATTCCTGAGCCCATAATCCAAAAACTTATCTTCAATAAAGCCGGCCACCAACCTCGTTGAATAAATGGGCGCTTTAATCTCTTTCAAGAGAAAGGGCAGGGCCCCCAAATGGTCTTCGTGGCCGTGCGATATTAAGATTGCCCTGACTTTCCTGGCGTTTTCTCTTAGATAGGTGAAGTCCGGAATAACCAAATCCACCCCGTACATATCCGATTCCGGAAATCCCACGCCGCAGTCAACGACAATTAAATCGTTCTCGTATTCGTAAATATATAAATTTTGGGTGACTCCGGTCGTGCCGGAAAGAGCAATAAACTTTAAAGCACTCATACTAACTCCATTTGTTCTGCCTCTATTTTAGAATTAACTTCTTTGAGCAATTCTGGCAGTTTCAAAAAATCTTCTTTTATTTGAATCATAACATTTCCATTTCTTAAAGCCGCTGCCGGGTGGTACATCGGTACAACTTTTATTTGCCTACCCCTCCAGTTTACATCGAAAACTTTGCCGTGAACAATACTAATTTTTGTCCCTGGCAAGAACTTGCCCATTGAGAAGCGGCCCAGCGTGACAACGACTTTCGGTCTAATAATTTCAATTTCCTGGTCTAAATACGGTTGGAAAGCGGAAATCTCTTCAGGAAGTGGGTCTCTATTGCTGGGTGGACGATAACAAACCACGTTTGTAATAAAAACGTCTTCTCTTACCAGTTTAATTGATTGAAGTAGTTGATTTAGCAGGCCTCCAGCATTTCCTACAAAAGGTCTACCCTTCATATTTTCCCAATATCCGGGACCCTCCCCTAAAAAGAAAATCCTGGCATCTGGATTGCCCTCGCCGAAGACCAAATTTGTTGCTCCCTTTTTCAAAGGAAGGTCTGCTTTCTCCATTTTGTTCTTTAGCTGTCCTAATTCTTCTTTTTTTGACATTTTTACAACTTATAAAAACTTGGAAAAGTAGGTAAGGAAAGGTGGGACAAAGTATTAAAAACTTGTAAAATACTTAGGGTTATTGTGGTAAAAATTCTTTTACGTTCTCCTTTGTAATTCGGTAGTTTTGTCCTTTTCCTTCGACTATCATTCTGGCAACTTTTCTGACGATTGACTCAATTGTTCTCTCCAAGGTTCTTATCCCCGCATCATATCCTAAAGGCCTAACAATCATCGGCCAAACTTCTTGGTCAACCACCAATGCTCCCTCGGGAATTCCGGCCGCCTTTGTCGTTCTGGGAAGAACATAGTTGACCCCGATAGAGATTTTCTCGCTGTCGGTATAAGAGGGCATGGCAATCGGCTCCAATCTATCAAGAACGGCCGTTGAGATACTGGTGGTATTATTGGCGGTGGCGATAAAAAGAACCTGCGATAGGTCAAAAGGGAAATCCAGGTAGTGGTCGGTATAACTGTGGTTTTGCTCCGGGTCAAGCAGTTCCACCAAAACTCCCATAATCGAAGCTCTCCCCGCATCCGTAACTCGATCTATCTCGTCAAGGAGAATAACCGGATTTTTGCTTTGGGTAATTTTTAGGGCTTTGATTATTTTTCCGGGCTCTGCTTCGGCATGAATTCTCGACTGTCCCCTTAGGTCGAGAGGGTCTCCCATGCCACCGAAAGGAATTCTGGCAAAGCGCCTTCCCAAGGCCTCGGCGATAGAACCCGCAACGGTGGTTTTCCCGGTTCCTACCAGTCCTACGAAGCAAAGAATTGGCGCTCTAAAAATTTCCTGTCCTTCTCCTTTTTCTTGTTTAAGTTTCATCACTGAAATATATTCCAAGACCCTATCTTTAATTTCGCTTAGGCCTTGATGGTTTTTGTCTAAAATCTGCTTGGCGTGTGTCAAATCTAAATTGTCCTGGGTCTGTGTCTCCCAAGGTAAGGTCGTTACCCAATCGATATATCTGGAAATCCGATCGAATTCGGGCAAGAAGGTGGGAGAATTAACCAATTTTGAAAGCTGTTCAAGTCTAACCGTTATCTCTTCGGCCAATTTTGGCGGAATTTTTACAGATTTAACTTTTTCGCCCAATTTGGCGAGCTCTGAAGTGGCAGTTTCCATCTACTTAACTTTATCACGCTAGTGTTACTTAATCACGGCCTTAGCTTTTAGCCACCGAGGGCTACCTACCGAAGTCTTTCTTTTTCGAATCGACAAATCTACTGGTCGGGAAGTGAGGCCCGGAAGGACGCCTAGGACCAAAATCTCTTCGAGGGAATGGTCTTCTTGCACCACCACCGCCGCCGCCTTCTCTTCTTTCGCCTCTAGGCTTATCCTTGGAGGGGTCAAGAAGCATGGAGAGGTTAATTCTACCCAAATCGTCGATCTCCTTGACCCTGACTTGAACTTTGTCTCCAATTTTAACAATCTCGTTGGGGTCGCTGACGAATTCCTCTTTCATATCCGAAACATGAACCAAGCCGTCTTTACCCGGTAAAATTTCTACGAAAGCTCCGAAAGGCTGAATCCTTCTGACTTCTCCCTCGTAAATTTCACCGGCGACAACCTCTTTGGTTAACCCTTCGATGCGCTCAACGGCGGCATTAACTGCCTCTTCGGTTGTGCCGCTAATATTGACGCTGCCGTCGTCCTCAACTTCGACCTGGGCCGTGGTTTCGGCAATAATTTTCCTAATCATTTTTCCGCCTGGACCGATTATTTCTCCGATTTTTTCGGGGGGTATCTTTACGACTTTAATCTTGGGGGCGTGGATTGAAACCTTGGCCCTGGGTTCGCTTAGGGTCTCAACCAACATCTTCAAAATCTTGGCTCTGCCCTCTTTAGCCTGGCTAAGAGCTTTTTCCAAAATATCTTTGGTCAAATTCAGGGTTTTGACATCGAGCTGGAGGGCCGTAATTCCTGTCTCGGTACCCGCGACCTTAAAGTCCATGTCTCCAATCATGTAGTCTTCCATGCCCATGATGTCCGAAAGAATGACGTGCTTTTTGGCATCTTCCAAAACTATTCCCATGGCAATTCCCGAAACAGCCCTGACTACGGGGACTCCCGCATCCATTAAGGAAAGGGTCGAACCACAAACCGAAGCCATGGAGGTCGAGCCGTTTGAGCTGGTTACTTCCGAAACCACCCGGATCGTATATGGAAAAACCTCACTGGCCGGGATAACCGGCTCGAGCGCCTTTTCTGCCAAAGCTCCGTGCCCAATTTCGCGCCTGGACGGGTAACCCACCCGACCGGTTTGGCCGGTTGCGTAAGGCGGCATTGAGTAGTGATGAATATAGCGTTTCGATTCTTCTCCCTCGGCCGACTCGATCAGCTGCTCTAAGGAAGGAGCCCCTAAGGTCGTCACCGAAAGAACCTGGGTTTGTCCCCTTTGAAAAATTGCGCTTCCGTGGGTCCTCGGTAAAATTCCTACCTGGGCCGAAAGCGCTCTTATTTCATCGATGGCTCGGCCGTCCACCCTTTTACCTTTAAGGGTCATTTCTCTGGCAGCTTCTTTGACAAGTTTTTCGACTGCGGCATTAAGAACGGCCGGGTCTTCTTCCGAAAGCTCGGCTATTACCGCTTTTTTTACTTCATCAAGTTCGGTAAGCCCCCCTTCGTGCGCTGCCATACCTTTAATTAGTCCCTCAACCTTGTCCCCAATTAGTTTTTTAACTTTTGTCTTAATCTCGGTGCTGACGGCATCCTCCGGGGTAGGTTCCTTTTCCATCCCCACCTCTTTGGTCAACTCCTCAATGGCCCCAAGAATCTTTTTAGCCTCTACTTGGGCAAATTCTATGCCACCCATGACTGCCTCTTCGGAAACCTCTTTGGCCGCAGCCTCAATCATAATCACCGCATCTTTGGTCGAGGAGACGACCAAGTCCATCTCCGAGAAAGCCATTTCCGAATCAAGAGGATTGGCAAAATAAGTACCGTTTTTCTTGCCCACTCGGAGTGAGGCGACCGGGCCTTTCCAGGGAATGGGAGAAATGGCTACCGCGGCAGAGGCCGCAATGGCCGAAAGAATGGTCGGGTCATTCTCAATATCAACCGAGAGAACCGTAATTATTATCTGAACGTCTTTTTTGTAATTTTGATGGAAAAGGGGTCTTAAGGAGCGGTCAATCAGCCGGGCTGTAAGAATTTCATCGTCGGAGGGCCTGCCTTCTCTTTTGACCCAGCGGCTGCCTTTAATTCTGCCTCCGGCATAGAGTCTTTCCTGATACTCAACGGTTAAAGGAAAATAGCCCAAATCCTGGGGAAGTTTGGCGGTGGCAACTGTTGCCAAAACAACCGTTTCTCCATAAGAGGCCAAGACGCTACCCGCGGCTTGTTCGGCCAGGACGCCTGTTTTGAGGGTTAATTTTCTTCCCCCCAACTCAATAGTCTTCTCAACTTTTTTCATTAAGTCTTATTTCTCTAATTTTAATTCTTTAACGAGGCTTTTGTAGCGTTCCTCATCGCGCTTTCGAAGATAGGTTAAAAGTCTTCTTCTTTTGGCAACCATTCCCAAAAGTCCTCGGCGGGAATGGGTATCTTTGGCGTGCTCTTTAAGGTGGCCGACCAATTTGTCAATTTGCGCTGAAAGAAGTGCAATTTGAACTTCAGGAGAGCCGGTATCGCCTTTCTCTCGTGCGAACTTTTTGATAATACCTAGTTTTTCTTCTAGAGTCAACGCCATAAGTCGTGTCAAACAAAGTAGTTCGATTCTAAACGAACAACCTTGTAAGCATCGATGTATAATATCACACTACAAATTTAAAATCCAAATTAACTAATTGAAGTGCCTTTATAGATCTTTGGTTCCAGCCAGTCCTTTGGGGCTTCTTTCTTTTCAACCTCGACCACCTGACCAGGAACTGCCCCCGGTGGGTAGCTGCTCCCTTCTGGTCTTTCTCTCGGCGTTCTTTGTCCGCCTGCCCTTAGAAGCTGTGCCGCTATTTCAAAGGTCTCGGGGGTAACGTCCGGCCCTTTAAAATCTTGGCTGCCCTCTTCTATTCCCATTAATAGGTTGGTGGCAATATCCTGATCAAGCCTTCGTCCACTTTGATTAATTAAAGTGGTAACCAGTTCCGAAATGGAGGAAGCCGGGGCTGCGAATGACATCACTTTTTCTGCCGAAAGAGAAAGCGCTCTTGTGCCGACATGAATAATTCTTGACTCCCCTAAAGCTTTTGAAGAAAGGACCGGAAAATGAGTCTCATTGGCCCCGCCTATTAATATCATCGTCTCTGCCGACAGTCCGGAGTATTCGAAAACCACCTGTTCTTTTTTGGGGGAAACAAATCCGGCTTTGGGGACAACGGTCAATTTAAATTCACCATTTTCGATATCGTAGCTTACTTTTTCGATGTCGCTTGCCTTGTAATTGGCAAAGCGGATGGTCAGGTTTTTATTTCCAAGTTCGCCGGTGACTTTGTTAACTCCGACCAGACGGTTAAACTCAACCAGCATCGGCGACGGACAAGTGATGGTCGTGTCTTTTTCTTCTCTTAAGGCCAGGTAGAGGGCCAGTCCGGCCGCCACCTGGTCAAAATAGGGTTTTGACGGCAGAAGAATAAGAATCGAGTGGGAGGAGTCAATTATTGAGCCGAAAGAGCTTTCATTCATCTACGCACGGATACTAACACATCGCCTATTTCAAAATCAAGTTGGGGTTCAAAAATAACGCCAAACTCCTCGCCGGCTTTTGCCTCCGTTAACTCGTTTTTTTGCCTCTTCATCGAAACGGCTTTTGTAAGACCAATCTCTTTTTCTCCTCTTTTGACAACCACCATATCGTTTTTTGAGATCTTCCCCTCGAGCGCCTTGCAGCCGGCAATTTTTTTGTTGTTAAAGGGAAAGGTCGCCAGTATTTCTGCCTTGCCCAAAATTTCAATCTGCCCCTTTTTAAGAAGTTCCCCGAGTCTTTCAAGTAGTTTATAGATTACTTCAAATTTTTCGATATGGACGCCTTCGCTTTCGGCAAGTTTGGAGACATTGGCGGAAACGGCTGATTCGAATGCGAAAATCCAGGCACTGGCCGATTTTGCCCCCAAAACGTCCGAACCGATGACATCGCCAACCCCCGAATCAACAACAACGATATTGGGGGGCAGGCTTCCCAAAAGAGCTTCCAAAGAACCCGCGCTTCTGGCCTTGATAACAACGGCTATTTCCCCTTCTTTAATCTTTCCTAATTTTCTTTCTACGTCTTTAGGAGCCGAAGCAGTCTCTCCGGCTCCCTCTTTTGTCAGCCTGGCGCCGACGGGGGGAATTTCTTCAAACCCAAGAACTTGAGCCGGCTCTCCCGGCAGAATCTCTTTGACCGACTCGCCCTTAAAATTAAATAAAGCCCGAACTTTAGACTTAACATTCTCGACTTGGACAACCTCTCCTGTCTTAAGAGTGCCGTTTCTAACAACGACGTTGGCAAAGGCTCCTCTTTTGTCCATTGAGCTTTCAATAACGACCGCTTCTAAATTTTCATCAGGAACCCCTTTTATCTCGTGGACTTCGGCGACCAGACTAATCGTTTCCAGAAGCTCGTCTATTCCCTTTTTTTCCTTTGCCGAAACAGAAACGACCGGGACGTCGCCGCCGCGGCCTTCGAATAAAATTCCTTCTTTCGCAAGCTGTCCTTTGGCTCCCTCGATGTCTGCTGAAGGTAAATCTATTTTTGTAATGGCAACAATCACCGGTATTTGGGCCACCTTGATTAACTCAAACGCTTCCTTCGTCTGCGGCTTAACTCCGTCGTCTGCCGAAACCACCAAAACGGCAATATCGGCTACTTTTGCCCCTCGCGAACGCATTTCCGAGAAGGCCGCGTGGCCGGGGGTATCAATAAAGGTGATTTTTTTGCCTTCTTTGGTGAAGACAACCGAAGCACCCGTAGTCTGGGTAATTCCGCCGGCTTCTTTCAGGGCGACGCTGGTTTTTCTAATGGCGTCAAGAAGGCTGGTTTTGCCATGATCGACATGGCCTAAAACAGTAATTATTGGAGCTCGTATTCCTTTTTCCATAAAACTTGTTCCTTTCTAGAACGATTTTCATTCCTGGGTCGGTACTTCTTGTGCCGCTTCGGACGTTTCGGTCTTGACTTTTTTGGGCTTGGCTTCCTTTTTTGTTTTCTTCGTTTTCGTCTTGGCCTTAGTCGCCGCTTTCCGCGGAGACTTTTTACCAAGACCGTCTTCGGTGGCCGCTTCTTTCTTTTCTATCTTTTCTTTAGGTGCGGCAACCCCCTCGACCTCAATTCTTAAACCGGTAAGTTTTGCCGCCAACCTGACGTTTTGCCCCTCTTTGCCGATGGCTAAGGAAATCTGATCCTCCGGGGCGGTCACTTTGGCCAACTTCTTTTCTTCGTCCAAAGCCACACTAATATTCTCCGCCGGAGAAAGGGCGGCTTTCAGCAGTTCGGCGGGTTCCTCGCTCCAAAGAACAATATCGACCCGCTCTCCGCCCAGTTCATTGGTTACCGCTTGAACACGAACTCCTTTTTGGCCGACGCAGGAACCAACCGGGTCGACTCCGGACTGGATGGAAGCAACCGCTATTTTTGTTCTGACGCCGGGTTCTCGGGCAATGGCTTTAATTAAAACCGAACCCGAGGAAACCTCCGGGACTTCTCTGGCAAAGAGTTTTTCAACCAAAGCGGGGTCGGCGCGAGATAAGATTATTTCTTTGCCTTTTAACCCCTCGACAATGTCTTTTAAAAGAAAGGTCAGTCTTTGGTTAAGTGAGAGCCGCTCATTCGGAATTCTTTCCTCGGCCGGCATTAGAGCCTCGGTCCGGCCCATGTCGACCCGGACATTCGGCCCGTCAAAGCGAAGGATCATGCCCGATATCATGGTCCCCACCCTTCCCGAAAACTCATCCATAATGGCGCCTTTTTCGGCTTCTCTTATTTTTTGATGAATAACCTGCTTGGCCGTCTGGGCGGCGATTCGGCCGAAGCCTGGGGGAGTAACGTCTTTTCTCTCTTCTGGTTTCTCAAGCGGCCAAGAGAAGACCTTGGCTTCACCGTTGGTCGGATTTATCTCAACGTCAAAATCATATTCTTCCGTTTCGTCGCCCCGCTCCCTGGCGTCCCTCCGATAGGCGGCAATGATTGCCTGCTTAATCGTATCCAAAATCACGGCCGGGTCCAGCCCCCGCTCGGTAGCGATGGCTTTTAACGCCTGGGCAAATTCAGTTCTTGGTGTTTGCATATCTTTTACAAAAAATGGCGGGCCTTCTTCCCACCATTTCTACAAAAAACCTTAATCTTGTCCAATTTTACTCTAGGCGCAAAAATAAGTCAAACGTGCTAAAATGACCAAAATGGAAGGTGTAGATGCGAGTCTTAAGACTCAACTTAAAGAGGCGGCTACCGCACTTTTAGGTAGGAGTCTGAATATTAGAAGTGGAGAAACCTTTAGGCTCTCTTGGAGTAATCTTGGCAACGCGGTTTGCGAGATTGGGCCAAAAAGACCCCGGGAAAAAAGATCGCCGCATGCGCATATAAATCTGGTTGATATCCCGGAACAGCCTAATGCTCCAAGGCTGGAACTTATGTTGGGCGTCAATAATGTTTTAGCTCTTCAAAATAACGGCGAATCCCCCCTAAGGGTAACAAATCCTTTCCCCGATGATGAGCATTTTCGATTTGTCTATACTAAAAACTTTAAGCCAAGAAAACCTGAAGAAGGCCCCATTCTCTTGGAAAAAGGAGAGATGATCGAAGTTAACCTCGCCGGCTATCCTTTTATTGCCGAATGGGACACGCCCTCAGGAAAAGTAACCCTGAAAGGAAGAGATGTAGACATGATATTTCCTATTGGAACCGAACGAGGGCTTGCAATCTCCTATAAATTAGAAAAACCTTAGAGGCCTTCTTTTTTCAGCTCTTCCATTGCCTTCTTTTGTTCTTTGGTAAGTCTTTCCGGGGTCAAAACATTAAGGCGGACGTATTCATCTCCCCGGCCGCGTCCGTGAAGCCTAGGGACACCCTTCTCACGCAGTCTAAGCATTGTTCCCGATTGTGTCCCCGGCCGAATTCTTATCTTGATATCCTCGTCAACCGTGGGAACTTTGATTTCTCCGCCGAGGGCAGCCAGAGAATAGGGAACCGCAATTCGCACAAAAATATCCTCGCCGTCCCGTTCAAAAATCTTGTGGGGTTTAACGTTTACCGAGAGGATAAAATCCCCGAAATTAATTCGTGAGCCTTCGTCCACTCCAGCCGGAATTTTTACTTTTCTTTTTTTACCGGAAATGCTGACCTCTTTGGTTACCCCATTTATTGCTTCCAGAAAATCTAGGGTAATCGAATAGCGGGGAACCTGCCTAGCCTGTCTAAAAGGAGAGCCGCCCCCGAAAAATTGTTCAAATATTTCAAAAGGGTCGCCAAAATCAAAGCTGGCAAAAGGATTGCCTCCATTTCCCCCGGTTGAATAGTAAGAGTAGGTAAAAGGTCCGTACCTCCCCGTCTGGCCAAAAGGGCTACCCCCAGGCATTCCTCCCGGAGAAAAGGCGGAGTGGCCAAACTGATCATAGGCGGAGCGCTTTTGGGTATCTGAAAGAATTTGATAAGCCTCGTTTATTTCTTTGAAGCGCTTCTCGGCCGCTTCTTTTTCATCCTTGTGTCTATCTGGGTGCCACTCTAATGCCTGCTTCCTGTAGGCTTTTTTTATTTCCTCAGAAGAGGCGTTTTTGGAGACTCCTAAAATATCGTAGTAGTCTGACTTTGAAGCTGCCACACTATTATTTTACACTCTCTGCTTTTCTTGCTATTTGTGAGGCCTTTTCTTGCACAAATCTCACGATTCTTTCGGGAGCGCTTAGAAGATAGCTCGGATAGTGTCTCAAAAGTTCGTCGTGGGAAATTTCGTCATGAACCCATTCCTGAGCTTTTTTGTGGAAGTTAACCTCCTGGGGATCAATGACAATTCTTGTCGACCGTTGAAATTCTGTCGTCATTCTACTACCTCTCCTTCTTCAACTTTTTCTTCTTTCTTGTCTTCCTTTTTTTCTTCTTTTTTCTCTTCTTTTTCTTTGCCTTCCTCCGGCTTGCCCTGTGCGTACATCGCCTGGCCAATCTGGCTTAGGGTGTCTGATAAGTCTTTGGCTGCCGATTCCAAGTCCTCTTTCCCCGCGTCCTCTTTGGCCAAAACGTCCTTGACGGCTTTCACTTTTTCTTCAACTTTTTCTTTGACTTCCTTGGGGGCTTTATCCCCAGCATCCTTAATGGCCTTCTCGGCTGCCGCGACCAGGGCGTCGGCCTTGTTTCTGGCCTCAATTTTCTCCGCTTTTTTGGTGTCTTCTTCTTTGTGCTTCTCGGCCTCTTCCTGCATTCTTTTGACTTCATCGTCGGATAACCCTATGGCTCCGGTGATGGTTATGTGCTGGGTTTTTTCGGTGGCTTTGTCTTTGGCCGTAACTTTCAAAATTCCCGAGGCGTCCATGTCGAAGGTTACTTCGATTTGGGGGACTCCTCTTGGGGACGGGGGAATTCCGTCCAAAATAAATCTTCCCAAGCTTTTGTTGTCGGCACTCATTGGCCGCTCTCCCTGGGTAACGTGGATTTCAACCTGGGTTTGATTATCGGCCGCGGTTGAGAAAACCTCGGTCTTTGAGGCCGGAATCGTCGTATTTCTGGCAATCATCGGCGTGGCCACTCCTCCCAGGGTTTCAATTCCCAAAGTCAAAGGGGTAACGTCAAGAAGAAGAATGTCTTTGACTTCTCCACCCAGAACGCCGGCCTGAATTGCGGCCCCGACCGCAACCACCTCATCCGGATTAACACTCTTGTTGGGTTCTTTGCCGAAGTAATCTTTGACCGTTTCGATTACCTTGGGCATTCGGGTCATGCCGCCGACCAAAATGACTTCGTCGACGTTATGGGGGTCAAGCTTGGCGTCTTTCAGGCAGGCTTCGACCGGCTTCATCGTGCTTTCGATTAAGTCCTCGACCAGACTCTCCAGTTTGGCCCGGGTCAGTTTCATCGTCAGATGTAGGGGTTGGCCGTCCTTTTGGGTAATGTAAGGCTGGTTTATTTCAATTTCTGAGCTGGCGGAAAGCTCTATTTTGGCTTTTTCGGCCGCATCTCTGACTCTTTGCAGGGCCTGTTTGTCGGCTTTTAAGTCAATGGCGTTTTCTTTTTTGAATTCCGAAGCGATATAGTCCACTATCCTTTCGTCAAAATCGTCTCCCCCCAGGTGGGTGTCTCCGTTGGTCGCTTTAACTTCAAAGACCCCGTCGCCCAGCTCAAGAATGGAGATGTCAAAAGTTCCACCGCCCAAGTCATAGACGGCAATTTTTTCAGCCTTTTTCCTCTCCAGCCCGTAAGCTAGGGCAGCAGCTGTAGGTTCATTAATAATTCGCTCGACCTTAAAGCCGGCAATTTCTCCGGCCTGCTTGGTGGCTTGCCTTTGGGAATCGTCAAAGTAGGCGGGAACGGTAATGACCGCGCTTTCGACTTTCTCGCCCAAATAGCTTTCGGCGTCTTTTTTGAGCTTCATTAAAATCCTGGCCGAGATTTCCTGGGGCGTATAGGTTTTACCTTCAATCTCAACCGCCGCCATACCGTCGTTAGACTTAACCTCATAGGGGACCATGTTTTGGGTTTTAGCGACTTCTTTGTCTCCGTGCCTTCTTCCCATCAGTCTTTTAATGGAGTAAATCGTGTTTTTGGGATTTAGAATCAT
>Ga0209318_1001548_pt1 | contig 13886 bp, 17 predicted proteins | sample RifGroE1_FD_183999 | JGI IMG/M metagenome (GOLD analysis project Ga0209318, IMG submission 183999) | Groundwater microbial communities from Rifle, Colorado, USA - Groundwater E1 (SPAdes) (version 2) | ecosystem: Environmental > Aquatic > Deep subsurface > Groundwater | place: Rifle, Colorado...
TTCGTTTGACATAGGTATACCCTTATTCCAAGAAGGTTTTCCTTTGTTAGCGGCGGATATCTTTGCCCGTACCTCAGGTGATTGCATTGCCAATTTGGTACCAGCCGCTATATTTGCCCTGCCTTCTTCAGACGTTTTAGTACCTGCTCGATAGTTATTCCCCTTTTTTTGTTCTGATATTTTGGCTCTGCGTTCTTCCGAAAACTTTATCCCTCTTGTGGGCGCTTCCGCATTTTCGGACTTATTGTATTGCGGATGCAAACCGCCCATACATAATTGCTCATAAACGACCAGCATATCTGGATCACAATAAAGAATAGAGTGGAATAAAAAGCTAATTTCCCCATATTTATTAAAGGCATTTTGCAAATGCTTATTATGGCTTTTGCCCCTTCGAAGCAGGTTTATGTGTTGATTCAGGCGATTATAAATACAGACACTACTGCCAATATATCGTTTCCCGTTGACAGTGTTCACGATCTCGTACACACCAGAATTTTTATTCATGTGCGCCTCGCGCAGAGAGCCGCTACCCATGTTTCGCCGATTCTTGTCGAGGGAATCAGGAGTTACCATGAGTAACGGCTCTCTATTGGCAAATAAAAACTCCTTGCTTCCCTCGACACTTATATTATACACCTATTTTCCTCCGTTAACTAACTGTAAGAACGCAGCTTCCTGTTCTTTTTCTTCAGAAATGCTCCCGTCATAAGCGCTCATACTTGCCTGCCTTCCAATGCCTGGTCAAAGATTTCGTCCATTTCGATCTGCTCAGGCGTGCGTGTGTCGGACTGACCAATCTCAAAAATATGCCCCAGCTCACGCGCATAGTCGTAATCTTCCTTACTGCCTTTTCCACTAAAAATGCGTTTTCTCAACGCCGTAAGATTGCAGAAGAATGTCTCACTGCCCAGATCCATGAAGAGGGCAATAAATTTCCACCAGTGCATGTCCTTTTCCTTATCCAGGTCGATTCCATGGGTTTGTTTGAAAGCAGCGAAAATATAGTTCGCGTCCTTAGCCCATGAGAATAATCGCTCGGGTTTTTCGTCAGATTTCTCACCGTCACCTTCAACCGCCCCATCCAGAAACTTGACCGCCATTTCCATGGCTTTTTCAGTGTTATCTGGTTTTACCGGGTACATGACCTGCAGCAGGATCATTTGCTTCTCTAAACCAGTCAGCTCTTCATCCTCAAATGCCATAACAACTTTCAGGCAATCCCGAAAGTTCGTATTAACGGCATATTCCCTGCCTTCAACTTCAACTGCATCCGGCAAGATATCGGTGAGGATGCTCAAACCGTAACCAACTTTCCATCGGTCAAATAACCGTGCCATCCCTCTGAATACCCAGGTCTGTCTGTTACAAGGATTGATGGCGTCAAAGATGGGAGTTCTTTATTTCCGTTCCATTGCCAATGGGGTTTTCCTGGCATCGCGTTCTCTGAAATTGGAAGGATAATCATCTGCTTGAACGCATCTTCCCCATACCGAAGGGCGATCAATGTGTCCTTATTAAGAAAACAATAATCACCTTTTTGACCTGCATCCAAATCTTCAAGATTTTTTCGTAACATTTTATTTAATTACCCTTCCGTGTTGCTTTGAAACATACCGGCTAGTTTTTTCAGATCGCGCCTTCTGTATAAACGGAGTAATGCCTTCGAAGAACTGCCCGATCATTTCAAAATCAAGGGAGTCTCTGAACACGGTCTTGCTGGTACCTGCTCCAAATAATTCATCGATCTTTTCGAAGATGAATTCGCAAACTTCTCGGGCAAAGGCAATGCCATTTGCAAATTGAACAGGAACCCCTTCTGCATCAACCAGCTCGTTTGCCTTATCCAACTCAACCGCCTTAGCTTCATACTCTTTCGTCTTTTCCTGGAACTCCTGGTAGACCGCGTAGAAGCGTTCAGCAAAAGCCACATCAGCGGGATTGAAAGATATCTCACCCGTGATATTGCCTTCATCGTCCTTGATCGCGATCCGTTTAATACCAGACTTGAGTACAAGTTCGTCCATGTGTTATTCCTTTCAAAAACCCGACCCCTGCGAGTCGGGTTTCAGTTTATGAAGCCGCTCTGGTTATGTCGATGTTGTAGGTCACGGTTTCCGTGCCCACAGTCACGTCAATGGTCAGATGATTTACACCAACAGCCAAAGCCGCGGGATCGCCCTGAGCAACTTCAACTTCATCATCGTCGTATTGGGTGATGGTTGCGCCAGCCAGTGTTGAGTCCATGGTCACGGTATCGGTTGCGTTGGATACAGATCCTGCATACCAAAGCCAGGACTTATCAGTGGCAAAGAGAGGAGTGAGGGTTACTGACCCTATTACCATAGTCGTGAGGACTGCATCGACCGGCGTTTCCACAAATTCAGCCGTAGGTGTTGGATTGAACCCGCCATAAACAGGGTCACCGATGAAGTTGATCGTGTAATTGATCTCTGCTGGCTTGCCACCATCCCCGCCAAAATCATCCACCTGGATGCTCACACGCTGTTTTTCAGCATAGTAGAATCCGAGCGCGGCACCTTCGTAAACATGGACCGTAACCAGCTCAGCTTCTGCAGCGTCAAGGATGTCCCGGGCCGTGCGCATGGCGTTGATGAAATCAAAAACCGCATCACCCTTTTTTGCCACTTGTTTGATCGGGAGCGTGGGGGCATAGGAATCGACTGAAACCCTGGCATTGTCTTCAGTGATGATCGTCTCTTTTGTAGTCTCTGGGTTCATTTCTGTCTTGGCAGAAGCGATACCAGTACCCATCAAGGACCATGTTGGCGATAGCAATGTGCCAGTATTCAGGAAATGTCTTTCCTGACTTCTCTTGATCGTTACTACCATGTCACCTCCTATGAGGCTGTAAAGGCAAGTGTTGAGGCGTTGAAGGTTCCGGCAACGGGATCACCAATGTAATTGACGGTGTATTCGATCTCAATGGGTTTTCCACCATCTCCACCGAATGTATCGATCTGGATGCTTACCGTCTGCTTGCGAGCAGGATATGCAGTGGGTCCGCCGGTTTCGTACGCGTCGACTTCAAGGATGTCAGTTTCCGCATCCTCATTGACCGCACGCGCCTTACGCAGGGCATCAATGAACTCAAAAATTGCGTCGGCGTTCTTTGCGATCTGCTTGATGGGAAGCGTTGGGGCGTAGCTGTCAACAGACACCCGGGCGTTATCCTCGGTGATGTCGGTTTGTTTTGTGGTTTCCGGATTCATTTCCAGTTTTGCACTGGCCACGCCTGATCCCATACGCACATAAGTTGCTGTGCTGGAAGGTGTGGTATTCATGAAGTACCGTACAAGTGAAGTCTTAATTGTGTCGACCATTGTTCCTCTTTCTAGCCGTTAGGCTGTCTGTTCATACGTTAGCTTACATTGGATCTGATAGATTGCCTGTCCTGATTCACCTTGCTCATACAGAGCACCGCCAAGCGTGGCCTCGATATTAGTTGCTGTCTGCCCAGTGCCAAGAGTAGGTAACGTCCCGGCTTCGGTTTGTGCTTCAAGCCAGTCCGCAAACTCTTCAAAGAATTCGCTGTTCGCCAATCTCGTGGCATCGTCAGCGGTCATTACCGAGGACTGCAGGGCAAACGGGTATTCGCGCTCCGAGGATCCGTCAATGTTTTCTACAACGATCCTGGGCCCGGGTATGGGTATTATCCCGAACTCAATTGTGTCAGGACCAACCTTATCAATCCACACATTCAGGCTTGCAATTCCTGAATAGGTCTTGATGAAGGTCTGCAGGGCAGAGATTATGCTCATTTACCACCTCCGGTAAGTCTTCGTGCCCCTGCAAGGATTGTGTGTTTCCACACAGCCATTGCGTTTTCAAACCAGAACGGACCTCGCAATGCCCCGGTGGTGCTGGGTGTTTTCCTGGGTGTGTAGTATCGCTTGCGGGAGTAAGGAGCTATCCATGAGACAACTCCCTCGCCTGGAACAGTCCCCAGCTGACCGGATTTGATCAACATCCCAGTAAGCAGGGGGGTGTAGGGTTCACATACCCTCAACACTTCGGAATCGACGAATTTTTGAGCCGCTGTAAACCGTCCCTGGTGTTTGGGTTGGAAGTTAGTATTGAACCTCAACTCGGCCTTGCCATTTGGCATGACGATCACGGATCCGCGTGGAGTTTGGATTATTGGAGGGGTCATTTTGCCCCCAATTCCCAATGCCTGAGCGCGACCGATCCCATGTCAAAGGTATCAACAGAAGTGATCACCAACACATCATCATATTTGGCTTTTAGACTTGTTACTGTGAAGGCAGGCACTTCGGCTACCGCAGGCGGTCCTACAACAGCGGGTACTGCGGCGTGGATCTCGTCTGTCACAGTTCCCTTGACAATGACATCACCATCCTGCAGTGTCCATTTCCCGGTCTTGGTAACCAGTGCTTGCCAGGCTTTAGGTTTGAGATAATCTCCCCCAAGAGATATGGGTATGAACACTCTCGCAGTGTTCGAGGAGAGAGCACCAGTTCTCATGCCATTGGCAGCTTTGCGGTTCTCCCACTGCACAGGTCCAGGAATAACAGTTCTCTGGTACGTTTCCGTGCCAGAGATTTTGTTATAGAGGGTCATAGTTGTGTTGGTGATCATGCATCCTCTGAAACTTGACCGCCGTATTCACCACTGGCAAAACCAGTAAAGAGCAAGCCCGTATTCCCAAGATATAGCCTGGCAGCGTTCAACTGCTTCTGCTCATTCGCCAGCATGTTGCGGCTGTTCTTGTTGTAGGTCACCGACCGGCTGCCAGCTGACTCTGCAGCTACTCCGTCAAGGTTTCCAGCGAGGTCTTCTTCCTGGATCTCCTCAGCGACCGCACATACCGCGTTCTGGATGGCTGTAACAGTTGCTTCGGGTGTATCGGCTGTGATGATGGCGGCGGCGCGGTTAAAGGTTATGTTGTCGATCACAGCAGAGGCGCGAAGTGCCAGGCGCGCGAAGTCGGCTGAAGCAATGGCAGTACCCAGGTACGTGGTACTGTAATACGTGTAGTCTGCGTAAGCTGCCATTGCTTATATCCCTTTTATCCCTTTTATCCAGCTGCAGCGGGAACAGCCACGGAGCGGCCATCTGGGGCGGTCGTGGCGGTTACAGCACACACGTTCTGCATCCACTCGTCACCGGTGCCAGGCACATAGTTCGAGGTGTCGTACTCACCACCCAGGACATTTTCGGTCACGATGTTGTTGTTACCACCGGTCAGATCAATGTACTTGGCAGTAGAGCGTACCTTGCCGAAGATGTTGCCCTTGATGATCGCGCTGTTCAGCGGGGAGTCGATGTGGGTGACGTTCCCAAAGTCGGATGTGTCAGCAGGGAAGATGTTGTTGAGGATCTTCCAGTTCAGCGGATTGGCCACGGCGGTGCTGGTGTTGATGATCGCGGCCGCAGAGAATTGCGACAACTCACAGCCATCAACGGTCACGTTGTAGCAACCACCATTGTCTGCGATAAAGTTTTGACCAGCCATTCCCCGAACGCCTTCGAACCTGGCATGAGAGGCGTCATATTCAGCCTCACCCGAAAGTGCGTTGCGTTTCAGTAGAAACGCTGGTGCATCCACAGGGGCATCCACGGAGAAATTGAGGAACTGCCAGCCGCGTCCACGAACTTCAAGCAATGGCGTTGCGGTGGTTGGCGATGCGGGTGCACGCCACATTGAACCGCCAGGATCATACCCGGTTGCAGGCAGATCCGGGTGATGCAGGAATCCAGTGCCGCAGATGGTGACGTCAAACACAAGGTTTGAGGCGATGCACTCTTCTCTCACATCACCGCGGAAATAGATCACTCCGCCTGTCTCAACAGCTGCGAGGGCTTCGGTCATGGTCTTGTACGCGTTCTCCCAGGACAGACCGTTACCAGATGCATTGACCCCGGGATCCACAAAAAGTGGATCCACGGGGAGGTTGTACGCAAGAGCCGCGAAGTTGTCATTAACAGCCTTGAGCAAGCCATTAGGGGTAACGGATTTCATCATTTACCTGCCTTTTTGGGTTCGGTTGCCTTTTTGGGTTCTGCAACCGCTTTGGGAGCCACAGGTTCTGGTTCCTTTACCGGGTCTGTTACCGGTTCCTTAACAGGTTCTTGAACCGCGACAACCTGTTCGTACCCAGCCCGTTTCAAACGATCAATCTCGGTCTTGCTTTCAACCTCGATTGTGATACCTTTTTTAGAGAGCTTCACGGATCACCTCCTTAAGCTTTCTTGTGGAGATAGATGCCATTGACTTTGTTGTCGTACACAAAGGCATCGTGATACAAGCGATACTGCCACAAGTGCCCATCGCTGAGCTGGTTGATGTCAGGGTTGAAGTATTTCACCTGGTTGAGCTTGATCGGCTGGCAGACAGCGGGGGGGTGGATGATCATGAAGTTGATGTCCTTGCCAGTGCTTGAGGTCTTGGTGAACCCGCCTGCATCACTCGAGGATCCAGCGTTCAGGGTCACTTCGGTGTAGAACCGGGTCTGAGGTACGGGGATAACCTCAGTTGATTCCAGGAATTTCACAGCGCGGTTGAGGCTCTGGTCATTCCCCCAGGTGCGGGTCATGGCACCCTTCAAGAGTTCGTTGAGAGTGTGGGTGATGTAGAGCTTGCGTCCTTCTTCCGGAACTTCGTCCTCGGAAAGGGCAAGATTGCCAGCGTCGATGGCAGCCAGAACATCAGCTGCAGCGGAAAGGGTTGTCGGAGAACCAACAACGTTTCCAGCGTCCGCGGCGTACTTGGCAAAGCGGACGGCGTCGAGTTCAGGAGCAACGTGCACGCGCATCCATTCCGTGATCAACTTGCCCAGGATCAATCCCAGGCTCTCTTCGTTATCCATGCGGTCCAGGGTGAATGCACGACCACGCTCAATGGAGAGCTGCATCGTTTCCCAGGCTGCGGTGATGTCACCAGCGGGATAGCCAGTGGTACGGCTATAATTGCCAAGACCAACGGTGGACAGCTTCATGACCTTGACTTCGTTCGCGTTCAAGAACGAAGGAGCTTCGGTCATGGCGTCGAGAATGGCAGTTTTACTTTGCTGTTTGTAGACGGTGTCTACAAGTTTCAAAAACATTGTTACGAGTGCGATTGATTGGGTCATTTCCTATTTTCCTATTCCTGTGGCCACTCTTTTAGGTCCGCGCCTTTAAGTAAAGCAGCCTCAAATGTTGAAGTTTTTGTGGGTGTTCCTTTGGCTCCGGCAACGATCGAGGGAATTTCTTCTTCCTCGCCATCACCAGCCGGTTCAAACAGGTAATCCTTTTCTTTCTGAAGCGGTTCGAGTTGTTCTTTGAGGCCGATAAAAGTACCATCCTCATTGAGTTTGAGGCCGTCAAGTTTCAGGTGAGCCTTTACAGCTACAACGTCCTTGACTTTGGCAGCAACAAGCCCTTTTTCGAGGGCGGCTTCAAATGTGCGCTGCTTGGTCTCGTTGGCGTGCTGTTCAACTGCTTGGTCGTACTTTGTTTTCCAGTCATCAGCAGCTTTCTTGACTCCATCAATATCAAGTTTCTTGAAGTCCTCGATCTGCTTATTGGCTTCTGTGAGCTGGTTTTTGAATCCATCCCTCTCACCTTCGGCAGTGGTCAGCTTTGACTTATGTGCTTCGATATCTTTACCATGCAGCACAATTATTTTTTCGGCTACGTCCTCTGCAATTCCCAACTCGATCAAATCTTTTTTATTCATGATTACCCTTTCGTTTGTTTTCCTAAGCGTTTTAAGTGTAGGCTATCACTATTGGCTGCCGTCTCATAAGCCGTACGGCTGGCTTGCAAATATCTGACAGCGGACCGTAAAGTATCCGCGTTGTCTCTCATTAATCCGATTGCCATATTACAGTTATTACAAAGCAATCCTCTTACATTCCCTGTTTCATGGTCATGATCTACAACTAAAAACGGTTTTTCTTTAGCGGCAGGTTGGTGACAAATTGCACACAATCCGTATTGCTCAACGTACAATCGCTCGTACTCTTTCAACGAAATATCGTATGTTCTTTGCAAATACTTACCCTTAGCCGTTAATTGAGAAACCTCTAATTGTTCTGGAAGACTGTAAACAGCACCGCGTTCTTGACACTCATTACACCAACGAACTTTAGGCTCTGAATTTTTATTCTTTGGATCCCAAGCATCAGGCTGAAATTCGCTCAGTGCTTTTCTTTTTCGACAACACTTACAAGTTCTTGCGTCAATCAAGCTCATGAAGGATTCCCATTAACTAATCGATATGCTATAAAACTACAATCAAAGCATAGATTCAAATAGGGATTGAGGCAATTATGTAATTTTGCAGATTAGAGTTGTTCGCGGATCGACTGTCTTGACAATCCTGTTTGTTTGAGGAAATCTCTCATAACACGCTGCCAGTAACTGACCTTGTTAAGCGCCTGAACGCCTTCTGAAGTGTAGATCTGACCAATCGCTTCAAGTGCAGCTTCGCGCCTTTTCCACCCCCGGATTTTTCTTTCGAGTTGACGCTGATACTGACTTGCCTCGTACACACTCATTTCCCGACCATTATAAGTAACGGTCTTGTTGGCGTATTCATCCAAAACAGCCTGGTCGTATACGTTTTGTGAGATACCTTCGAAGAATGGGTACATGCTGTGACGGCAGTTATATCCCCCGAGACCTTCACCTGTGCCAAGTCCGGTTGTAGCAAAAAGTGGTTTATATTTGGTACTCGTGCCACTAATTGAGTAGACTTGACCCTGCCAACTTTCGTGGTTCATTGGACCTTCACCCTTGTTACGGGCACCAATATGAGCACTCACAGACATCAAATCAGTCCCCATTTCCTCGGCTCTTTTGAGTTGTAACTGCATAGCCGTGTTAGAAACGCCTGTCAAAACCGCACGCCTGACCGCTGTTTCCATGAAATCAACACGGTTCACATAACTTACTGCATTAATACCTTTATCTGCCAAGTTGGTTACAGCCTGGCGAATGGCTTGATCGTATGAAAACGCGCCTGTTATCACTTCCTGATATGCAGTGTCCACAACATCAATAAACAGATTCTGCACATCCATCGCCGTAGTGCGAGTAAGGTTCCTCAAGATTCCATTAGTTTTTTGAAGCCCAATTTGAAACACTTCTGCCATCGCAGGTGATACTTGTTTTGGGTTTAAGCCAGCTAATTTATATAGTTTGTTGTCAAATTCAATGGATTGCACGCCGGCTTTTTTAAAGAGGGTTTTTAGTTCTATTTCGCTCAGACCCGTTAGTTTTGATATTCTCTCAATTGCAGCATCGTAAGCTAATCCGCTTTGTTGAAGCCTGTTTAATTGCCATGCTGCCGTATCAGTAACCTTACCCATTTTTACAAGTCTGCGAATAATATCCAAAATTACCGCCTCTTCAAAGTCACGGTAAAGTTTGATGATTGGCTCCATCAAAACATCAAGTTGATCAAGCAGCACTTCGCTTTTCCTCCCAATACCTTTTTTTAGATTCTGACATGTGACGCTTCGCCTCTTCCGAATGCTTTTTTCCAGTTCTGGTTATTGACATCTTTACTCTTGTTTCTTCAGAGGCTTGATATAACCCACGTTTACCTTTATTCCATGGGTCGCGCCCTATTGTTCGTTTATTTCCTAAAAGCGATTTACTTATTTTTGTTTTCGTTTCTTCAGACAACTTATAGCCCATTTTGTGTACGCGGTTCTTACTAGACTCGCTCATTTTTCTGCGTGATTCTTCAGAAAATATTCTTCCAGTACTGTTTTTAGCCATTACTATTTTTGCTTCTTCAGATCGTATTTTCCCTTTATTTGATTGACCTATTCTTCGTTTATGTTCTTCGGAAAAAACACGCCCTTTTCCAGCTTCACTTACTTTTTTCCTTGTTTCAAGTGAATGTTTTACTCCAAGTGGACTTCCGGCGGTAAGAGAGATGTTGTACGACGGGTGAACCGCATTTATGTGGTTTTGTTCTTTTGAAATTAACAAGTCTTTATCGCAATATTCAATCACGGAAAACACAAAGTTTTTTTCTCCGTATTTATTCCAAGCTCTTTGTAAATATTGAGAGTGATGTTTCCCTTTTTGTAAGTCTCTAAGGTGTTCGTTTCTTCTTTTGTTTAAATTCAAACTACTGCCAATATACCTATGACCATTCAAGGTATTGACGATTTCATAGACGCCGGAATTTAAATTGTTTTTGGGTTGGGGTATAATCATGTCGTTGAGCGCCTCGAACGCTTGACCATTGAGCCGGACGGTTACCCCCGTCGCGGCTCTCTTATTATACCTCACAAGGAAGTTGGCAGTGAGCATTAAGCTACAATTGGCGCGTATGTTTTTTTAAAGATATCCATTTTGCATGGATAAATTTCGCCATTAACACCGGTAATAAGCATTTCACCACGATTAAATTTCATAGTTCCTTCCAGTGTAGGAATCAAGTAACAGTTATCGTTTTCATGAGTAATTGGCTTTCCTTGATAATCAAAAGACCACGGCATATTGTTGACCATATTTGCGCCATGAGATTTTCCATATTCCACGAGTTCTTCAAAAGTTATTGCTTCAATTTCAACTGGTAGCTTTCGAAACTTTGCCATTGTTTACGCTCCTTCAAACATGTTTTCTTTTTCGTCCTCGTCATCCTGTTCACTGTCAATGTCAGCGATTTTCTTTTTGGCAGTGGCTTCATCCTCACCATAGTTGCGCATCCTGAATTCCACGCGACCCATGATCCTTTGTCCAACTACTCTCAGATCCTGCTGGAATTGAGCATCTTTATCAACAATGACACTGTCATCGTATCCAAAGACAGCGGAGTATTTCCCTGGTGTCTCAAGCCTATTGAGCGTTGCCCACACATCCATTGCGTACACGAGTTGGTTCAAGCAGGTTGTGAGCGCGTTCTGCATGCCCTTCACAGTGGCATAGGTGCGCTGCTTACTGATCTTTATCTCGGTCGCGGTCTTACTCTCGACCTGTGGGTCTGAAATGGTGCCATAAGCCAGTCCACAGTTGTATTCAATCTTTTTCAGAATGGCATCCAGCCCGGAAAGTATTGACGCCTCTCGGAATTCCGGGCTGAATTCATGGAAGAAACCGTCTTCGCCAATACTTTGTGAGGAGTTACTCAGCGCCCGGTATAGTCTCTTGTCCGGGAGAATCGGCTTGCCTTCATCGTCACGGTCGTATGCCAGAACATCAGCAAAGATAGCGCGTTTCCCTGATTCAAACTCCCACAACAGATCTGACCACAGCGTGTCAGCCTGTTTGATCAAGTCCACTGCGCGCGCGTAGCAGCTCACACCAAGCGGACTGGTGGGATCAACGTTGTTAGCCTGAGGGAAACGATAATAACCGTAAAGAGGTGCTTTTACCCGGACGATCGCTGCCTCTGGCTTCAATGATGCCCAGGGTTCGAATTCGGTCAACGGGATCTCGCGTCCAATGTCAGAGGTGGAGTTTGCCTTAAATGCAATATTCTTGATCGTGACCATTTCCTTTGCTGAATCGAAAACGTGCCACTCCAACCTGGTGAAATACTCTTTCCCCTGCACGCGCTGATCAACAAAGATGCAACTGGTGATGTTCCCGTTCGCGTCAAAGGCGACTGGCATAAACTGGTCAGCCTGGACGAAGTCGACATCGACCTCTTTGCCATTGGGGAACGGCTTCATGATCAAGCCGCCTTTGGCATTGCCATACTCAACCATCTGCCTGAGTTTTGACAACACCTTATCTGCCTGGGACTGCAGGTACTTTGCCCGGGTTGAATCGCCCTCTATCTTCACCGACATCTCGATGGTTACGAGGTTCGCCAACTCTCCAGCGATAGAGGCGGGTAAATTCATCGACTTAACGTATTCATTTATCCACGTCGCCTGGTTCTTGTACATGAGCGACCACGTTTCAAGAGCCGCGCTCATATCCGAGGAAATAGCCACGTCGACATTCAATTTACTCTTAACAGTTTCAGTTGATAACATTTTCCCTATCCAGTCTCTTAGCCATGTAAGAATTTGTTGAAACATTATTTACCTCGTATTGCTTTTATTATGATCGTCCATCACTTCTTTTGCCGTGCAGTAGATTTGTCTGATCATAGCGAGTCCTTCCAAAAATCCTTCTCAATCAGGACGAGCGTACCCCTAGCGTTCTTTGCGTACCCTGGCAGTTCGTGGCCAGGGGTAGTGAGCTGGGGTGTCCACAAAATGACTATTTTATGCTGGCAACAATGCAATAATTTCATTTGCCACTTTCGTTTTACCACCCTCGTTCAGGTGAAGCCCGTCAGAAGTATCGTCAGCAGCCACTATCCATCCACTTGTGTCCACATAAGTGATTCCGGCGTTGGTGCAAGCGGTTGCTATTCGGGCATTTTTCTCAACCACTCCCGTCATTACTGTGCGGTTTAGAATCCCTAATCCGTAAATGGTTGCATCAGGATTTCTTGTTTGCATTACCGCAATGGCGGCTTCATACGCGGCGGTTAGGGTCGCGTCTGTAACAGTGTCATTTGTGCCTAATAGAACAAAGATGTGATCGGCGTCTTTGGCTTTTGGTAAGTTGGCTTGACCAAGCATCGTATATTGGCTTGGTGAGGCGCCCATAATCGTAGCGCCGCCAATCGCCATGTTGTAAATTGTGTTTACAGCAGACTTGTATCCAGTTCCCACCAATTCAGGCCAAGATGATGTTTGCGAAAGAGAATCACCAAACGCCATAATTGCGGGATAACGATTTGTATTCATTGTCCACCCGGCGGAAATTAGCGTGGTTCGGTCTGCCTCGCCCGCTGCGCTTGGTGCGCTGATACTATTGCCACTTGCGGTTACGGTACAAGTAACTCTATCGACAATTCCAAGAGATGTAACTAAATCCGCTAAAATCGCATCAACGGCAGCTCTTGTAAACTGGTTTGGCAATGCCTGTGTTCCTAAACTCAGCGTTGCAAGGGATTTCTGTGTAGCAAAACTTCCCGTCGTATATCCAGTCAGTAAATTGCCGTGAGCTTGAAAGTTGGTCAGTTTCGTGTTGAGAGCGAAATCCGGCATAGTTCCTGTAAGTACATTTGAATACAGCAAAAGTGTCGATAAATTAGAACTATTTGCAAAAGACGGTATAGTTCCAGCAAGAGCGTTGCCATATAACTGCACGGCTGATAATGCGGTATTGAGACTTAAATCTGGGAAAACACTCAATAGTGTATTCCAGTAAGCCCTAAAATCAGATAAAAGAACATTCTTTGATAAGTCGGGAAGAGAAACGATTAGGTTGTTTTGATATATAAATAACGTGGCTAATTTTGTGCATGCATCTAAAGAACCGATGCTGGAAAAGTTATTATTGCCAAGTTTTATGCTGGTTATGTTTACGGCTCGATTAAATGACGGCGAATCCAAAGAGCAATCATCGCCCCCTATATCAAATATGTTTAATTTAGTCCAATCAGCGCAGGTAAAAGTTGCTTTTTTTGTCCCTGCGGCTGCATAGGTATGGGTAAGTCCAGTGCTACTGTTTTCTGGCGCACTTCCATCTCCCCAATCAACCGTTATGGCAGGGTAAGGACTTGCAACATTCCACGAAGGGTCAAAGGTCGCGGGAGTAACCGAGGTGGTGTGGACGTGAAATGAGTTGTCCGCCTTCTTCCCCGCAATCACAGGCACAAATAACTGATTCAATAATCTACTCATACTCGCCTCGCAGGATCATCGCGCTCCGTTCGTAGGAGCACACACGTGCCAGCTTCATCGGTATAAAATTCTAAATTCGTGGTCACGCTTTCAGCCAGCAGACTTTCTCGCCATTTACAGAGGAGTCAAACCACAATTTATTCAGGTTATCCACCTGGACAAAGATCACTTGGTCAGCAGAAAGCTCATACCCGGTGGTACTCGCAATCG
>Ga0209318_1001553_pt1 | contig 13877 bp, 14 predicted proteins | sample RifGroE1_FD_183999 | JGI IMG/M metagenome (GOLD analysis project Ga0209318, IMG submission 183999) | Groundwater microbial communities from Rifle, Colorado, USA - Groundwater E1 (SPAdes) (version 2) | ecosystem: Environmental > Aquatic > Deep subsurface > Groundwater | place: Rifle, Colorado...
TGTTGACGTTCAGTGGCTTCAGAAAGGTATTTGATACCTGCTACGATAGCCATTATACCAGTTGCAATCGCAATCGGAGCTAACATTCCTAAAACAGTATTTAAGGTTATAGCTGCTGCTGTAGATAAATTCAGCCCTATAGTTAATTTTGTTATTGCTGCGGTTGCAAGATTAATTATAGGAGCAAGTAGCATACTTGTTTTGAAAAAAGTAAAATATGTTACTGTTGCAAATAAAACTGTATTAAGTAATCCAACAGAATCAACAATTTTAATAATACCCGTACCTAAATCTACAAAAAATTTGATAACATCAGAATCAATTGTATTAGACCACATTAATTGAACTGAACTTGAAAATTTTGCGACACGCCCCGAAATTGAGTCAAGATATTTAGCATTTTCTTTTTCAGCACTACCTAATGAATTAATTGCTGATTCAGTAGCACCTTCAACGCTTTTCCAGTTCTGAATAATAGCATTTAGCACTGGAGCTTGCCTAACCCCAGAAGCTAATTCTCCTATATATTGTTTCTGTTCTTCATTTAATGTACTCCAGACCCCTTGCAAATCAGATAGTATATCAAATGTCGAACGAAGTTTACCATTTTGTGTTTGAATATCAATACCAGCATATTCTTTGAATGCCTTTTGAAGTTTTGGCATTAATCCATCTATTTCTTCTCCGGATTCCGATACACCTCTCAACCTTTGACTGATTGTAATTAATCCTGAAGAAACTTTTTCCATATTTCTTAAAGCTTCATAACCTCCAGTGAGCATTCCTGTTAACTGTTCTACAGATGTTCCTGTCATAGCTAGAGTTCCAGAAGCCCTCTGAAGCCCATCTGTTAAATTATCGGTATCAACGGCGTACTTATTCGACACTTCATTTAATAAATCGACTATATGTGCTGTCTCAGATGCCTCCATATTATATCCACGAAGAACTGCTATTAATGAAGATGCAGCGTCTTCTACATTGGTAATTCCATCTGCAATATTCGTTAAAAGTAAAGCTTCTTTTCCAAGATTAAAAGCTTCTTCTAATTCAAATCCTGCTTTTGCAAAAACTGTAGTTGCATCTATAACTTCTTTTCCTGTTCTAGCTAAAACTTCGCCAGCTTTATAAGCTCTACCTACAAAAGCATCCATTTCTTGATTGGTGATACTAGTTACCTTATTTAGCTCTAGAAGGCTGTCATCGAGCAATTTTACTGTACTAATTGCATTTTTTATTGCATGAACAACTGACATGAACATTGTGCCAATACCAAACCAGAGACTAAATTTTTGTACGTCAGCAAGTAATTCTTTACCAAAGGACTTAGCGTCTTGTTGTGCTAAATTTAAAGCTTTACCACTCGTTTTGGCATTGGTTTCAATCTCTTTCATTCCTAATGAAAATGTTTTCATTTTATTAGCAACATCAGGAGTAGATGTAGAAAGAGAATTGATTTGAGAATTAAGATGATTTAAAGAATTTGAATCAACTAAACTTCCATATTTACCAGTAATGGATTGTGCTTGTAATTGCATTTTCTTTTGGAATAAAGCGATTTGATTTTGAAGTTCTTTAGTGTTCAATTTTTGAGCTTCAAGATTTTTATTTATTTGTAAAGCTTCGGTGTGAGCAGCTTCAACTTCCTTAATCTTTTGATTATATAAAGAATTAGAAGAATCAATCTTATTCTTTAGAAATTGAGAAGATTGTTGGTCATAAACCGCATTCATTCTTAATGCTTCTGTATGTGCCTTGTCAATTTCTGCCTGTTTTTGGTTATATAAAGAATTAGAAGAATCAATTTTATTTTTAAGTAATTGAGCATTAAGTTTTTCTGCTTCTTCACGTTGCTTTTTATAATTGTTAGTTACTATCTCAGTTGATTTTATAACTGTTTTAGTTTCTTTATCAATATCATCAATTATTTTAACTGTTTGCCCTAATTGATTAGTTGATTCAGTAATTTCTTGTGTTAATTTTCTTGATTCTGCTGTTGCACCAGACATTTTTGATGTGAATTTATCTATGCCTGAATTATTACCTACATTTAAAGCTTGACTCATATTAGAACCAATTTTTTGTAAACTAGCAGATAATTCATTAAATTGTTTTGAGTCAATATTTATACGGAAATTTAGTGGATTTGCATTTATTTTTGCTTGAATTTGTTCGATTTGACTAAGAATACTTTCTGTTGATTTGGAATCGAGCATTGCCTTGATTAACAAAGATAGGGAAGAGTCATTCATAATTACATCTCCTTTCATATAAATAAAAAGAGATGTAAAAACATCTCTTATTTTGTTATATTTATATTAATTTAATTATTATTTTCAAAACTAAAAAGGGCAGTGTTAATACCCTTTTATAAAAGTGTTTAAATCAACTATTTCATATCCTATTAACCAATCTTAATTTTTGATATAACTTCATACAAAAAAGCAATTAGACCAGCCAACGCACTTACAGGAAAGACAGCTTTCTTCGCTTTTTGTCCAAGTGTTAACTTAACTTCTTCTTTATTAACTTCTCTAATGTCAATAAAGTTTTTGGCATTTTCTATAGTTACTATTTTTTCAAGAGTATCCATACGTTTATTTGTATTTACAATTTCATCATTTAAATTATTCAAAGAATCATTTACTTTAACAAGTGTAATGTTTTGCTGAGTCAATGTATCACTCTGCTGTTCTATTAATTTATCACGCTTTTCTCCTTTTTGAGCTTCTACTTCTAAAAGAGTAGTCATTTTCGTAATAGACTTTTCAATACTATTTAAACAACTCACATCTTCTTCAAGTTTATCAACCTTTGTTTCAAGAGTTGCTATTCTTTCAATTACTTCTGCCATTTACATCACCATCAAAGCCTTTCGTAATTTATTTATAGATTGTAAGTTATATTTGACTTTTATAACTTAGTATGGTATAATGATGTAGTACAAGAGTGGGATAGAGACTCCTTACATTTATTGTCGAACACTGTGAATATAAAGTTTTTCTCTATTCCTGCTCTTTACTTATTTCTGATTCTGGTTGTTTGGATTTATCATCATTACTAAAATTAAACATTCCATCAATCATTTCCTCAGAGTGGTCTTTAGCATACGATTGTGTAGTTTTTGGATCGGAATGATGAAGAAAAAGTTGTACTTCTTCAAGACTAAACTTTTTAGGTAAACCAGTTTTAGGGTCAATAATACGAGGGTCTTGACCTTGTAATAGACATTCTGTTCTACTGTGTCGATAACTATGAGGGAATATATTCAATTGTTTACCTTCAATTTCACTTAAAATTTCAGATATTATTACAACTCTATCGTATAATGCACCATAACCAACTTCTTTTATATCTTCACCTTTCCCAGTAGTCCATATAGAATCAATATTATCTTCTCCACGTTCTTTTAAATATTCAATTGCTAACTCTCTAGTATCGTTTAGATAAACTAATGGAAATGATTTACCTCTTTTACCAACGACAATATTTGTCTTATTGCCATCAAGTAAATCTTGTTTCTTGATTTGATGTACTTCGTTTCTACGTCCAGCAGAATCGAATAAAAGCATATGAAGCACCGCAAGTTGTAGTTTACCACGTTTTATTAATTCTTCTCTAACTCTCCATATCTGATCAAAAGTCATAAAGAAATCATCTTCATTGGTTTTTACAGGTTCTTTAGGCAAACCCTTTACCTTCTTAGCTACATTATTTTCATATTCTGTTTCATCATCTGCCTCACAATATGTAAGCATAGACCTTGTTGCACTCATTAGTCTATTTGTTCTTGCATTTGAAACTTTTAAATCTTCACTCAACCATATACTTAATCTTCTAAAATCTTTTTTGCCTAATTCGAGAATGCTTTTATTATCACAAAATCTTTTTACATAGAGCATAATTATTCTCAAATCTTGAAAGTAAGCATCAATCGTACTTTTCTTTAATTTTCTTTGCTTATATTCTTCAAGAAAATCATTCATTACATTCTTATTAACTTGATTTACCAAAGCCCATTCTTTATCAGAATAGATAGGGTTATATACTCTTCCTCTTGGCATTTATTTTCTCACCTCCTTTAAAATTTCTTCAATCCTGTCAAAATCCCAATACCAAATCTCTAAAAGTTTTATATCGTGTATGTAAGCATATTCTTTTTTACGCCTATCGTGTTCTTGTTGCTTTTCAAAATCATTCTTTGACTTATGAAAACCCTTTGTAAATTTTTCATGTTGTTCACCTTGATATTCTATAAGCAAATTATTATCTGGTAAATAAAAATCATAGGAAAGATTACCATTGCCTAAACCAACTAAATTTTCATATTCTTTTTGTGATTCAAAAGAGATATTTGTAAGTTCAAGATATTCTTTAATTTTCTTTTCTCCTTTTGATTTATTACATTCTGGGCAACCCTTTCCATTGCCCCTATTTTTAACTCGTGTTACCCATTCGTATCCACATTCTTTACATTTCCACCAAACATATTTATCTGACCAACAAGTAACATCATATGGAGTTAATAATCCATTTTTATTTACGTACCATTCAATAGCCAAATCTGGTCTTTTAGTTGCTAAACAATTTGATATACCTACCTGTTGACCCAAACAATATTGACAACTTTGATTGCGATATGTTTTATCCCAACTCATTTCAAAAATTTCTCCACAATTATCTTTTAAACATTTCCATATAAGTTTTTTACGGTTACCTTCATACTTATTACTTAATAATTCAAAAGGTTTATTATTTATTTTACACCATAACTTAATATTCTGAAGTGTATAAGGATTTGAAATCTCAAACCTTGAAAAACTTCTATTTTTTAAGAAATTATTAAAATTACCAAAATAATAGTAATTCTCATTATCTATTAATATTAATTTCATAGTATGGTCAACAACATAATTAGAAACTAATTTGTATTTAGTACCATCAACAAAGTTTTTTATGTCTTTATCTAACCAAATTTTCTTTCCCATATCTCTTTCTACCAGCCTTTCGCAACTTTCATCTACACCTTAAATAAAACAATAGGGAAGATAGTAAGGCTTTCTACCGTATCAATTGAGTTCATGACACTCAATCTATCCCTAGAGTGCAACACATAAAATTGCACAAAAATATCCGCACATAATTAAATCTGCGGATATTTCTCTACAATTAAAAAACCCCAAACAAAAAAGAAGCCTTTCAGCTTCCAACGATATGAGGATTTTATTTGCTTTTACACGAAAATAAAGACTCAATCCACATCGGAAAGAGCCTTTATTCTACCTTTGGCATAAACCACCACATATTTGTCCTCCCACTATCCAAACTTTGAGTTGATTTAAGGGTACTCTCAGAAGGTTGTGGTTTAACGGACAATGAAAAAACAATTTTATCTACTTTCTTCTCTAATTTTATGCAATATATCACTAAAACTAATTGGATAATTACAAGTTCCTACTACACTTTTTAATATTTCTTTTTTCTCTTTTGTTAAACCTGTTATATTTGTTTTATCAATCTTAGTCAAAATATCACATCCTTTTATAAGTGAAACAATTTCATATACTTTAGGTAAGAAATTTCATCTTACACGACCAGCCAAGCTCTCTGATCTAGCGTGTTTACCCTTGCGAGTTTTGCATGTTCACTCATGATACTCCTACCTTGCGGCACGATAACGTCTTATTCCGTCACTAAAGTATATTAAATCACTGTTATAAAAAGTTGCAGTAGTACAGGTACTCCCACAACAAAAACTTACAGTCGTTGTTTTTGAACATCTTATCTCACCACAGTGGAAGCCACTAGTTCATGAGATATCAGAAATACTGTACAATACTTCTGACCATAGTGCCAACTGGTACGCATTGTTAAGAGGCGTTTGGGGATCTGTTTGGTATAGAAGACAGGACTTGAACCTGCAACCACTACATCCCAAATGTAGCAATCCACCATTGAAATACTTCTGTATATCTTCCTTACAATTTGATTATACTACGATAGGGAATAGATGTCAACTATTATTTATACATAGTTAGTTAAAATTATTTTAAAAGGGTCAAGTGAAGAATCTAACTTCACACAGATATTACTGTGGCATATTGTGAACCACTTGTTCATATCACCGTAAATTGTCTTTGGGAACTACACTTTGTTCTATTGACCCTTTAAAATTCAGCAAACAAAATTTCACTTTTATGTGATTATTACAAGTTCAAACCATTATCCAAGGTTGAACTAACTACACTGCCGTTCCTGCTGAATCCACCCATCCGTTATTTGCTGCGTTTCTCCAAATTGGTTTATTCAGCGTTGAGTCGTAAACCATTTCTCCTGCCGATAATCCTCCAGCATCTAACGCATTGCGTTCTGCCGTTGTTTGCTTAAATAGCATATTAATTCTTGCCCACGCAGACCACGCCGTTCCTGTCCACCGTCTTTGATAAACATTAGAATTTGCGCTACTGCTAGGGAAAAACTGTTGGAATGTGTATCCGTCAGTAGTAATTGATCTATGAGTTACTAGCGTTCCATATCCAATAGGAACAAGGTTTGTACCACCCGTATACGTTATTCCAAGGTCAAAATCAGAAGGTACACTTGCTAATGTTTTTGTTTTTGCCGTGTCCACAAATATTGCTGACACTCTTGAAAACGCCTGCCATGTTGACCCTGCGTTTGTCTGTCTTACAAACATTCCTCCGCGAATGGGCATATACATTTGGAATGAATACGTATCCTGTTCAGCGACAAAGGTAACTAAACTCCCTCCTTGAAGCGTAGGAAATAAGTCAGATGCCGCTTTTGCATCGGTTACGTTTTCGTATGTGATTGATTTTTTTCGATAGCTAACTGGCTGCTTATCTAAATCAATATCAGCACCACCCCAATTATATACAGTTGGCATATCAAGCAAGTTGCCATATGCTGTTCCTTGTGCATCAACCATAAAATGAGGTTCATTTGCAATTCTTCCCCAACCATATGTTAATTTGTCAACTTTTTCAAAATCTCCTATATCTACTCTATTCCCGTAATATTCCAGTGCCTGAGATACTGTCACAACAGGAATATTTTGAGTGGCAATGTATTTTAAAAGAGTATCATACTTTGAATAATCGCCTAATCTATCCAAATTAGCATGAACCATAAAAATGAGCCATCCATTATCTCTTGCAACAAGGGCATCAACTTTACTTTGTAATGTAGCGATTGCTACACCATCAGCATTTTCACGCCATAATGGATGCATTGATATTGGTGGGAAATTAATGCCACCATCTATGTCAACCGATGCGTTGTAATACTTTCTTGCTATACTGCGAATAGGCTTCGTGTGTACGCCTTGAGGGTATACGAAATAATTACAAGGCTTGCCCAAACGTGTTTCGAGTTCAATTTTTGACAGTCTGAGTTGATCGTCAACATCGGCTAAGTCGGGGTAATCGCTTGACAAATTTTCAATAACATCAACTGTGTGACTTCCATATTCAAACCCGTGATTGGTTGAAAAATCAACAATATCATCCCAATCCATCAATTGCGCATTTGTTCCTGGTCTACCTGTGATAATGCATCCACACAACGGAACGTTATTGTCAATAAACACTGCGCCTAAATCAAGTTCGCCAATTCTACCATCATCAGCAATAAAGGTTATTAGTTTCGGCAAAGTATTTTGTCCACCCTTAACGGAGTACATAAAATCAGTTTCAATAGATGCTATATCTGCTCTTGCTGTAGTATCAACTCCAGTGTTTTGTAATTCGGTTACTTGGTTCGTAATTGATGCCATTGTTGTATCTACATTGTTTAATCTATTCTTAAATTCAGTACTTAAATCTTCAGTATTTATTTTCTGTTTAAAATCGAAACTATTCATTTCACCCCCTCTTTATCTTAAAATTGTATAGAATCTAAAACTCACTGTATCAGCAGATGATTTATAATAAATTCCCAAACCATATTTAAGTTGTAAATTGTTCAATTGTTCTCCAGCTTTCAAAATATAATAATTACCTTCTGCGATATTACCACCGATACTAAGTATGAGATCATTTGTTGTATCATCATTAGCAATTAAAATTATTTCATCAAATTTGATAGGCTCAAATTGTTCAACAGTTGTTGCTGTAAGATTAAGATTTCTGTAAGCAGCCATATTTGTATTCCTCCTTTTTTATTTTATTTTCTAATTGTGTCTATCATTTAAAATAGGGTAGAGGAGAGACAATCACCTAAACCCTACTCACCCTATAAAATACCTGTTTCGTGTTCTTTATTCCACAATAATTCCTTTACTTCTTAAATCATTTTTTAACGCTTCAATATGTTCTTTACTCTGTTCCAATTCTTCTCTAGCATTATCGAAATAAGGTCTAGGTTTCAAATAAGCTGTATTAGGATCATTCAATTAAATAGATCGTCTAAAATTTCATTAATATTATTATAATTAAGATAAGAAATCCTGATTAATTTTATATTATTAAACTTACAATATTCATTTTTAATCCCATCATTCTTTTGTGTTCTTTCTAATTTATTATTTCCTTTTTCCCATCCAGTATTTTTAAAATGTTGCTGACCATCAAATTCAATTAATAATTTTAATTTTGTTTTTTCTAAATCTTCAAACACAGCAAAATCAAAAGATAAAGGTAGTTTATTTCTACAATTAGAGAATTTAAACTCTGGCATAAATATTATGTTATATTTAATAAAATAATCGGTAATTCTTTTTTCACCTTTCGATTGATTACAAATAGGACACCTACAGCCTGATAAAAATCATTGGGTCTAGTAGGATACATATTATTACAAACAGTATGCTTTAAAATTATTTTATCCTGTGCAGAAATATATTTATTTATTACTTGATATTCATCTCCAACTAAGTTAAATACCTCTCTACAAAATTCATCATGTGTTTTTGCACGTAAATTTCCTCTGTTTTTATTATAACATTCAGGACATCTATAACCTCTTAGAAAATTATCTGGCGAAACTTCATATGTATTATAACAATTATCAATATTGTGTTTTACTTTAATTTTCGTTCTTGCACCAATGTATTCTTCTAAAAACACATATTCATCACCGACTAAATTAATAACTTGTTCTGTAAATTCTTTATTGCTTTTCTTGTTTGGTGGAATCCTTTTCATATTTCACAACCTTTCAAAATAAGCACAACCTTCTGTAAAATAAAAACAGGCAGTCCCAAGGTTGTATAGGGAATGGTAGATAGCTAATCTACTTCTGCCTGTAGTAAATTTTTTATATATTTTTAATTATAAACTAAACCGTTTTAATTCCTTGTTTAGCTAAACCTTCTTGAAACCATTTCTTAATCAAACCTTGAGATTGTATTTCTTTTATTGTATTAGAAAAGTAGGGACGTTCTTCTTGCCACCAACCAGAGCCAAATAAATCACCAGATAAACCATTATTAATAATCAAAGGTAATATATCACGAACATCTGAAACTCCATCACGCCAATAATTTGATCCATGCACAAAATCGTCAGGTTCAAATCTCATTTTGTTTTTATCGTGATATACACGAATTTCGGCAGAATCACCACTAACTTGAACGTCAGAATTTGAAATTGAGTCCCTCAACTCGAATGTTGGCTGAGTAGTACCATAAGCATAATAATTTGTACGATTACCAGCTTGATAAACGTCACTATCTACATGTTGTCTTAATAATTCATTCGCTTTATCTGCAACATATTGTAAAACAGAGGGGAAGACATGAGTGAGTAAATACTTATTGTATTCCTGTAAGTTTTTAAATTCTGGCAATATCACACCTTCTTTATACTATCAATAATTCTTTGAACAATTTCTTCTACATTATCTGGATGAATACTAAAATCAATTTTAATATCAGTAGATATATTTGGAGAAAGAGCAGTATTCAATCCACTATTTAAATTCTGAAACTTTTGAAACTGTTTGTTTGACATATAATCTTTAGTTCCACAACAATAACCTAAAGATAATAAATTCTTACTATCTACAATCCCACCTTGAGGAAATTCACCTATTTGTCTTTGTTTATCCATCTAAACACCACCATTATCCAAATTATACTTACTATCTTCAATTTTCTTCTTCAAGTTTTCAATAGGATCATATTTATCTTCTTGTAGAACCTCACGAATCAATTCACGCAATTCTGCTTTAAATTCTTCACTCATTAATTATTTCCTCACTATCAGTTATTTCATTTTCTGCGGCATCTTCATCGGAAATATCATCACTTATTTCAGCGAACACATCTGTAATCTCTTTCATAGCTTCAGGATTATTTTTAAGTTTATTAATATTTTCAGTTGCTTTCTTCATATACTTATTGAATTTAGAAACTTCATTTTCATCAAATGCGTTCATAATTGTTTCTAAACATTCAAAATCGTCAAGATATTTTATTGTCATAATCGATTGTTCATAAGATAAATCATTTAATTCTAGGTCTGTGAAATATTTCAACAAAAGAAAATTTGTATATAAGGGAAGACTCCAAACATCCTTCATATCTATAAATGTTTTATATACTTCACATAAATCAAAAATCATCTCTTTAATCTTGGTTATCTCAAACTTTTCATCCACTAGGCAAGTATATGTTTTACCTTCTATATCAAATGTCAATTTTCTCTGTGAAAATGCTTTATCATGTGCTTGCTTGAGTGTGCTAATATTTAATTTTTTATTTGATTTAGTTGCCATGTTATATATCTCCTTTTATTCTTATATTTATTATTGTTTAGTTGCTTTAGATTTTCTAGGCTTCTTTTCTTTTACTGCAATAGTCTTTTCCCATTGAAGTTTTCCTGTTTTAATGAAATAAGTTAACCCCACAGCAAATGCATCAGATTCATCTTCATTTTTAAAAACAACATTGGGATATTTATTTTTAATTGTATCTTGTACTTGTTTTTTAGTTGCATCACCTTTTAATATTGCTTCTTTAACTGTTTTTGGAGGATAATATATCTGTTCAAATTTATAATAGATTAGATTACAAATTCCATGAACTCTATATATAACCTGCGTAGACATATTAAATCTACTAAATCCTCTTTCAATAGTTATTATTTTAGGTGGGTATGTTTGTTTTAATTCTACCATCTTATCTGCTATTACTTTAAGTCTTTTACCATGTGATTGTGTTTTGATTGTTGGTATAGAATCAATTAATACTGGATTCATATTTTCATCAAATATACAAAAACCAGTTGATTCCATAGACAGATCAAATGCATAAATATAATCTATGATATTCACATCCTTAATTTTATTTTGAATAGGGAAGAGGCTATATAAAAATAACCTCTTTTATATATAGTTAGTTAAATTACTCTAAAAAAGTACCACAACTACCACAGAATTTACAATCTGACTTATTTACTTTTCCACAAGTTTTACATTGAAGTTTATCTTTAACTAATAAAGGTTGTTCAACTTTTTCTTGATTATCTTTATAACCTTTTAGCTTCAAAATTATCACATGAGATTGATCTTCCAATATACCAATACTAGCATATTTAAATTGTTGATTAATTTGTTCACCTTTTACAGTAATTCCAGAATCATGTACAGGTAAACTATCCACTGAACAATAATTTTGTGATACATCTAAACTTCTTAGTGATTTCGACTGCATATTATTACAGTAAACAGTAGATGTAACGTCTAATGTACTAAAACCAGACGTTGTAATCCATGTATACGGATAAGAATAAGGATTATAATCATTATATTTTTTTATAACTTCCTGTACCACAGGTTTCATATTTTCGTACCAAAATTCAATTCTGATAAAACCATCATCGATATTATCTCCCCGAAATTCTGATATTTCTTTTGTCTTTTCAATAAACCTAAACTTATTTTTAGCAATAGTATCACTCAAAAATCCTTCTAGTTCTATTGAATCATTTGGATTGATCAATAGGGAAGACCCATTAAGGACATTTACACTATCAATACTAATTTTTACTTTTGCCTTTCTTGATTCAAGATTTTTCAACATAATTGAATACTCTGAACCAAAGGGTAAGAAAACATTATCATCCTGTTCTCTTAATACCTTACCATTTTGTTTTAATGCTACCACCATTTTGTTTGAATACATCATAATATCTCCTTCTAGGTTACTGACTAGAACCTTAATATTTAAAGTCAGTTAATTTTATTTGTGTTTTCTCAACACAAAGATAAACACTCCGTAAAATAAATACAAATGTTTATGTTTCTATTGGAAACTCTATTTTTAAAACCATTGATATTACTGCGTTTCCAGACTTGTCTATGAAATGCAAATTTCATATGCTTAATTATAGACACAAAATAAAAGAGTGATGGGGAAGAGGTTAGTCTTCAAGCATCACTCTTTTATTATATAAATAGTTTTGGCTTTTTGAAAATGTAAAATTAGTTAATTATTTATATATAGTTATTTAATGCAAATGTTTTTTAACCGATCTCTTAACATCTTCTTTATTCATTCGGGCATAAATCATAGTGGTTGAAGGGCTTTCGTGTCCTAAATAATCCTGCACTTCCGTAAGTGTAGCACCATTATTCAAAAGGGTACAGGCTGATCCATGTCTTATTTTATGAGGACATACATTATCTCTTATTCCAGCACGTTTACCAATTCTTGTAAATATATCTTCAATGCCTCTAACCGTTAATCTATTATGTGGCTTTTTACATCCAACAAATAGGGCAGGATTATTATCGGTTCTTAATTCAAAATATTTAGTTAAATATAACTTAGAATTAGAATTTAAATATACAAGTCTTGTCTTTTTACCTTTACCTAATACTTTAATAGTATCACTATACCAATCAATATCATCTTTATTTAATTGCTGAATTTCACTTACACGACTCGCCGTACTATAGAATACTGAAACAATGGCTTGCTCCTGAAGTGTTTTACAAGCATATTTTAACTTTTCAAATTCATCTTCGGTTAGTGCTTCTCTTAAATTTTTATCAAATTTAACATTCTTGATTAATTTAGCTGGATTTCTTTTTATGTATTCATTATCACACATCCATTGATAAAAGGTTTTAATGTGCCAAACCATAGTATTTATTGTACTATTTTTCAAACCTTCTTGCATACGTTTAGCTATATATAATCTTATATCCATTTCATCAACTTTATCTAAATCTTTTTTGACCGCCATAGCGAAACGAGTTAATGTAGCATTATATTCTTTTAATGTTTTTTCAGATAGTCCTTCTGTTAATCTTAATGCTAAATATAATTTAATTTTACTTTGGTATTGATCGGAAGGTACTAAATATGTTGATTCTAATTGAAAATTATATTTATGTAATTCTGATTCCAAAACTAAACGAAGTTGACTAAGTTGATTTACATCTAAAAAATTGATACATTTTGAGATTATTTCAATAACTAATTTTTCTTTCATATTATATATTCTCCTTAATGATATTGTACTACCATTAAGGAGAAGAGTCAATAAATATTTGTTATATGTTGGTAGTTAAATAGTGCCACTAGTAATCCAAGTGCGAAGTAACTCGTTCCTAAGATATTTCAATTCCCCCAAATATAATTTTTGATCCGTTTCGTGTGTTTAATGTTACATAGATAAATAGTGTGTCATTTTCCGTTACATCAATATCAGCCAGTTTAATACGCTGTAAAGGGCTATTTACCACATAAGTAGTATCGTTATTACTTATGTATGGGAAAAATCTCACTAAACGCTTGCCATTAAAATCTGTTTTTACAATCTGTACATCAATATAACTGTCAACAAGTCCATCCTGTGCCTTTAACACTAAATCAGCAACAGAAGCATATTCGGTAATATATAATTGGT
>Ga0209318_1001559_pt1 | contig 13807 bp, 14 predicted proteins | sample RifGroE1_FD_183999 | JGI IMG/M metagenome (GOLD analysis project Ga0209318, IMG submission 183999) | Groundwater microbial communities from Rifle, Colorado, USA - Groundwater E1 (SPAdes) (version 2) | ecosystem: Environmental > Aquatic > Deep subsurface > Groundwater | place: Rifle, Colorado...
TGGTAAGCCTAAGGAGGTAAAATACAATTGTGGTAAGAGAAGTTAAAGAAACAGAAAGAAAGACATACGACAAGGTGGCAACCCATCCACTGCAATCTTGGGCATGGGGAGATTTCCGAAAGCAAACCGGGGTAGGCGTCACCCGATTGGTGGAGGAAAGAGAAGATAAGATCGTCAATACATTTCAAATCACCTGGCATAAGATCCCCAAGACGGCTTTTTTCATCGGTTACTGCCCCAAGTCTTCCCTGCCTTCTGCGGAGGTGTTAAAAGAGATCGAAATAATTGCAAAAAAGAATAAGGCTATTTTTGTGAAGTTTGAACCGAACGAGAAGGCGGACAAGGATGGTCTGAGGAAAATAGAGAGGCTGGAAAGACAGGTAGACCTGAGAGAAGGTAAATCGTTGTTCACCAAGTACAGTCTATGGCTTGACCTGACTCCTTCAGAGGAAAAAATGCTGGAGAAGATGCACCCAAAAACACGTTACAACATTCGTTTGGCAGTGAAGAAGGGGGTGGAGATAGTGGAAGACGGAAGTGAGATGGGTTTTGAAGACTATTGGAAATTAATGGAGGAGACGACAAAGAGGCAGGGTTTCTTTGCCCACACAAAGGGATATCACCAAAAGATGTGGAGGGAAATGAAAGAGTCGGGGATGGGACATCTTTTTAAGGCGGTTTACCAGGGTAAGGTTTTGACGACCTGGATATTATTCATTCTCAATGATGTACTTTACTATCCTTACGGAGCTTCGAGCAACGAAAACAGAGAGGTGATGGCCAGCAATCTGATGATGTGGGAGGCGATACGTTTCGGAAAGAAAAACAATTGTCGATTGTTCGATATGTGGGGAAGTCTGGGACCGGAACCGGACACGAAGGACCCCTGGTACGGATTCCACCGATTTAAATTGGGATATGGGTCGGAGCTGGTCGAGTTCTTAGGAACTTATGATCTGGTGGTCGATGGTGGGTTGTACAAAGTATACGGACTGGTGGACAAGGTGAGATGGCTGTTGTTGAAGACGTTAGCCAAAGTCAGAAAGTAAATGTTGGACTTTCGGCAGTACAAAGGTTGGGGAGATTATCTAAAAACGCGCGGGTGGCTAACCGATACAGTCAAGTCTTTTGACTGTAAAGGCAAGCTGCAAGTATTGATCTTCAAACTAGGATGGTGGCCGTGGACTTTACTTAAATTACAAAGGAACGAACTCGATCCCGACTTTAACGACTTGAAGCGACTGAAGAAAAAATACCGTGTGTTGCAAACCGTGATCGAACCGCTGAAGATCCAGAACGTTGAGGATTACAAGAAGGCGGGGTTTAAAAGATCGAGACTCCCCTTTTTGGCGACCAAAACCGTGGTGATCGACTTGAGGAAAGATGAAAAACAGTTGTGGAAGAACTTGTCCGAAAATGCAAAAAGACTAATTAAGGCAAACAAGGAGGTAGAGAATGAAGAAATGGGACCGGATGAATTCCATGAGATATGGAGGAAGAATTCAAAGGTCTGGGTACTGACTTTAACTGAGCTAAAAAACCTGATCAAGTCATTCGGGAAAAATGGCCGGTTAAGTGTTGCGCGAGATGATAGAGGGGTTCACTCCGGATTGCTTTCTTTGCAGACGAAAGACACTCTAAATTATTTTCAAACATGGACAAGTGATCTAGGGAGAAAAAGCGGGGCTCATTACAAGCTGGTGTGGGAGGAAATATTGAGAGCCAAAGCCGGAGGAGTTACCTATTTTGATTTTGAGGGAATATATGATGAAGAGTTCCCTATCAAGAAGTGGAAAGGGTTTACGGAATTCAAGAAAAAGTTTGGAGGGGAGATCGTGCACCACCCAGGAAGTTTTTCTAAGTGGCTCTAAAGACCGAAGCGAAGACATGCGTCTTCTCTCCAATAACGTCATCATTATTAAACCTTGGGGAAGGGGGATTTGACTCCATGAGTACCATCGGGAAGATGGACAACCTCGAAGTCACCGAAGAGGATGGGGGCGAGAGTAAAAAGGGCGCGGTAGGCTTCAAAGGCAGCCCGCCTGATCTCGACTTCGGCATGTTCACTGGCTCTCATACTCAAGAAGTGTCTCCAGGCGCGAATGTTGGCGGTGATGACGATGGGAGCTTCTGTTTCGTTCGGGAGCAGAGAACGGGCAGACTGACGAACTTTTTTTCTAAGATCCGTCTTATATTCTGCAGAAAGAATTTCATCGCCCGATCTTTGTTTCGCCAGAAGATAGTCGGTCATTTCTTCGTATTCGGCCTGGGTCCTATCGATGCGATCCTCAAATTTTTGATGTAAGTAGGGATCGTTGGCATATTCCGGACGTTCGACGAAACGAAGGGTCTTTCCACCGACGTAGCGTTGGGATACTTGAGAAAAGCCAAAGCCGGCGCGATGACGTACCAGTTCATGGGTCAGACTGCGGGAAATTCCCCACCAGAGCATGGTGACGTTTGCATGTTCAACGACGGATCCATGACCCGACTCTTTGACATTTTGAAAATACTTGTTGGCGTGTTCGTTGAGTGTGCGACTGGGTCCGAAGCTTTCATAACAGAGTTGACCGGCGAATTTACAGAGGGCTTCGGCCGAGGGCAGAGGGGTGGGATCTTTGAGGTAATCCCGGAAACCCAGCTCTTCCGGAAAACCGTCGAGAAAGCCCTGAATTCCACGGAGATCAACATGGGGGACGGAGATAACGGCGACACCTGGTTCTTGTAAATATGCCAGACCGTTTTTGGTTTCGTAGACCTCAGGATTGATCACGGGAAGATAACCAGATTCAGTCTCTATTTCAAGACCCGGAATCCTTTTTTCTTTTTCCATTAATACAATATACCAGTGATATTCAGCAGAGGTCGGCAAGAATGGGAACGACTTCGATGCAAGGAGTGCCCCAAGAATGATTCTTGAGAATGAATTCATGAATATCGGCCAGTTTCCCCCGAGTAGTTTTGAGAGTCATCAGATTGATGTCGTCTCCTTGGACTTTATTTTCTTCTTTCCACATTAAATGGACATTGTCATGGAGTTTGGCCGTACCACAGAGATCTTTTTCCAATAGTTGATGACAAAGTTGCTTTCCTTCTTCCCTGGTGGGGACAGGAATGTTAACAAAGATGGGATCAAGGTCAGTCATGAGGTTGATTTTACTCCGTAAGACTCGGAAAGAGAAAGGATTTACCTTTGGATATTGCCGGGGAGCATAGATGTCGGAGAATTATTTTCTCCTTTTTCTCAAGAGCAGGTTGGTTAAGGAGAGCGGGGCGGTGAGGGTGATGTTTATGCCGACACTGATAAAGAGGGCTGCCCAGAGGGAGTCGGTGATGATCCAGATCTGAGAATCAGGGCTGAGAAGAATTTGAAAACCAAAAAACCAGGCGACAACGAGAGCTACAGCAGCAAGAATGATGAAGGTGAGGGTGTGTTTGATATCCGTCCAGCTGGGGAAAAAGGAGTTGGCGATGGTAAAAAAGAGATATCCTTGAGCCAGAAGTAATTTGTAGTTACCTATTTGATAGTTTGATTGCATCAGAGCGGAAAGAAGAATGAGAAGCAAGAGACCGGAGGTGAACGGAGCGGTACCGACCAAGAAACCCTGGATGGGGTTGAGACGTTGTGTCTGGACATAGCCAAGGGCAACTGTCCTATCATCCACCTCTTCAACTTCGTCTTCGAGATATTCGGGAAAAATTTCGATCTTGCCGGTGCGGGCGCCGGTGAGTGCAGCAGCCAGAAAATGAGAAACTTCATGAATGATAGTACCGGGGAGGAAAATAATACTCCAGACGATGATGGCAGCCTTGTGTCCCCCACCTAAATGACGGATAAACTGGGTCAGGCTAGCAGTCATTTGTTTCTTGGTGAGGAAGAGCAGGAAGAGACCGACCAAGACAAGAAGGGTGGACATATTTTTATTGTAACTGCTTATCTCATGAGAAGAAGATTCCAGCCTCCGGTGAATTCAAGTTTTCTTCTGGTGTTGTCCTCGAATTGACCGGTCCGAATCTGTTCGTCAAATATACGCTTGTAATAGTCATCATCGCTCATGTCGGTCAAGTTACCGTTCGTCCCAAGTCCCAGGTGGACGAAGTGAGCGCCTTCGTACAGTAATGGTCCACCAACTTTTAGGGCAGTACTGACACCGACCTGCCAACCCCGCTCGATGTAATTCTTAACATCCCGGAGATCTCCGGATAGAAATTGAATTTCAGATTTGTTCAGAACTTGAGCCATGTCACTTTCCCCTTCTTTTACCCGATCGATCAAATTTCTTATGGCAAATTTTTCCATTCTGCCTGTAGCGGGGGCCAGAATGGGAGCTAATTCTTTGATACCCGCCGGCCTTTTCTTTTCGTGATCATCATCGGTTTTTGACTGGGAAATCTTTTTTTTGACCAGCTGCAAAGTTTTTTCCATCTGGATCAATCTCATGTCTCTTTCGGATCTGGAAAACTTAATAGACTTTCCGGCTATTTGCGATGTCATCGATTCGAGGGTATTGAGAACGCAATCTCCAAAAATGCGCTCAGCATTTTCTCTTTGTTCAGGAGTATATCCTTGTGTCTCGGAATCAAGCATAGATAAATAGTAGCACCGGTTGATCTTATTGAGATCTTCTTAGAGCAGTGATGGCCGCACCGATGAGATCCATCTGAAAATCTACCCTGTCGGGCAGAGGAGCACCGAACGGACCTTCCGGGGTTCGTAATGGGTGTTATCAAAGATGTCAGTGACGATTTGAGATCTTGTAGGGAGCTCAGCATTGTTAGACATAGGCAATTTTACTACTGTGGATTAAAATAGCTAATGATTCTATATTTGATCCGTCACGGAAAAACCGAGGATCACGAAAAAAATATCAGGCAAGGCCCAAACTCTCCTTTGGGAGAGTATGGGGTGAAACAGGCAAAAGAGGTGGCGGAGAGATTCAGGGAGATGAAATTCGACCATTTGTATTCAAGCGATCTGCCAAGAGCAAAGCAGACCGCGGAGGAGATTGCAGTGCAAACCGCTTTGCCGCTAAAGATTAATGATCTATTCCGGGAGGCAGTCAAGTCGGTGAGACTTGATGGGCAACCTTATGAGGGAGAACTGAATCAGAGGTTTTTGAGGGAGAGAGATGAGAACAAAGATAATTTTGATTGGAAGTTCGACGGAGAGGGAGAGTCGCTTAATGAGCTGATCGAAAGAGCAAAGCGAGTGCTGGAGTATTTGATCGATAATCACAGTGAAGACACCGTGGCGGTGGTGTCTCACGCTTACCTTATCGGAGTGGTAACCAGCCTGGTCTTGTTGGGGGAGGATTATGATCCGAAGTCTTTCTTGAAACTTTTATACGGATTAAGACTGGAGAACACCGGGGTGTGCAGTTACGAATACATTGGAGAGAAAAAGAGATGGAAGTTGGTCTGTTACAACGACCACAGTCACCTGGTGACGGTTTGATCAAGAGAAAAATGAGGGGTGTGTCTTATAGATTTTAAGGGTGTGGATTTATTCAGGTGTGGCTATTGAGCTGCTTGTGGGGTACAATGCGGCTTATAGTACATTAATTTTACTCTAGTTTTGTGCCTAATAGGAGGCCGATCATGAAAACTCCACGAGTGCTATTACTGGGACTGTTGATCATGCTGGTGATTTCCGGATGCGTGCAACACAAACCGGTAGTTCACTACCCAACCTTAACACCACAGCCAACTAACACCCCGGAGCCTACTCCGCTCCCCAGCCCAACGCCTTATGTGGTCATCGAAGAGGATAAATATCCGGCGGTAATGGGTTACGAGCCCAACCGAGATGGTGATACATGGGATGAAGAAGAGTGGATGAGTACGCTGGTTAGCGCTAAAAGATTTTCCGAGATGATCTATATCAAGTGTGATGATTTCATCGAGGAAAATTTGGCCGACATAGAAAATGCTGGATTTAAGGCAGGAGTGTATGTGGATCCGGTTTACCAAGACATCATGTCTCCACTCAAATGCCTGAGTAAGGCTGTTAAGAATAAGGCCGTGGTCGAGCTTGGTTTCGGTCTTTGGGGTCCGCAAATTGACCCTAAGCGCGACGAATTTATCCAGGCTGTCCTTGATTTTGCTGATGGAGCAGACAGGAAGAGCTTTGTGTTTGCAACCAGTGATGAGCTCTATATCTATGGTATTAAGCCGGAAGACGTAGATACCATCGTGGTCATCCCAGCCTGGGAAGGCTTGTTTGACTATTCGTATGAGTATCGCTTAGCCGTCAACTTTATCGCCAGGAACTGGCCAAACGCACTGATCGGTCCTGCGGTATTCTCTTTCGATGATAATACCTTCAACTTAACGGGCGAGTCCAACAAAAATATGTTCGCCATGTCAGTGTCGGTGAATGAAGAATACGGATTTGCAACCGTTCCAGGAATGGGGCTGCTTGGAGGTGATCCGCCCGGGGCATTGACGTATGACCCGAGTGATTACCCCGATGCCTGGCCAATCCCCGGTCCCATTGATGGTGAGGGGACTCCAGAGATTCAGTTAGATCCTATTCCAAAGATCGGTGAACCCTATAAAACAATTTCCGGGAAGGTGTCACACGTTATTGCACCTTATTTCAGGCTTTTCGTCTATGTAAAGGTGGATGGGTCATGGTGGCCGAAACCCTACTACGGGGAAGAGAGCCAAAAGATCGCCCCGGACGGGAGCTTTGAGATCAAGACCGTGACCGGTGGTAATGATTATCTTGCCACAGAGGTGGTCGTCTATCTGGTGCCAGCCGGCGACACGATCGAAAACGCAGTGGCCAAAATAACAGTCGTTAGAGAAACGAAATAGATGAGAGTTAGATTTACTCCACCCCGAAAGGGGTGGTTTTTTTAGAACTTTTTGTCTTGGGGAGGGAATGGATCGACCGCGGGAGGTACAGTATCACTGTCCCTGAATTGACCATCGAGACCTTGTATCCTGACCTCTCCTCCACCGGAATTACCAGCAAGGCGTTTGGCTTCCAGTTCCGCTTCAGCTTGAGTATCAAAGCAGCCGCTGGATCGCTCTGCCCCGTCGGCTTTAACGTCCCACCCCCCGTCGGGGTTGTTCACCACGTTGTAGTTTGACATATGTAATTATTCTAACATTAGGTAGAGGTAGGAAAACTATTTCTTCCGCATGAATTTGACGACATCGGAGTCGACCTTGATGTCTTCCCTGCCGATGGGTCGAGTAAGGAAAATACCGGAGAGTGACCTACAACGGGAGAGGGCAACATAGACCTGGCCGGTGGTAAATGCTCCCGAGTCCAGATCGATGATCACTCGATCAAAGGTTTGCCCCTGAGATTTGTGGATGGTAATGGCCCAGGCGAGGCGGATGGGATATTGGACGAACTTACCAACGATCTGTTCTTCTACTTTTTTGGTTTCACGGTTGTAGAAATAGTTGATCTTGTCCCAGGAGACTGGGGCGACGTTATACACAGCACCATTTATGTTGACGTTGATCTCTTTTTCTCCCAGGGACTCTACCGTTCCCAGAGAGCCGTTGACCCAGCGATCGTCCGGGTCATTTTTGAGCATCATTATCTGTGCACCTTTCTTGAGTTTTAATATCTCATCGGCCGGATACTGCCTCTCATCGAGAGCACCGCTGATGTAAGCCTCAAAGACGAATTCCTTGGAGGGAATAGAGGAGAGTTTGTTCGAGTTGATGAAGTTGACTTTGTTGTTGGTGGTAGAGAGAACAATTACGGGAGAGTCTTCCAGGAATTCTTCGACACGGCGGTTGAGTTGGGCGAGAAGATCTTTATCCACATCACCCTCACGGACCCGGTTGAGAAGAGTGATGAAGCGATCGTCTTTTTGACGGAAAATTTCTTTGAGCTCGTAGGTCTCGAAGCCAACGTCTTCCCAGACATGGGCATTAAAGAAATGGAAACCTCCGTGATTTTTGGAAAAGTATTCCTGGAGTTCTCGACTGGCGACAATTGGCGGAAGTTGAAACGGATCACCGAACATAACCAGCTGGACACCGCCGAAGGGAGTGAAGGGTTCTCTGGCTTGTTTGAGGAGGTGATCGATGATGTCGATCATCTCCGCTCTGACCATGGAGACTTCGTCAAGGACGAGTACTTCTACATGGCGAAGAAGTTCGGCGACTTTGTTATTTAGTTTTACTTCCTCGGGGTTAACAAAGTGAGGAGGGATCTTAAAGAAGGAGTGCAGGGTTTGACCAGAGACGTTAAGAGCGGCTACGCCGGTGGGAGCACAGACGACGACCTGTTTTTTGGAGTTGGTCTTGAGGAACTTGAGAAGATGGGATTTGCCGGTGCCGGCTTTACCGGTGATGAAGAAATGTTTATGGGAGTTCTCTATTTTGTCGAAGATGTCGGACTTTTCCGGATTGACGGTGAGCTCTTTGGGTTCCAGGTCGCGAAGGTTGACGATCTCGATCTCTTCTCCGCCAAAAATTTCAGTGGCTATATCAGAGGAATTATCGTTCGACTTCATGCTCTAGTTTACCAGCCAGGGCTTACTTCTTGTGCTTGAAAAATACAGCCAGGGCGATCACCAGGGCAACAAAGTTGTAGAAGGCAGGGGAGGTCTGATCATTGGCGAAACCGTCGAAGGTGAGGAGGGCGACACCGGCGACATAGGTGGCGATGAAAAGTGGGTTGATGTTCTTGCCTTTGGCAAAAAACTGAATTCCCCAGGCGATGATGATGAGTAACAATCCAAAGTCGGACATATTATTTTTTTGAATTTAATAATTTACTTACCGTAATCTCAGTATGAATCTTTTGGAAAGAGAAGGCAAGAGATTTATGTCGGATTCAGCCTTGGTCGAAAGGGAAATAGTGATAGTGGTGAGGAGGAGAACTTTAGGAATCAGGAGGCTTTAGATTCCAGATGTATGAGGACGCAATAAGGGAATTAAGTAAATTTTACAAAGAAGAGTTCGGACTTCGTCCCATACTCCCCAGAATACGTTATGTTTTCCCTGTCAATCCCTCCGGCCAGCAATGTGTCCTGAAATCACATCTTTGGCAGGGAGTGGTATCTTTGGTCCGGTCGAGGTTGAGGGATCTGATCTCTTTCATTGAATCCTTTATTACTCCTTTTAGCTCTTCTACTTCTTCTTTCTGGATGTTGAATCTTTCTTTTTTGAATTCCCCATTCTTTGGTTCAATGAAGTCCAGTTCTGTTTGGACTACCTGGTATTTAAATGACTGGTCCAGCTCGGAGAGGAGGTGGTAGAAGATGAGCTGGCGCTTGTAATCACCGTCGGAGTTTTGAGTGGTGCCCTCTATCTCTCCTCTGGTCCTGACTTTACCGGTCTTGTAGTCTACGAATCTGACATGTTTGTCTTCCTTATTTGTGAGGTCTACTCTGTCGGCTTTGCCCGAGAGGGGGATGTCGTCCAAGAATACTTGTGAGGAGAGGGAGTCACCGAATTTTTTCTCGGTGAAGAGGCAGAGCTCGAAATCTTTCTCATACCGGTCGTAGTAATCGGGGAGAACTTTCTTTCCATGAGTGAGGCGGTCTTTGAAGTCTTTGTCGGAGAGGATCTCTTTTTTGAGAGCGGCTTCGAAGTCCCGGAGGAAATCTTCTTTGGACTCAAGCTTACCTGTGTTATTGAGTGTCAGGTAGAGACCTTCGAGGGCGAAGTGAACAGCAGTACCAAAACACATGGCGGGAGCTTTGGCTCGCGGGATCTTGTAGAGGTGATCGAGTTTGAATTTATACGGACATTCGAGGAAAGTATTAAGAGAGGTGGGTGAGAGTTTGAAGTTTTTTATTATTTCGGTGAGGAATTCTTTTTCCCCGTCTACAAGAGTGGGGAGAGGAGAGCTGGTAAGTTGCTGTGCCAGAATTTTTTCGGCTCTTGATTCATATTGTTTGGTCTTGAGTTTTTTTAAGTTTTCTTTGGGGAGATCTTCGAGGAACATGGAGGGAAAGATCATTTTGGCTGAGCCGGGGTACTGGGTAGAGCCGGTGAGGTAGAGCTGCTGTTTGGCACGGGTAAGCGCCACATAGAAAAGTCTTCTCTCTTCTGCGTTCTTGTCTTCGGTATCGGTGTTTTGGGTGACAATGCCGGGAGGGAGTTTGATCATTTGCCTGCCGGCTTTGTTGCCCCAGTAGGAATCGGCGAAGCGGTAGATGAAAACTGTGTGCCATTCCAGACCTTTGGCTTTATGGGCTGTCGTTAGAGTGACGGCATCTTCATCATTAAGCAGGGATTGCTCTTCAAGACGGATGTTGTTCTCGTCCATCAGTTGCAGGTTGAAGACGTAACCTGCCAGGGTAAGTCCGCGGAAAGCGGCGGCCTGGGACTTAACGTCTTCAAAGAGGGTGCCGAAACGATTGAGTTCTATGAGAGGTTGAGTGAGAGAGAGAATGTGCCGGAGAAGTCCGGATTCCTGAAGGATCACCTGAATGATGTCGGTCAGAGTGAGGGTAGCCGATTTGCTGTTCCAGGAGACGAGAGAGCGGAAGACGTCGACGACTTTGTCGTCCAGTTCCGGGTTATCGTCGAGGAGAGTGTCGACCAGAGTCTTTTTGTTTTGATGAGCAAGTCTGCCAATTTTTAAAACCGAGAGAGGGTTAAGACCAAAGAAAGGGTAATTAAGAATGGTGAAGAGATCGATATCATCGACCGGACCCTGAAGGGTAGTGACGACGGTGAGGATCTTCAGGAACTGGGAAACCAGCGGAGTGTGAAGAACGTTGGTACCGCCCTGAAGACGGTAGGGAAGATTTTTATTTTTGAAAAGATTGGCGAGATTCTCGATGTCTTTGTTCTCTTTGACGATGACGGCAATTTCTCTTGGAGGAACTCCCTGTTTGATCTTCTTTTTAATGATGTCTGTGATGAATTCATCCTCCAGTATAGGAGAGGAGAGTTTGACGACTTTAACGGGCAGGTCTTTTAGTTTTACAATAGGAGTGAGAGGTGATTCACTTAAGAGAGAGGCGGAGGAGTTGAGGATGGTGGGGGTAGAGCGATAGTTATCGGTGAGGGTGACCAGAGTGTGACCGGGGAATCTATTTTTGAAGGCGGCAACATTCTCTTTTGAGGCACCTTGGAAACGGAAAATGGAGTTGTGGACAACAATGCTGTTAGCAACAAAGTTATGAGAGGGAGTTACCTCGAGGTCGTAAACAACATCTTCTTTAATTTCATCTGTTCTGGATATAACTTTTTCATACTTGATTTTAAAACCATCTAGGACAGGTAAGTAGTTGCCCACAAGAACATTGCCTATTTGCATGACCCTAGCAGAACGATGTTGGATTGAATTGGTACCAATAGATGACTTTATATCGATGAAACCGGGCAGTTCTTCTTCTAGAGCTTCAGCGATCTCGTACAACTTTTTAATGTTTGTCGATGTTACCCTAAATCCCTTCCCGATATTTTTATTTCTTAATTTAAATCCTAAATCTGTTAATTTGCTTAAGACCTTCTCGTTTGATGTTTGGATGTTTATTTCATGGAGGATTTCCGGATGTTCAAGTAAGCCGGCTTTTGTGTACATTGAACGATAACTCCTGGAACACATCAGAAAATTAATTTTCGTTCTTCCTTTTCCGAGTGTGGTTGCGTCTCTACAATAGTGAGGTTCATTGAGATTTATACCAAGATCATCAGCCAATCTTTGGGCATTCCCATACGTGTCAAATTCTGAAAAGACTCGATCAATGTACTCTTGGTTTACCTTTCCATTTCGAAGTTTAAAAACAATTGTAGGAATTTGATATTTTAACGATAAGATGGTCTCATTGCAGCGCGCCTCCCACTCAGTGTCGTGGCAGGCGATGCCAACTATCTTATCTGCTCCAATTTCAACTTTAAGTCTGACTGACAAACTTCTGGTGATTCCCAAACGCCAGCCAACTCCTTCTTTAAACATCAAGTAGTTGTACCAATGTTTCGTCATTTCGTTGGGAGGAATGAAGCAAAACATTTTGTGATTATTTGTAGCTACTATTTGCTTCCCTGATTCTGTTGTTAAAGTAATAAATCTAGTCTTTTTCTTTTGTTTAAAGATATTTGTAACAGCGATATATGATGTGTATCCCTTTCCGACTGCAGATAAAACTTTGTCTCCGGCTCTTATTTCCTTAATTTCTTTTATTCCCAGGTTCGTATGAATTTTTGTATCACCAGGAAGGCACTGATTCGGGTCTCCCACGGCAAAGATGTTGGCTTCTGTTCCCCAGAAAGATGAGAGAGCAAAGAGAAGGCGGTTTTGAGCGGAGTTGGTGTCTTGATATTCATCGGCCAAGATGTATTGGAAGTTCTCTTCATAAGTGCGGAGGAAATCCTGGTCGGACTCAAAAGCCTCGACGACCCAGTTGATCATGTCGTCGTAGTCATAGCGGCCCAGATCGGTCAGTTTCTGCTGGTATTTTTCGTAGATATCAAGTAGATCGAGATTTTTGTTGACCAGTTTTTCCTGTTCCTGAAGAGCGGTCTTTTTTAAGTCGGCTTTTTGGAGATCGAACTCATCTTTTAAGACGGAGACCAGCCCGGTGAATTTTTTGGGAGTGATGCCTTCTCGCTTGAGGTCGGAGAGGGAGGACTTTATAAAGGGGAGGTAGAAGAGAGGGTCACCCAGGGGTTTGAGGAGAGTGTAGGAGTTGTTCTCGAGAATGTCTTTTATTATTTGTATCTTTTCCAGGTCGGTCGCGGTTTGCAGACCCGCGGGACGGGAGAAGCGTTCGGGATTGTCGGAGATGATCTCATTACAGAGGGCGTGATATGTGCCGATCTTGACGTAATAGGCGTCTTTGCCGATGAGGGAGATGAGACGCTCTTTCATTTCTTTGGCGGCGGCTTCGGTGAAGGTGAGAGCGAGAATGGAGCTGGGGTCGGTGTCGGTCTCTTTGAGAATGTTGGCAATACGGACCGTGAGCACCTGAGTTTTACCGGTACCGGGACCGGCAAGAACGAGGGTGGGGCCTTCGATATTATCCACAGCTTGGCGTTGGGCAGGATTGAGTTTGCTGTAGGCCAGGTCGAAGGAGGGAGTGGTCTTTGACATTGAGCTAATTGTAACCCGAATGATTGACGAAGAGGAGGTGGGGTGATAGTATATAGGACAAAGATAGTTCGCAGATTAAAAATCGGAGGTTGTCATGGATTTGACCCTGATCACGCTTATATTGGTAGTGCTCGCCTTGTTTGCTTTGAATATTAAAATTCATGGATTCAAGGCCGGTTTTTTCACCTCTCTGATCTTCATGGCCAGTGTGGTGCTAATCGTCGTTCTGAAAGAGAAGTTCGGCATGATCGTCTATGCAGTGTTGGCGGTTTTGGCGCTAGTCGCCGTGATATTCTTACCGAGAAATTAATTGTTTGTTGTTGGAGCTCCTTAGGGGGCTCCTTTTTTTATTCAGCTTCCTCCCCTGACTTTAGCTGTCTGGCTGAGTCCAGTTTGTTACCCAGTTGATTGGCGGTTTGGGAGGTGGAATTGAGGGAGTTATAGGCGTTGGTGAGATGTTTCCCTAAGAGAGATAGATTTTCATTTAGTTTCTCGTAGTCTTTTTGGACGGCTCTGAGGAGAGTAAAGACCTCCTGCGTTTTACCGGCTATTTTCTGACCTTCAAATGAGAGGAGGATTGTTTGGAGGTGGGCATAGAGGGTAGTGGGAGAAACGGGATATACCCTGGCAGCCCGGGCAGTATCAAGAATGTCCTGGTCGGAGACGATTTCGTAGTAGACGGATTCGGAGGGAATGTACATGAGAGCAAAGTCCAGAGTGCCTTCTTCGGGAAGAATATATTTTCCGGAAATATCTTTGATATGTTTTTTGACGTCACGGGTA
>Ga0209318_1001560_pt1 | contig 13796 bp, 20 predicted proteins | sample RifGroE1_FD_183999 | JGI IMG/M metagenome (GOLD analysis project Ga0209318, IMG submission 183999) | Groundwater microbial communities from Rifle, Colorado, USA - Groundwater E1 (SPAdes) (version 2) | ecosystem: Environmental > Aquatic > Deep subsurface > Groundwater | place: Rifle, Colorado...
CACCGGCACAGGGGAAGGTGTTCAGTACGGCAAACCCTTCGCCGCATAATTACCGCAATGTTCGCATTTATAGCACGTCTCTCCATCTACGTGTGTCTGGTCGCAGCGGTAAATATTCAGCGGGTGCGTACAGTGCGGGCAATGAACTTCACCGTTGTGCAGGTATATTTCCGGCAACGACTCCCAATCAGGCTCTAGCATGGCTTACTCCAAGCGCAATCACACTCATGAGCGTCACATTGATGCTTGCGGCAATTGTAATCACCGGTCGCTGTCTGGTAGATGTTGCTGAACCGGTTTTTAAGCCAGATTCGAATTTTTCTCAGCATGGCATTCATCCTCCATTTGTTTGAGCAGCACCAGCACCGGCCCGCTAATCTTGCGGTCGCCCGCCTCGTATTTCCTGTAGCCGCTGTGCGACATGCCCAACCGTGCGGCCATTGCTGGCTGAGTTAGGTTGAGTGTGGCGCGGAGTGATTTTAGTTCTTCTGGGGTCATGCTACACGCTCATTAGTGAGTTTGGCTAGGCAATCCTTGTGCCCCCAAGCAGAAAAACAATTATGGTGTGTCATCCCTGTTTTACCATCGTATTCATAGCGTTGCGTTTGGGTTAGATGATAAATGGTGTCAACATGTTTTCCGCAAATCTCGCAATTACCGAAACGATGAGAGCCGTGCCCTGTGTTTACCATTCTATAAGCGAATCCCTGTAGTTCCATCTCTATTCTCCTTCCCGGCCTTGCGACCGGGAGTGTGGGGTTACTTTTCGTCTCTTTCTTTGATAGAGCATTCATTAAACAGCCGATCCTCTTCTTCTTGGCATTCTTCATCGGTGTCGAAAACCAGGGATTGTTTGTGCGCCCACTCGCGAGCTTCCTGAACCGTCTCAAAATCGTATTGTTTCTTTTCCATGGTGTCCTCCGTTGAGTTTGGTTGATTTCCTGATCTATTGATTAACTATACGTCCCAGTGGGACACAACGCAAGAAAAAAGCGACAATAAGATAAAAATATTTTCTCGCGCAAAAAACAAAACGTTGCAGTAATCGCTAAATTTGTGTAATATGGTTGTATATACAAGTTTTGAGCATAATAACAAAATGGGGGTGAGTATGGGGTTGTTCCGAAAGAGCCGGTAGTGGTTGAGGCCGAACAGTACACGGAATACGGCAAACTGGTAAAAGGTATGTGCAATTCGCAAATCTGCTATACATCCGGCAACACTGAGCCTCATGTACATACTATCCATAAGGGGCAAATGGTTCTGCTTGAGGTGGGAGACTTCGTACTCCCTGAACCTGATGGGAAACATTTTTACCCCTGCAAACCTGATATATTCGAGAAAACATACGAACCAGCGTGAGAGATTTAGTCGATGTATTCCGCGATTCAGACCGCAAATCCCGCCGTCCGCACCGCGACGAAGAACTAGCCGAGCCAGAGGATAACGAGCCGGATATCGACGAAGCTGACGGATGGGATGGGTATTACGAGATGCCGGAGAGCCCGATGAGGAGGTGTGGTAATGACATTCAAAGATCGGCTTAGGCTGCAACGCAGCAACGCCAAGAAGTGCATTAAGCAGATAAGGGCCGGTGAGTGGGTTCCGAAATATAATTCCCTCAGCCGGGCTCACATCACTGCTAATAGAGACAATAAAGAGTTATGGCTCAGTAACGGCTCGTTTTTCTGTGGGATCGAAGGCGGTAACTATTTCGGCATATTCAGGCATTGGGTATACTATGCTGCGGCGAGAAAACTGAAGGTTGAAGCGGATAGAAAGGTTAAGCCTCCCGATGTTCCTGTATTGTAATTGCAAAATCGTAACTCAAATTACATTACCACTTGTATATACAAGTTGGGTGTGGTATAATAGTTGGGTAGGATATGAGCCGTCATAGTTCAACGGTAGAACATCGGTCCTGTAAATCGAGTGTTGTGGGTTCAAGTCCTGCTGGCGGCTCCAAAGACAAAATATGACAGTACGCGACCTAGCAGTAATCATATACAGAGCCGCTAAACTGCTGGTCGATTTGCTCGAAAAAGAACTGAAGAAGAAATAACTCTCCCCCACTCGAAAGACGCAAGGGAAAGAATAGGCTCCACGCCGAAAGGCCGCAGGGTGACTAAATTGTCATTTTGCGGCCTTTTTTTATTGGTATTCACTATGCAGATATACGACAGCAACGGCAACAAACAACTCCTGCGACAGATCGACGTAATCAAGACACAAATGGTCATCGACGGCATAGAACATACAGGATTCCACATTCGCGGAACAAACGAAGGGATATTTGAGCCTACTGCCGAACTGAGCGAGAAGAAAGAAATAGAGATCATGGAGCGGCTGACAGAGGAATACGATTACCTGGGAGCGCCGATTGTATGAAGGGTTCGCGTAGCAAGGGTAATAGCTCGTGCCACATCCCAAATGACAAGTACCGGGAGAATTACGAGAGGATATTTGGGAAACAGGCAGGGGGCGCATACGTCAGTGACGAGCTACTGGGGCGCACTAAAGATCCTGCCTGCGACTCAAAGGTAACCCCACGAAAATGACAGAGACCGCCATGGGGGTATACGCAATACTCCAGATTAATACAGACAAGAGGTACATCGGCAGCTCAATAAATATTAGCAACCGAATGATTAATCACATTAGGGCGCTCGATCATTCGGATCACCATAACAGCAAACTCCAAGCAGCCTGGGAAGAGGCACATGGTTTAGGGTTCGAGTTTTACGAGATTGAGGAGGTGTTTGAAAGAAAGGCTCTTTTAGAGAGAGAACAGTTCTGGATAGACTTTTTCGATTCCTCAAAGACCGGATTCAATATTATGGAAAAAGCCGGTGGGGTGCCTGAGTTTGTTGCGGGAAGAAAAAACAATCCGCGCAAAAAGAAAAGAAAAAGCAAACAACAACTACTAAACAAACCAAAACTAACTGAAGACGATAAAAACGTTCTTGAACACATAGAAAAAGAACGAGTGAAGGCAGAGAAAAGGGCATTTCTGCAAATTTGCAGGATAAAGAGAATACCAAAGAGCGAAGCAGCAGCGATGGTCGGAGCCTTAACATTTTAAATAACAAAAAGGCAATGGAGCAGAAACAACTAACGATAAACCAAGAGAAGTTTGCTCAAGAGTATATTCTCACCGGCAATGCTTCTGAGGCTTATCGCCGCGCCTATCCGAAGTCATTGAAGTGGAAAGATAACGCAGTCCAAGTAGCTGGTTCTAAACTCCTTGCTAATCCTATTGTTTCGGTAAGGGTCGAAGAATTAAGGGTAGAGGTAAAAGAGAAATTCGATATATCGACAGAACGCCTATTGCTCGAACAGTCACGCATAGCCTTATTCGATTTCCGCAGACTGTTCGATGAGAACGGCAACATGATCAAGCCTAAAGATATGCCGGATGAAGTTGCCGCCGCTGTGTCAAGTGTCAAGGTGAGCAATCGCAGTTTGGGTGAAGGTGAAGGGTTTGAAACGATCACCGAATTGAAGTTGTGGAACAAGAATACTTCGCTCGATTCGCTATTCAAGCATAAAGGGTTGTACAGCGAAGACAATAAGCGAGACGTAAACGTTACCGGAATAAACATCACCTTCGTGAAACCGAGTGAAACAGAAAACGATTAACATCGAGATTCCTGAGAAATTAGGGTTCCTGTTTCACCCTCACCGGTACAAGGGATCGAAAGGCGGGCGAGGATCGGCTAAAAGCTGGTCATTTGCCCGCGCTCTTTTGGCTATTGGACGCAGCAAAACAACCCGCATACTCTGTGCGCGTGAGGTGCAGAAGTCTATTAAGGACTCTGTTCACCAGTTACTTAAAGATCAAATCGAATCACTTGGCATGAGTGACTTCTACACCGTGTTAACGACTGAGATTCGCGGGGCCAATGGCACTCAGTTCTCCTTCGCTGGACTCTCTGAGCATACCGTTGACACAATAAAGTCGTTCGAGGGTGTTGATATTTGTTGGGTGGAAGAAGCCCAAGCGGTGAGTAATCGCAGTTGGAAGATACTTGTTCCGACGATCAGAAAAGAAAACTCTGAGATTTGGTTTACGTACAACCCTGACCTTGAGACTGACGAGACACACCAACGATTTGTAGTTAATCCTCCAAATGACTGCATTGTTGTCCACATGAATTACAAGGACAATCCTTGGTTCCCTGACGTTCTTGAGCAAGAGCGGCTGCACTGCAAGAAAACCACGCCAGACGATTACGAAAACATATGGGAAGGGAAATGCCGTCCTGCCGTTGAAGGAGCAATCTACTACAAGAACATCCAGGAGATGGAGTCACAGCGCAGAATATGCAACGTGCCTTACGATCCTATGCTTCGCGTCCATGTGGTCTATGACCTCGGATGGAATGATTCGATGAGTATCGGCCTGATTCAGCGGCACACCTCAGAGATTAGGATAATCAAATACATCGAGGACAGCCACCGGACTGTCGCAGATTACAGCGCAGAGTTGAAAAAGCTCAACATGAATTGGGGCAAAGCATGGCTTCCTCATGATGGGTATTCGGCTGATTTCAAGACCGGGATGTCCACAGCAAGCATATTGCGAAAACTCGGCTGGAACGTTCCTGAGAGGGACGAGATTGTTGAGTTGCCGGTAGAGGAAGGTATACGCCAGGTCCGTATGAAGTTCCCCCGCGTCTATGTAGATCAAACCAATTGCGAAAGGTTGGTCGAATGCCTGAAGAGATACCGCAGACGAATCAACAGAGAGACTCAGACAGCCGGGACACCGCTCCACGATGAGTACAGTCACGGCGCAGACCTTTTCCGGTATGTGTGTGTCAATGCCGACCTCATGACCAACGAAGACGAAAAGCCTTTAGTTCGCACTCGGCCAAACTTTGCCCCCCTCGACATGGTGATAGGCTACTAGATGATAGAACAACCTGAGCAGATTGAAGCAGAAGACGAGCGCAAGATAGACGACAACAAAGCGCGGATCTTTGCATTCTCAGAAGAGATACTGAAGAAGCGCAAGATTGCCGTCGAGCATCGCGCCTCATCTGGTGTTGAGCGAAGATGGACTGAAGACGAGGAAATCTTCAACGAGGGTTTGGATAGCGAGAGTAATTACAACGTCACCGACTTTGCGACCGGCGTAGCACCTGTCAGACAGCAGCAGCCTACGCGCAGTCGGGTCCATGCCAATATCATTCGCGGACGGTGCGAGACTGCCGAGGGACGGTTTGTTGACGTAGCCTTTCCGGTTGAGGGCCGGAACTGGAATCTTGATACTACGCCTAAGCCTGAGATGGCTGACGCGGCTAAAGATGAACGGACTGCACTCCAAAACGGAACGCCGATAGTAGACGACCAAACCGGACAGCCGGCAACCATGCGGGATGTCGCGGTAGACATGAAGGCTAAAGCTGAAAAGGCTATGGCTGGCATGGAAGATGAAATCGACGATCAGCTTGCCGAGTGTGCATATAACAGCGAGGCGAGGAAGGCTATACGGCAGGCTATCAAACTTGGTACGGGAGTTCTGAAAGGGCCGCTTGTTATCAAGGACGTTAAAAAGTCATGGAATCGCACTGTAGGTGAAGACGGCAAAGCAGTTCACATCATAAAGATGGTAGAGGACGAGGCACCGGCGTCTAAATATATCGATGCGTGGAATGTGTACCCATCTCCCGACTGTAGAGACAATATCCAAAAGGCTTCCTACATATGGGAGCGTGGCGAGATATCGCGGAGAGGGCTGCACGACCTGATTGGCGTTACAGGTTACGACGAGGAGCTTATCCGCGAGATAATGGCGGAAGACCCGAAGCAGTTGGTTTGCGCTGAGACGAAGAAGGGTTATCGGGCCAAGGTTACCGAGTTAGAGAAAGGCGCACTATACGAGTCATGGGAGTACAACGGCGATGTTGACCGCGACGATCTGGTAGCACTCGGTTGTGAATGTCCTGACGATGCGCCTGTGTTCAGGGCATGTGTGATGTTCGTTAATGACAGACCGATTAAAGCCGACCTGAACGTAATTGATACCGGGGACCTTCCTTACGACTTCTTTGTATGGAGTCCGGTTGACAACAGCCCGTTCGGCATCGGCATTCCCCGGCAAATGTACTGGTGGCAACGTATCATCCGTGGAGCATTACGGATGATGATGGACAACGCCGCAGATAGTGCGCGGGTGCATATCGCAATCTCTGACCAGATTCAGCCGGTTAATGGTGATTGGAACGGGCGCTTTTGGGAGTTTATTCCAGGCGCGACCGTTGACGATATCCGCAAAGCATTCCAGCAATTCCAAGTAACAAACAACCAAGACCAGTTGCAAGCGATCATTGAATTGGCTCTACGCTTTGTCGATCTTGAAACAGTCGTCCCGGCAATCTTCCAAGGCGAAGCGCAGGCAGCGCCTGAGACGCTAGGCGCAACCAATATCATGGTCAATAGCGCCAATATCGCTTTCCGCATGAGGCTGAAACATTGGGATGATTTCGTTACCAAGCCCCACATCAAACGCTATTACGATTGGAACATGCAGTACAACGAGGACGATAGTATCAAGGGGGACTATAAGGTCATCCCGATTGGTGCCACTTCGCTGTACGAACAAGACCAGATGGGGCAACGGTTGATGCAATTAATGCAATTTGCTCAACATCCGGCATTTGCAAAGGTGGATTGGGACAAGGCTGGTGAACAGGTTCTCCGCGCTCTCCACCTCGATGTCCTCAAGACCGAAGACCAGATAGCGCAGGAACAAGCACAACCGCAGCAGCCGCAGATTCCGCCGCAAGCCGCCGTAGCTCAAATACGTGGAAAATTTGACCTCGACAAGGCGACTCTAGTTCAGGAGAGCGACATGAAGAAAGCGGAGTTGGTTCAGCAGTCCGATATGGCTGAGCTGCAATTCAAAGCTGACCAGGCAGAGTTGGACCGACAGCACAAAGCGCAGATGATGCTTGCAGAGCGCGAGATGTTGATGCTGAAACTTGCCACGCAACAGAACATTAGCCTGGATTCTATCAAGTCTGCGCTGGCAGGCAAGGTGATGGAGCTTAAAACACAGAAGGAATTAGCCTACAACGTGCCGAAGGCTAGTCAGGTATCGGAAACAAATATGGAACCAGCCGGGAAAGCCCCCGCAGGTCAGGCGTTCCAACGATGACACCAGACTTCACATCAAACGATTGGTTGTACTTAAAAGATTGGCTCGAAAAGCAAATTGCCGACCTAAGAGCGCAAAACGATGTGCTGACCCTCGACGAGAAGGCCACCACAGCAATACGCGCCAAGATAGCGGCATATAAACAACTGGCAGACTTGCCGGAAACAATGCGCCGGACTCAAACCCGCCGCGAACAGACCCGCCTTATAGCCGGGGAGGAGTAGCACAATGGATCAAGAGCAAATCGCAGCAGAAATCGCAGCAGGTTGGAACGATGAGCCTGTCGCTGACACTCAAGAAGTGATCACCGAAGAGGTAGTTGAACAACAGGAAACGCAAGTTGACCCATGGGAGGGAGTGCCGGAGGCAGTTAAAAATCAGTTTGCAGAACTCAACAATAAACTGAGTGCCTTTGAAAAACTCGAACAAAGGTTGCGTAAATCTGAAGGGCATGTAGGCGACCTCATCAAAAAGGTTAACGCCTCACAAAAAGCCGCAGAGAACGCGCCGACGAAAGAGCAGATTGCAGCAGCGGCAGAGGACGAGCAGAAGTTAGCAGCACTCAAGGAAGAGTGGCCTGAATGGGCTGACGCTTTGGAGCGATCAGAGAAGCGAATCACCGATAAACTCGCTGGTTCCGTCGATGTATCGAAAATCCGAGCGGACCTTGAGACTGACTTCTCGCAGAAACTCTCTACAGTCCAGGCGCAATTCGAGGATAGACTGGTTGGCTTCGCTCATAAAGGGTGGAAGGAGACAGTCAAAACCGACGACTTCCGCAACTGGCTTGCTGCACAACCACAAGAGACTAAACAACTTGCTTACAGCGAACGTGCTGACGATGCGATAACCATGCTCGACGCTTTCAAGGAGGCGAAGAAGCCTAGCGTGACGACCGAAAGGAAGCAACGCCTGGCATCAGCCGCCGCAGCGCCGAAAACAGACCCAGTATCACGACCCAAATCAACTGCGAATATGTCTGCCGAGGAACGGCGGGTCTACGATATTCGCGCAGGATATGACGACGATTAACTCAAAGGTGAATTACAATGGCAATTCAAGGATATAGTACTGTAGCTGGCCGCAATCTGCACCGCGCAGAGGGCAAAATGTTGAAACACGCCGAGGACGAGATTGTTCTTGGTATGTTCGGTGAGATGCACGAGCAACCGCTGAACAAAACTGACACCGTAATCTTTCGTCGGCTCAAGCCCGTCAATGCAACCGCAACTGAGGTTTCCAGCATTGACCCCGCCGACTTCACGACGTCGGAAGGCACCACTCCGAATGCAATGGGGATCGACTTCACGGACGTTTCCGTGACGCTCGTACAGTATGCGGTTCTGTTCAAGTATACCAGCAAAGCCGCGCTGATGTATGAAGATGATATTCCGTCCGCGATGAAGAAACTGACCGGCGAGACTGTAGCTTCCATCGCTGAGAAGGTGGCTTATGGACAGGCACGTGGCGGAACGAGTGTTGCTTATGCAAATGGCACCACCCGCGCAGGGGTCAATACCGCCCCTTCGCTGAATAAACTCCGCGCTATTGCTCGGGCGTTTGATGCGAACAAGGCAATGCAGATTTCCAAGAGCGTTAAGCCTGGCCCGGACTTTGGCACCTCTTCTGTTGAGCCTGCTTTTGCGGTGTTCTGTCACTCTGATGGCGAAGCTGACTACCGGGATATCCCAGGTTTCACCAAGCGTGTTGATTACGGATCGGCGGTGACGCCTCTTCATAAGCGAGAGTTCGGCGCAGTAGAACGGTTCCGCTTTATTCAGTCTTCGATGTTCGCTCCGTTCCTGGCAGCTGGTTCTGCCACACTGAACGGCATGAAGTCTGTTGGTGCTGCTGCCGTAGACGTTTACCCGACTATCGTACTGGCTGAAGATGCACTCGGTCACATTACGCTCAAAGGTAAAGGCTACACCGGAATTACTCCGGTTCACGTCCCGCACGATACCTATAACCACGCTAACCCGACTGGCATGTTCGGTTATGTGGGCGCTAACTTCTGGTACAACTGCGTGAGATTGAACGAAAACTGGCAATATCGGCTTGAGCACGGCGTAACCGACCTGTAATCATATTGAGGGGGTGTGCTAAACACACACCCCCTCACAACTGGAGAGAAACATGAGTGAAAGTATCAAACAACGTGTTGCGGCAATGAGCAATAGCCGTGACAAAGTAAGCCTGAAGAAATTGCTCGATGCCGCTCTTGTGGACCTTACCGAGGTCCGCGCAGAGTTGGCTAAAGGGATCACGGACTACGCCGCAGGACGGGCCGAAGTCGTGAAAATCTTGACCGATCTCACCGCAGCCCGTGCAGAGGTTGTAAAACTTGTAACGGATGTAACCGCGCTGATTACCAGGGAGAAAAGTTTTACCCTGTCCGATGCAGGGCTTACTATCGCGTCGGGGAAGAAGACCGCTACGGCTGCAAAAGATTTCACCTATATTGCTAACGGCACTGTTGGCTATAAAGCCCTTGGCGACATGTCGGCACTCGTCGGCACCATTGCAGACGGTAAAAGCGCAGGGTGGTCTTTTTATATCGACTCTGCCGGAACTATTACCACCAGCGCCAAAACTGCTGACGCAGACAACGCCGCCGCCGCCTATGCTCTGGTAAATGCCATTGCACAGCCTGCTGGAAAAGCTCTCATAGGTCATTTGGTTGTTTCCACAACTGGCGCAACGTTTATCGGCGGAACTACCGACCTCGACGCAGGAACGGCAACTGATATTTATATGTCGATTATCGGCCCTGCTTATGCCCCGGCGGCTATAACCGCTGTTGCTCCTGCGGCCATTACGGCGGTTAACCCTGCTGCTGCTACCGCAACGGCTCCTGCTGACTTAACCCTTATTGTTTGAGGAAGAAATGAATCTTAACGACAATCCGCGTAATGCGACCATGTGTTTTTCCAAGGCAGGCTTGGCCGAAGGGACCAACGCCAACACCATTAAAATTGCCGCTCCCAACGGGGCAGGCGTAGACTACAGCATCAAAGGCATTATGTACCATGCCGCTGATGCTGATAACATCGCCATGACGGCTCTTGCACAACAGGCCGTACTTACCACCTGTCTGTATCTGGTGTGCCTGGACTCTTCCGGAAACCTGTCAATCACCAAGGGCACTGAGGTGCTGAAAGCGAAATATGACGCTGGCGATGCGGTTCTTGATTGGCCTGTCGTGCCTGACAACAAGTGTGCAATCGGCGCATTCAAAATTGACCTGGCTTCCACCGCTACCTTTACCTGTGGCTCTGTCGATCTCGGTGCTGCAAACGTGACTGACACGTACTTTGATCTGAGTACCGTTCCGTCTATCCCGCTGTCGGCTTAATCAATTTTAAATACGGGTGGTCTGAAATACGGCCACCATGGAGGATTTATGGCAAGACCACGCTTAGATGTTGCAGGAGATACGACCTATCAGGCAGAGCCTATCGGTGCGCCGGAAATCGCTGTTGAGAGCGAGAGCGCTCTGGTTGACGAGTCGCTTGAGCTTGAGAAGTTTATGAACGAAAAGGTCAAGATTGTTGTGTTCGATGGCGGCAAAGAGGGTGATGTTGATATCATCCAACCGGAAGTAAACGGCGAGTTTGTTGTTATCAAGCGCAACGAGCCGACAGTCGTCAAACGGAAATTCGTTGAGGCTCTTGCCAGAGCTAAGACTTTTACCTACGGGCAAAGACCTTTCAATCCGCATGATCAATTCTCCCTGCACCTGATTCCCCGCGCTGCTCAGTCGTACCCGTTTCAGTTGGTTGAAGATTCTAACCCGAAAGGACCGGCATGGCTCCGCAGTATTACTGAGGCGAGATGACAAAACTCGAACTTGTAGCGGCACTGTGGGATGAGGCGGGGCTTCCTGGTAATGCTCCGTCCACCACAATAGGGCAGACAGGAGAATATAGTCAGGTTGTCCAATGGATCGACCAAGCCTATAACGACATTCTGATATCTAGCAGGTACTGGTTATTTATGCGTGGTGATGTGACGTTGCCTATGGTTATCGGCACATCTACCTACGCAGCATCGGCGGCGAGCATCACCGACCTGTCGGAATGGGAAAACGTTGAGGATTGGCGAGTGTATAAGACTTCCACGGCTGACGAACAGTTTTTGATTTACGTGCCGTGGGAAGAGTTTAGGTTGACATATTTATTTCAGGGTAGCAGAACGCAGACCGAAAAGCCGCAGTTTTTCAGCATTAAACCGAGCCGGGAGTTAATCTTTTATCCCATTCCCAATTACGCTTATACGGCTCTCGGCGAATATCGCAAGCGACTGACCGCGATGGACGAAGATACCGACTCTCCGGTTTTCCCTGTTGAGTATCACATGGCAGTAGTCTGGAAAGCATTAACGAAGTTCGCCGGATTCCACTCTGAGCCAGATAAGTATGTTCACGGCAGCAATGAGTTTAATACGCTCATGACCGGGATGCGGCAGACACAAACCCCCAAATTCAGCCTTGGTGCAACACTCGCATGAATCGCCCTATTCCTGCCGTAAAGGTTGTGCCTAAATACATCAGGTTCAATGGTGGGTTGGATGAAGTAACTCCTCCGTGGGACATCCCTTCAGGCACGGCGAAACGGGCGCAAAACGTGTTTCAGGGGATTAACGGCGGGCAGACTGCTCCGTCTACGGCTCGTCACGCTGTTTTAAACGTTACTGTCACTGGCGCTGTTGCAGTGGGAGACACCATAACTCAGGGCACGGCATCGGCTGAAGTGGTTTTAGTAAGCGACACGTTTCTCGTTATTACCAAATCGGTCAACACCTTCGCGGCAGGCAACATCTCTGTAGGTGGCGTTGTCCAGGGAACATGCACCGGGGCGCAGCAAATTGATGGCGGTACTACGGCTCAGTTGAGAGCGAGTTACAAGAACCTTGCAGCCGATGCGTACAGGGCAGATATAACCGCCGTGCCTGGAAGCGGAGACGTGCTGGGTGTCTGGTATTATGACGGCGAATGGTACGCCTTCCGAGATGACGAGGACGGACTGACTACCAAGATGTATGTCGAGTCTGCTAGTGGATGGACTGAGGTTGATCTTGGCTATGAATTGATTTTCACCTCTGGCGGCACAACTGAGATTGAAGTCGGTGATACTATCACCGGGGCAACAAGTTCCGCTACTGCGGTTATCACGAAGATCATTAAGAGTTCCGGCACATGGGCTGGTGGAGATGCAGCGGGTAGAGTTTTCTTTGCTGAACAGACAGGGACGTTTCAGGCGGAAAACCTGAACATAGGTGCTTCTTCCAACGTTGCAACCATAGCCGGTGATTCTGTTGCCTGCGGATTTCCCAATCCTGGCGGGAGTTTCGAGTTTGGCAACTTCAACTTTACCGGCAATAACGGCACTGAAAAGATGTATGGTGTTGACGGTGCCAACAGAGGGTTTGAATGGGATGGTACTATCTTCGCGCCGATATCAACCGGCATGTCGCAGGATATGCCTACCCACCTTGCAGAATTTAAAAACCACCTGTTCTATTCATTCTACGGCGGATCGGCGCAGAGTTCAGGTATAGGTGAGCCGTATTCATGGACGCTCTTAGCCGGGGCCGACGAGATAGGTGTCGGTGACGATATCACCGGGTTCATGGTTCAGCCTGGCACCTCGTCTGTGGGAGCTTTGTCGATCTTCAGCGAAAATAGCACTTCTACCCTGTACGGCACTAGCGCGGCGGATTGGAACCTTGTGCAGTACAAGAATGAATTAGGCGCGATTGCGAACACGGTTCAGCGGATAGGCAGAACGTACTTCCTGTCTAATTGGGGGATAATCGACCTAGCCACGTCTCAGGACTTTGGAAACTTTCAGGACAGTGTAGTGAGCCATAAGGTCAGGGAGTTTCTTTCTACAAAAATGTCTCAAGTGACAGCCTCGTGCGTTGTCAGGTCAAAGAATCAATACTGGCTATTCTTCGCAGACAAAACCGCTCTCTGCTGCACTGTGGTAAATGGCAAGATGATTGCCATGATGCCGATGAAGTTTGAGCATAAAGTAACGTGCGTTGCTTCCTGTGAGACTTCAACAGGGGAAGAGAAAGTGATGTTTGGCTCCGATGACGGATATGTCAGGGAGTTGTTTAAGGGAACGAGCTTTGACGGAGCAGAGATTGAGTGGCTCATTGAATTTGCCGAGGATCATTTTGAGTCACCGCTTGTTGATAAACGATACCGCGCCGGGACGCTTGAAGTATCGGGAGAAGGTTATGCTGATTTCTTTTTCTCGTACAGCCTTGGGTACAGCGATGCGACAAAAGCGCAGCCGACCTCGCAGCAGGAAATAGTTGAACTTGCTCCTGCGTATTGGGACAGTTTCAGTTGGGATTTTTTCAGTTGGGACGGTATTTCTCTTACCCCAACAAGATTTTCTATGCGTGGTATTTCTCAGAACATGGCTTTGATTCTCAGAGGCAAAAGCGATTATCATCATCCGCTTAAATTCAGCGGGTGCATTGTTCAATACACACCTTTAAGGATGACTAGATAATGTGTCCTGCAAATCCATATTACGACAGCACCGGATATCCATCTACTGGCGCAGCCGGTTCTTCCTCGTCGATGCGGTCAGAACTAGACTTGGTTGAGGCCGGATTT
>Ga0209318_1001562_pt1 | contig 13785 bp, 27 predicted proteins | sample RifGroE1_FD_183999 | JGI IMG/M metagenome (GOLD analysis project Ga0209318, IMG submission 183999) | Groundwater microbial communities from Rifle, Colorado, USA - Groundwater E1 (SPAdes) (version 2) | ecosystem: Environmental > Aquatic > Deep subsurface > Groundwater | place: Rifle, Colorado...
TAAGTTTGGGGAGAATAACGTTACTACTTTGGGGGTATTAAACAAATTCATCCCCTTGAAATAGAAAATACCCTACTCGTTTTGAGTGGGGTATTTGTTTTGTTATCGAATATTGAAATATTTCATCTCAAGTTTATCACTTTCAAGGGCTAAATTAAGTCTACGCCTTTCCTCTGCGCTTAATCCAAATTTAATAATATCATCTAAAGTATTCGCAACCTGCGAATCTCCACCCTCTTGTCACCCCCAACCGGTATAATCACACCCTGCTCTCAAGGAAACATACCGACCATCCTTTAATTTAAACACCCCTACCCATTCCTCTTCGTCGTTGCATCCGTCTTCGATAGCGATAATCTCCGAAACATCTTCCCTCGTAAACTCATCAGTATTTATTTTTTCTTCTACCAGAACGGCAGTAGGGTTTGCGTACTTGAAGACTTCTTCCCAATCATAGTCGTTTAGTTTTTCTAGCATCCTTCATCCCTCCTATAATAACAAATCTGTTCGCAATAATACCTTTGTTTCCCTCGGCCTTACCGGAACGCAATCCCTACAATGGATTATCAAATCAAAATGACAAGGACTATGGCACTCACATTTCATATTTGGATACCTGAAATATGTTCGCGTTAATTGCTTTTCCTTGCCGCATATCCCACATTTGCCAAACTCGATTTCTCCACACATAAAAATAATACCCCCCTACGATACTCTTCTAATCTTATTCTTAGCCTTACGGTTTACATCCCAACAAAAACCCTGCATCCTTCTTTTCAACTCTGTTATCTTGCCTACATACCAATTGTCGAACTCATTTAATCTTATTTCGTATTCAGTAAAGTCAGAATCACAAGTTAGGCTTATCGGTTCCATTACTGCATACCTAAAGCTATCCAACATCGAATCAATGCGATAATGTTCACCGTTCACCTTGACGCTAATCTGTTTGGCAAAGAATCGGTATTCGTCGTGGCAGAAGCGTTTTTCTATCCATACATCGTAGGCTCCTGTATCGTTTTCTATTGTTGATTGAAGCAGCTTTTTCATACTTCACCCCTGCAATATTTCTTTCATGTTCAAGGTTATTCCTCCTTTGTTGCGATTGATAATATATTTTCAAGCTTTTCTATTGTTAATTCAGCGAACTTAATATCTACGCACTTACCTACTAATCTTTTCTTTTTAAACTCAAGCATAACCTCATCTGTCAATTGTGACAAACTAGACTTATGCCAAGTATCGCCACCCCTTTGACTACCGTTGGGATTAAAATATTCATGCCCAACATTTATAAACCCTTTAGGAGTTATCTTTGTCACTTTTGATATTCTTTTCCCATAACTACCAGTAGTAACAACAACTTCGTCACCGACTTTTAGATTCTTAATCCATTCTATGTCACTCAATTTTATTCCTCCTTCTCAATCATCAAGTATGCCTCCATGTACTTAATTGTCTCATCAATCCTCTTTTTTGTTCCGTTTAAAATCTTTTGAGCCATATCGAAACTAATTAATCCTTGATGTGCCATATCTGAAGAGTTTTTCATCAATACGGTGTATTCATGAATAGTCCTTGCGCAGCCAACGATATTATCCAGTTTGTACTTACTCGGAGCGAGCTTGTTATTGCATTCCCTTTCCTGCTCGCTAATTTTATTGATTACCTCTGCCCAACTTGCCATTATTTTCCCAACCTTTCTCTATCTTCCACATCTTGCGACTTCGCTTAAACCTTTTCGGCTCGGTAAGCAACGAATAAAGTAGTTCATTTCTAATCTTATTTTCGCGATTACAAAGCGAACCGGTGCAATTAAAATAATAAGGACTGTCGGCCATATTTGTTATCTCGAATTCTTCCATAATCTCAATGTCGTAATAATTGAGTATGAGTTCTAATGGAGTGCCTTCAAATCTTGCCATCTTTACTTATCCCTCCTTCGCTTATCCTGTTTTAACACCTAACGCCTACTACTTGATTAATCTTAATCCCATAGATGCCATATATCCTAAGCAGAGTATTCCTTTTTCCCTCTTCGACTTATGGCAGCTCTTATTAACACATGTTTTACAACTCCAAACCATCTATTTATTTCCCCCTCACTTCTCCCACAACTTATCCAAGAAATCTACATACTCCCTAAGCTCATCATCGCTCATACCACCAAGACATTTTACAGGCAAACCAAACTCCTTTTCGCTCTCTCGAATGAATTTTATGTTTATGCGCTCAGCAGTCATTGTTGCTAACCCAAGACTTCTTGGCTTTAACTTGATAAATGGCATTGGATTGTCTTTCATCTCTACTTCTTCCTCCTTCGCTTTTTGAGTCTCAAAAACGCATTATACCTCTCTATGTAAGGTTCAAACTGTTTAGCAAACTCAGGGTGAACAGGAACACCAGCTGTTAAGTGACCCGAAATAATCTTTATCGCATCGGAAACATCATCCTGTTTACGGAGCCATTGGCTAAAGTTAATCATTGATACCTGTTGCTTGATGTTAGCCTTTTCGATTCTTTTATCACCATTAAACCTATTAATTCTATCAATACACTTTTTAATATTTTCCCCTGACAATGAGTGTGTTTCGGTATTGCCATTGTCCTTGATGTTAGAAAAACTATTTTTGAATAACAATCTTCTTTCCCCCTCTTCTTAATTTGCTTTAATCCATATAATCCTTAGAGTTCCTTATGAAATCCCTACACATATCCTTAGCTTTGGCGATATTCACTCCGTTAGAAGTGCAGCATCTTCCAACCTCTCCACCGTTAATAATTATAAGAACATCCCCCAATTCGCGATTAAGAAATACGGTTTCTGTGTACTCCAATTCGCTTAATAAGTGTTCTAGTATTTTATTGTTTTTATGCTTAACTTTTAGCTTTATTAGTTTTCCCAAACTTCTTCCCCCTCTCAGTCTGTTTTAAGGCCCATTGTCGGAACCAGGCACTAGCTGATTCCGTTTCCGTCCATTGTTCTTTCCTTGGCAATTCCTGTATACTCAGGATTAATATCAATATAAATACTGTCCCTTTTTAAATCGTTTGCCACCATCGCCACCGTTCCACTACCTCCGAATGGGTCTAATACTTTTCCTCCAACTGGGCAACCAGCAAGGATACATGGCCTAATTAGTTCGGGGGGGAATACTGCAAAATGAGCCCCAGAGTATGGCCTAGTTGCTACATTCCAAATAGTTCTTTTATTTCTTCCCCCATGCCCATATATATTATCTTCGCGTTCTGGCCTATGAGTTGGCATAGGGCTTGATGGACATAAGCTTGCTCCCCTTTTACTGTGATCCCTTTTGAATGTTGCACTAGATCCTGTTTTAACCTCTGTATATGGCTCCCTAATTGAATCTAAATCATAAAAATACTTTTTCTTCTTAGAGAAAAGAAAGATGTATTCGTGCGATTTTGTAGGTCTATTACTTACACTTTCTGGCATAGCATTGGTCTTATTCCAAATTATATCTGACCTAAGTATCCAACCCATACCTTGAAGAGCAAAAGCGACTCTCCACGGTATACCTTGTAAATTTCCACTTACATAGCAATCACCTAAATTTAACCAAAGAGTGCCATCGTCTCTCAATACCCTATGAACCTCTACAAATATTGACACAAGATTTCTTATATAACTCGCTTGCGTTTTTTCTAGTCCAGATTGTCCCTTTATTCCATAGTCTCTTAACCCCCAATACGGAGGAGATGTCACACAACAATTAATCGATTTACTTTCAAATTGTTTTAATATCTCTAAGGAATCACCAGTTAAAAAAGTGTTCATTTATTCATCGCCTTTCTCCATAATCTTCTTATACTCCTTTAGACTCATTAGCACCCATTGGACTTCTTGGTCTCGCTGAATAAATAAAGGGCTTTTAAGCGCGTCATTAAAATACTTAGAAAGATTTCTCGCTATTTGTGTAGTAGAAGCTAGTTGTTCTGGTGAAAATTTAACCTGTTTTTTCTTCAAGTTGATACCTCCTTATACATACTATTATATCACACATCGTATGTATTGGACAGGTAAAAAAATAAAAAAGCAGGTCAATATTTCTACCTATTTAGCCATTGTTGCTAGTAGCTTGCTTCGTCGTTCCTGCTTGCGTTCTTGCTCTGTTCGGTAGGCTTTAGGTGTTATGGTTTAGTTGAATGTTTAGTAAAGCTAAACCTCGTCGTTCCCTAAAGTAGAATCCGGTAAGAGGGAAGAGGAAACGTTTAGAATTACCCATCCCTCAACTTCTCGATCTGATACTTAATGTAACCCTGCTTCAAATATCAGATTAGCCATTATGCCTAATCTCCTCAACTCTCCCTAGCTTTTCCCTTCTAAATATTTCGGCTTTAAGTTGTTCTAGGGTTGGACTGCTATGTTTTGTTTCATTCTTCAATATTTTTAATCCCTCAATTAATTCACAAACCATTAAATCGGCAATGCGCTCATAATCAATAGGTTCTTTTGCGCCCATCGCGCCAGTGACCTGCCCAACATATTGACCTATAGCCATACGAGCGACTTCACCACGAGTTACACCATACATTTCAGCTACACGATCTAAACGATCATTCAACTCAGGACTAATACGAATCATTAATGAAGGATTTCTTTAACGTTGGTCATCTACTCTTCACAACCTTTCTTGTATCCAATTTACTTCCAGTCCCCTTTGTTGAGGACTGGATTAGTTTCCTGAAATAGACTCTTATACAGTGTGTGTTTACCCACTCTTAGTTAATGTACTTAGACACTGTGCCCTTAGTTATTCCTAGTCTTGCAACAATTTCAGTTTGAGTTAGTCCATTAGAGTACAATTTTTTTATCTCATCTATTTTGTCCTGCTTAGCCTGTTGCCTTGCTGTTAATCCATTTTCATTCCTCCTACTAGCAGCTCTCTTAACATTTCTCCTGCGATACTTTTCACCTAAGTCTATTATTGTTTTAAGATGCTCTTGTTCTTCTTCGGTAATCGCCAATCGTTTTATGAGGTAAGCATTCGTATACCAATAACCAGGCTTATCCCTCATGCCCTTGGTAACTCGCTTTTTCAATCCGCTTCGTATGCCTTGCTCGTAGTCAATGAACTTATCAATCGCCTTAGCTACCGACTTGCATATGCTTCTCACCTCGTTGTCTGGCAATGGTTTTTTGAACTTATTGTTAAATCCTATGGTTTCTGACAAGAGTTGTTCTGCATCTCTGATATAAATCCCCTTCCAATAACTGAAACAATGGAGAATGAAATTTCTTGAACCTTCAACATCGTACCCCCTTAATTTGCACAGAGTCTTTATATCCTCTGCCCTAGTAGTGTGTAGACTGTAGGAGTTGAATAAATTCTTTATCACACAGTCTTTCTTTACTTTTCGCTCTCTTACTTTGTCTAGCTTATTTTGCCTATTCTCTTTGTAGTTGAGGTATCTTTCTCTAAGGTCAAACATGGAATATTCTATGTCGTTATTGACGTAGACGATGCTACAAGTGGCGTTATTGCGACTATTGATAGTACCAGGCAACCTAAGAACCCTAGCACTATCAGTCGCGCTTAAATCTGCTCCTAGGTCTTTAAGTTGATAGTATAGGTAATCCTCTAATTCCTGAAAAGTTTGGAGTGCTTGCTTTGGTGCGTTTTTGATTCTGAAGTATAGATGAAACCCCCTTCCGCTATCTGTTACCATACTTGGTATTGGTATCTTGTCGCGAGAGATTAAATCAACCATCATTACAAACGTTTCTTCCTTGCAGTACTTACCATGCTTCTTTACATCCAAGTCGATAAATAGACTCCTATACTGCCTTATGTTTCCAACTGACCTCCTGGGCATGAAGTACGTGTTTGGACTTACATAGGTATCTTTCCGACCTGCTGTAGCTATTGCGATTGATTTAAGAGATTTAAAATTAGTGTTGTATGACCTAACGAATTTTTCGCCAGATTTATTGTTAATCTCCAAGAATGATATATAACCATCTGTAGTAGCGTCGAATAGGTGTTCGCAATAAGCAAGATTATCATTATCCCTCTCTGCTATACTCAATAGCGTATGTTGAAGATGATGCTCACTTTTTCTTCATCTCCTTGTCAAGAATCCTACGTACTAACTCCGACTTCCTTATTCCTAATTTTTCAGACAACTCTTCTAACCATTTGAATTGCGGTTCTGTAATATACAAATCTATCCTCTTCACCCAATCACCTCCATACGTTAATTATACACCTATACATGGATACAAGCAACGGAAAATCATGAATAATATCGACGAATCAGGACATACTAGCATTATTCTCACAAAAAATTTATTTTGTTAGGGTAAAGCAAAAAAGCCCCACCCACAATTAAGTGAGCAGGGCTTATCTGGATGTGTACCAATACTAACTGTAGTCATCAGTTAGTCGCAACGTTCTAATCACATTATACCATATTGCATAGACAAAAATATGCTTTAACAAAAAATAGCCCTGCCAAATTAATGACAGGGTTTATGGCATAAATACATGCCTCTAAGTCCAAGGGAGATGATAATTGTGTAGGTAAGGATTTGTTATTTAAAGTTCCAGTTGTTTATATATTTTGCGTATTCTCCTATTTTTCTAACTGCAATGTTAGATTTAATGCCTTTTATTACATCAAGCGGTATAACGTACCAGTTGTTTTCCTCTCTACAATCTACCGCCAAAAAATCCACATTGGAAGTTTCGGTTAAGTAATGTCTAATATTGCTTCTTGGATAACTACTTCTAATGCAAACAATATTCCTATCTTTTTTATCCTTAAATGATTTTTTTACTTGAACTTTATATAACTTATCCCCTGTATCAATTATAAAATCATACAATTCTGTGTTTGTTATCGGCCTAGAAACGGCTAAATCATGTTGCATGGCCTCAACTATGAATTTCTGCTCAGTCACGTACCCATTTTTTAATTTTTCATTCAAATTAATCATCCCCTTAATAGGTATTATACCACGTATATACGTACTTGTCAAATATACGTATATGTGCTACACTTTTCCAGGGGTGATTACATGAAGAAAAAGTTTACCACTACTATTGACGATGAATTAATAAAGAAAGCTAAGATAAAAGCTATAGAGCTAAACATTAGCGTGGCTGAACTTATCGAAAAGTTACTTAGGGAATTTTTAAAGAAGGGCTAATTATGCCCTTCTTCTTTGTGTAGGTATAGATTTGCACCATACATGATTGCATTTCGCTTGGACATCATAACCGATTACACCGTTTACTTATAGCTAATTTTCAACGGCTGAGTCAATTAGTATCAATCTTACAATTTAAGCGTTTACCTATTCCGCCACTACACATTATCATTATACCAAATATTAGAGAATAAAAATAGAGCGTCTTCATAGTTTACTATAATTTCGCTCCGCAAAAGCCGTGGCTTTTTTTAGTAATCACATTATACCATATTTCCACTCAGATGGAAAATGGTTATTTCACAGCATCTCGATTAAGCAACGTGGCAATAATAGCTGCAATCGCCGAAACACCGTTAGCAATCGCATTAATCTGCTCATCGGAAATTACACTCACACCAAATGCCTCGGTTGCAAGTTTAACCGCACCTAAAAGGCCCATTACGATAGTTGGCTTTCTCAATCGTTCTAACATATAAATCATCCTTTCTTAATACCAGGCTCGATTACCTAATGTGCAATTACAGAAACCAGAAGCAAATTTATTAACCATGGGATTATTCGAGCATCTAGTACATGGACTTTCTTCTTTTTGAGCATATAGTTGCGTAAAGTTAATCATCAAAATCAATTCCTTTCAAATAAAATAATGAGTGCCTAACCCCTTCCGTCAGCACTCTGCCTTACTGCACCCTATACGTGCAACAGGTTCCCCCTTATCTTCCCGACATTGATGTCGTCAACATACCTCAACTCGGCTTGTGACAATGGATTGAGCGTGTTACTCAATATCTTCAAGGTCTAATGTCTGTCCTGCAAACTCATGGAAACAATCTGACAAGAATTGAATCTTACCATCCGTTACAAAACTATGGCATCTTCGTCTGGGTTCATTTTTATTTACTAGCATAGACGGTGAAAATGTAGGTTTCTCAAAATTCCCATTAAAGGTCCATCTATCATCAAAGGCATGATGGTTCTTGCACCCTTGACAGTAGATTATATAGCCTCCATGCTTACCTTCTGGCGTTAAAATCTCTTCGGTTTTAGGCATTGATATCTACCCCCTACGGCAAATCAATCATCTTAGTTGAAAATCCACCATCCCTAAGACCTCTTACCAACTCATCCACAATAGAACATCTAACCCGAACCGCGATATAAACGTCATGGTCAGGAGTTGGATATTCAGCAGGAGCGTTAAACTCAATAACACGCTTTATGATCTCAGGAGAGGGCACAGGAGGCGATATGGCAGGTTCTATTGCTATTTCCTTATAACTATAGCCAAAGTAGTCACACAGCCCCATATAGAGCGATTGTGCTATTGCCTGATGATTGTTCGCAATCCATGTTGCATCAGCTTTATTGTCATGGAAAGCAAGCTCGATTAATGAAGATGTTGCGTTTACCGTATCGCCTACTTCGATGAGATTTTTGTTGAACTTAACGCCCCTGTCCTTTCCAGGAGATAAGGGGGAAATCTTATTGTAGAGACATTTGGAGAGCTTTTCAGAGTTGGTATTAGGAGCATAGGCATATACCTCTGTCCCGACTCCTCCACCTGCATTACTGTGAATTGCTAGATGGATGTCTGATTTAAAGGCGTTTGAGTCATAAGCGCATTGATTCGGTGACATAGAGGGGGAATTTCGCTTAAACTCGAATCTTCCATCATCATCTAGTAATTGCACGAGGATGTCGGCAATTGCATTCATTTCTGTTTCTTCTGTACGAAATGGCGATATGCCAATGTTATCCTGTTGCGTTGATGGGGAAATATAAATTCTCGGCATGGTGATAATCTCCTTTTCTTTTATTGGGTCAGGAGTGGGTTCTATGGGTCTGACTTCCACAATAGGGATTGTTGCCGGCAAACAAAAAAGGCCATGACCAGAATCATAGTCAAAACCTTTTGCTTTAATGTCGATGCAGTTTTCGCGAACGAACTTCTTCGCCATAGCTTGAGTTAATCTAGGTAAGCCATGTTCTTTTCGCCATTGGATGTAGCAACCCATCTTTCCGTCTAGCCATGGTCGAGATGTACTTGTTCCGGTGTATGGATGAATATATGTTCCGTCTTCATTCTGGACATAGATGTTAGTCAAGGAAACACAGTCCAAGTCTTCGCCACCGTTTGAATAACCGGTAACATCATTACTATTAACGCCTTTATCTTTCCAGTTATAAGCGCCTACAGCGATATTCCAATCCAGATTAGCAGGGAAGTTGACCCCGTTTTTACCCTTATCAGAATCATTTCCACTCGATGCAGTAAACGGAATATCAAGTTCCTTAAATATGTTGAAATCATCAGTCACGGGAGTTGTTAAGCTTGCCCCTGCAATATCAATGAGCCTAGGATTTTCCCTAAGCCAATCGGTTATTTCCTTGGATGAGTGGGTCCAAGGAGTTACATAGACAGTAGCATCGGGAGCTGCCTCGTGAACAACTTGAGCTACAAATGTGTTATGTCTTGCCTCTTTCGACATAACTCCTTCGGGGTCGATCAATACCACATAATCTTTCATATGGTCATAAATCTTGCCATTGAAATCACAGACGAGAATATTTACACCCTTACCTGTATAACCTGCATTATGCCAGATGTTTAAGTTAGACTCTCTCCTTGGTTCATCATTTTCCTTGAGCATATTCCCTCCTACTTAGCCTTCAACTCTTCAACATCCCTCTGGAGATACCCCATTGATTTGTCCATGCCGTTTAATGTCTCCCCAATCTTAGCTAGACTGTCTGCAAACTTGCTAAGATTTTCATCTGACTGTGCAAGTCTTTCCATGAGTTGTCGTTCTCTCTCTTGTGCCTTTTCTCTTTCGACTTTGGTATCTTCCGTGTATCGAGCCTCACGCTCATTGCGGTCCTTCCTGTCGGTGTAGACTAGATAGATTACTAGAGTTGGTATTAACCCAAATTGGACAGCGAGTTGAGCTATTACTTCAGGTGTCACTCTGCCACCGCCTTGCTCTTTATTTTCTTGATAGTTTTAAGACCAATGCCTTTTACATTGTCAAGCTCTTGTAGGTTGTTGAATGGACGTTCCTGTATGATTCTTTCAGCAAGAACTTCTCCGATGCCTGGGAGGGCTTCTAACGCCTCTACAGATGCAGTATTTATATTGACTCTTGGTTCATCTTTGTTGTGGAGGAATAAGTACATTGACGAGCATAATGAGAGGACCAGGAGAATAATAAGTATAATCTTTCGCAACTCGCACCCCCTACTTAAAGATAGGAATAAGAAAAGAACACCCCTTCGAGTGTCCTTCTTTGGTGCGATATGCACCCTTGCCTATTGGGTTTTGCCTAGTAATACCGAAGCCACTCTAGGCAAAGTGTTGTCACGAAATGATCAGTTTCGTCGAGCTTCGGTTTTAATATTGTAGCATAGACTTTGTTTAGATCAAAGACAATTGTTGGCTATTCTGGCGTTCCACCATATCCAGTCCTTAGCTCCGACGATTTCTTTGACTCATATTCTGTATAACGAATATGGTCGTTACATAATGCGGAAATGGTTCTCGCAATCTCGCAACATCTATCTGCATTCATCCCGTCTGGTTCTACTTTTATTGCACGTTGCGCCTCTTGAAGTGCATTGACCTGTTCCTCAATAACGCTTGTATACTCTTTGTATTTCATTTTTTTATCACCCTTTCTTAATTATCAGAGAACAGAAACCCCTCGTCCTTGAAGGTATTTGGTTCAAGTTCGTAAGCGTAATCAACTTTCAGTTTAGAATCTTTCACTATCCTTTCCACATCCGAAAGTTCTTTGCCCACAACAATGTGTCTTTTACCCTTGGTGTCTACTACGAAGAAGTATTTCATTATTAACCTCACCTTTCTTAATTTTCTTAGGAAACCGACTATCATACCATTCAAGGAACTCTCCGAATATTTTTTCCTCTGCTTGTTTACGGATTAGCGTAGCGTCAGATATTTTTTCATAAAACCCAAGGTGATAACTCTCCCCCTTAAACCCAATACGCGCCCCCCATTTTCCGATAGTTCTCTTACCTTTGGCGTAGTAGACCCCCCTTACTCCACTTGTGTTGTTAATCTGAATAGCTTTACTTCGTATTCTCGAAACATTAGTTCCATCAAAGTGAATGTAGGTATCCATATTTTCTTTCCCGAGGCATCCGCAACTTTTTATATTGCCAGCTAATAGTCCACCCCTAGATGCTGTAGTATACTTACCACAATCACATAGGCATTTCCAATGAACGCATCTGCTATTTGTTCTCTTTTCTATATCTTCAATAACTAATAATCTTCCAAATCTTTGACCTGTCATATCAACTTTATTTAGTTTAGCACTTTCTGCTACCATACAACCGCAACTAGAATTTTTCAAAAACGAGTTTCTCGATAAGTATAAAATATTTCCACAGTCACAGATACACTTGATATTTTTAGAGAACCAACTTCCATTTCCTTGTTCTAATACAAGTAGTTTACCATTTCTCTCTCCAACCAAATTCTTGGGGTGCTTTAATTGCGTACACCCACACCCCTTACTTGTTCCTGATTTCAATGAAGAGCTACCAACAATTCTCTCGTTTCCGCAATCGCACCTACACTTCCAAAAATACGAACGATCCCTCCTTTCTCCAAATCCCAACACGGTCCACATGCCAAATCTATGTCCGGTTAAGTCCTCCATCTTCTTAGGCATTAGCATTCACCGTCTTTGATTTCTTGGGAAATTTTGAATCATACCACTCTAAAAATTCACCAAAGATTTTTTCCTCTGCCCGCTTGCGAATTGCAGCAGCATCGGAAATGTTTTCATGAAGCCCTAAACTATATTTCTTATACCTAAAAGTGATATGCGCTTCCCACTTTTGCCTGCCTGCATTCCAACTAACACCTCTAACGCCACTTGTGTTAGTTACCCACACTGTCTTACTTCTTATGTGGGTAATTTTTGTTCCTTCAAAATAATCTTTATCTCGTACTTCATTCCTGAAGCATCCACAACTTTGCGTATCGCCTTTTAGTAAATTGCACCTAAATACAGTTAAGGTATTTCCACAATCGCACTCACACTTATATTTCCATGACTTGTTGTTTTTATTGTGCATATTCACTCTTTCGACAACTACTAATCTTCCGAATCTCTGCCCAATTAAACTTTTTTCCAACCCTCCGCAACCACAACTTTTACTACTTTCGTTTTTAAGGCTACCAGATGATACGTTTTTTATTACCCCACATGTGCAAACGCATTTCCACATGTATTTGGTGCCCTTTATCGAGTCAAACACTAGAACTGTCCAATTGTTAAATTTCTTCCCTGTTAAATCTTTTATTTTAACCATAAAACACACTCTTTAGTTGATTTAAATCCTCATTACTTATAGGTCTAGAATTCCAATTCATTACTCTATCAGCATCACTCTTAAACTCACTCAAACATTTAATTGCTTTCAATAGCTTTCCTAAATCTCTCTTATTCTTGATTAGCGTCTGGCTTTCGATTAATACACTTGAAAGTTCTTGCTCAATTACTTTTACCCTATTGCCTAGCGACTTCCATTGCTCTTTTTTTGTAATCTCATCACTACACTTCACCCACTTCCCATTATTTAGTCTATAGTATGGTCTTAATTGCTCAAGACTGTAGCTATGTCCCGAATGGTCAGGGAGGGTATTGTTTGCATCCACTATTTCCGAGATAATATCATGTTCGTTTTGAGAATTGCAAAGATACACATTTTGAATACGCCCTTTAAGCGTATTTGTATTAATGCCTAAAAGTTTTGCAAATTTACCGAAATACTTACTTTTTGGATTAATTACTTGGACGATATCGCCACATTTAAATAATCCCAACTCGTCAATGTTTTTGCCCATTAAAATAAATACCCCCTTAGTATTTTCTCCTGAACTTGTGGGAGCCGGTCAGGAAAACCGTTTTAACAAGGTCATGACTCCTTGTTCTCCCATATATATTATACCATAATTGAGCAATAAGTGGTAAACTATTACACAAAAGGGAGGGAGATTTTTATTAGCATAGCATACAAAAAGTTGCGTACCTTGTGAGTACACAACTAAGAGTTTCATGGCGCATGTACCTTGCGAGTACACGGCCTACCTTCAATAATGGCGCAATGTGTTTCCACACGGCCTACCTTGCAACTAATAGTACAGTTATTCGATACATGTTGTCAATGACTGTATTATTTTATTATTCTACCACTTCCAAGTGATAAGTAGTAGAATAATACATAAAAAGAAAAGAGGGAGAGGATGATAGGATTAATTTTGGTTTGCTCCATTTTACTGTGCTTTGTGATTGGGTTAAATTTATGGCAGAGCATTATTATGGTTTTATTTAGTACCTGTGTGTATTTAACAGGAAGGAGAATGGAAAATGGATTATGATGTATTTTTGAGTTACGCATTTCCGATACTAGGCATAGCTATATTTTTAGCCTTGTTATGCGTAGGGTTAGCTATGGTAATAGCCAAGCTTAGAGGCCAAAAAGAAATGCCGACATGGATTTTAGTTGTTCTTGGTTTTGGATTCTTGAGTTCGATTGCAGTTATATTCATAGTTGGAACTTTACTGGGTTGGGAAACG
>Ga0209318_1001566_pt1 | contig 13726 bp, 3 predicted proteins | sample RifGroE1_FD_183999 | JGI IMG/M metagenome (GOLD analysis project Ga0209318, IMG submission 183999) | Groundwater microbial communities from Rifle, Colorado, USA - Groundwater E1 (SPAdes) (version 2) | ecosystem: Environmental > Aquatic > Deep subsurface > Groundwater | place: Rifle, Colorado...
ATACTAAATACTAAATACTAAATACTAAATACTAAATACTAAATACTAAATACTAAATACTAAATACTAAATACTAAATACTAAATACTAAATACTAAATACTAAATACTAAATACTAAATACTAAATACTAAATACTAAATACTAAATACTAAAAAAACTTATGGATATGATAAAAAGGGAACAAAAGAAAACAGAGGGAGTTAATTTGGAAAAACAAACAGTAAGCTCAAAAAGAAAGTATGTGAAAATGATTGTGTTGGCTTTGGTTGTTGCGGCCATTGTCGCAGCCGGTTTTTTTGCTTGGCCCAAGATTGCAGAAAAATTAAACCAACCAAAACCTGCAGCAACAAATGCGATTGATCAGTATAAACAAGATTTGAAAGACTTGAAAAAACAAGCAGCAACTTCTGGCAGCAAAGAAGATTTGCAAGCGCTTGGCATTGCTCAATATGCAACAGGCGATCAGGCAGGAGCAATTGAGACGTATAAAAAACAAATTGAAAAAGAGCCAAACAGCATTGTTGCTCACAGTGGTCTTGCTAATGCACTTCGCGATCAGAAAAATTTTGACGGAGCAATCGAGGAGTACAAAAAAGTTATTGAAATTTCCCCAATCGACATTTCTGCCTATGTGAACTTGGCTAGTGTTTATCAGTATCAGCTTAAGCAAATGGACAAGGCTATCGAGGCTTATAAACAAGGAATTGAAAAAAATCCAAAATCAGATGATTTGTATGTGCTTTTGGGATTGGCTTATGAACAAAACGGGGACAATGAAAGTGCAAAGACATCTTATGAAAAAGCTTTAGAATTGGATGAAAACAACGCAGCTGCCAAGCCAGCCTTGGAAAGACTTAATCAATAGGGGTTAATAATTTCTAATTTCCAATTTCTAATTTCCAACAAAAAATCAAATGTCAAATGATAAAAGGATATATGATTTGGAGGAACGTACGGAAGTATTTGGTGAGAATATTATTGAATTTTGCAAAATAATTCCAAAAACAGCATTAACAACCGTATTGACGAATCAACTTTTGCGATCAGGGACTAGCGTGGGAGCAAATTATTGCGAAGCGGATTGTGCTGAATCAAGAAAAGATTTTGAACATAAATTGGGAATTTGTAAAAAGGAAGCCAAGGAAACAAAACATTGGCTTAGGATGATTGCAAAAGCTGCACCTGAAATTAAAAGTGAAGCGCAAATATTATGGAAAGAATCAAATGAGCTGCAGTTAATATTTATTGCGATTATTAATAAGTCAAAAATAAATGAAGCAGAGAAGAAAAGATAAGTTTGGAAATTATATATTGAAAATTTTGTTAGAAATTGGATATTAGAAATTAGTAATTAAACGAAGTATTCTCTGATGGGTGTAATCGGAATAAGGAAAAATATAAAAAGCAAAAATTGGGGACTGAAAATTATTTCAGCGTTTTTTGCTTTGAGTTTCTTTTTTGTGGCTGTCGCTTCAGCTGAAGTCGCTCCAACAATCTCTGAAATTTCTCCAAATAATGGGTTGCCAGAGGGTGGAACAAGTGTGACGATAACTGGAACAAATTTTTCTCAAAGTACAATAGATGCAAACACGAAATTGTTGATTCAAGGTAACGGCACAGGTGCAAGCTTCGTTGATTCTGAAATAACCCCAAAGACAGTTACCGCTGTTGGAAATGTCACCCAATCTTCTGCGCAGTCAAAATTTGGAGGATCAAGTGTTTATCTTGATGGAAATGGCGATTATTTGTCTTTAGCGGACAGCGAGGATTGGGCTTTTGGCACAGGAGATTTCACAATGGATATGTGGGTTAAAACAACCGAATCTGATGGTTTCTTGCTTTCTCAGATGCCTTCAAATGGTGCAGCGGGAGTTGCTAGTTTTTATTCAGTTGTGAGTGTGGATGGAAAAGTTATTTTTGTTCCTGATTATGTTTCCTACCCAAGTCATCACACTATAACATCAACAGTTTCTGTTAATGATGATGCTTGGCATCACATCGCATTTGTTAGGAACGGCGCATATATAAGAATGTATATTGATGGAACAGAAAGTGGCACAGCTTTAAATATGGGCGCTGGTTTTACTATGACAAATTCTGCTGAACTTTTGAAAATAGGTAGCATTGGGCTTCCAGAAAATTACAGTCCTTATGGTGGGTATATTGATGAAATCCGTGTTTCCAAGGGGATTGCTCGCTGGACCAGCAATTTTACACCTCCATCTTCTGAAAATCATTTGCAATCAACATTAACAATCGGTGGAACTTCTGCCACAAATATTGCAGTTACAAGCCCAACTACAATTACCGCCACAACTCCTGCTCACGCTGCGGGTGCAGCTGATGTAGTGGTTACAAATTACGACGGTCAATCTGCAACACTGACAAGCGGATATACTTTCAATGCTGCTCCAACCATTTCTGCAGGAGCTGTTACTCCAGCGAGTGCAAAACTTACGGGTGGCGACACAATTACAATTACAGGATCTGGTTTTTATGGAACTCCAAGTGTAACTCTTGGTGGAACAGCTGCGACTGCTGTTACAGTAGTAAATCCAACCACAATCACCGCGACAACCCCAGCACATTCTGTTGGTGCTGTTGATGTTGTGATTACAAATGAAGATTCGCAAAGCGCGACACTTGCAAACGGATTTACATTCACGGAACTTCCACCGACAGTTTCAGGAATTTCTCCAAGTGCTGGTTCACCTGCTGGCGGAACAAGTGTGACGATAAGTGGAACTAATTTTTTGGTTGGAGATGTTGATACATACACTAAAGTGTTGCTGCATGGTGATGGCACGGGAGCAAGCTTTGTTGATTCTGAATTAATCCCAAAAGTAGTTACAGCAGTTGGCAATGCTACTCAATCTGCTGCGCAATCTAAATTTGGAGGGAAAAGTATGTATTTTGATGGGAGTGGTGATTATCTTGATTTGGCAACCTCTGCTGATTTTGGTCTCGGCACAGGTGATTTTACTGTGGATTGTTGGGTAAATTTCTCCACTGTAACTAATGCAATATTTGTGAATACCACTAGTTCAGCAAATGGATTCTTTTTTCAATACTATAATAATGCTTTTACTTTTGGTCAAAATAATGTAGGTTTTGTAATTAATACACCTTGGACGCCTTCTATAAACACTTGGTATCACATAGCAGTGACAAGGGCGAGTGGCACAACCAAAGGCTTTATTAATGGAACGCAAATAGCATCTGTTAGTGATAATTATAATTACGCTAACAATATATTGCGCGTAGGTGAAAGCGTTAATGGTTATCTAGATGAAGTCCGTGTTTCAAAAGGGATTGCTCGTTGGACTAGTAATTTTACACCGCCGTCTGCTGAATATCACTCACAACCAATGTTAACTTTTGGCGGAATCTATGCTACAAATGTCGCAGTCACAAACCCAACTACAATTACCGCTACAACTCCTGCTCACACTGCAGGTGCAACTGATGTTGTCGTCACAAATTACGATGGACAAAGTGCAACACTAACAAGTGGTTACACTTTCAATCCTGCGCCAACAATTTCTGCTGGAGCAGTTTCTCCAGCCAGTGCCTTGAAGACAGGAGGCGACACAATTACAATCACGGGAACAGGATTTTATGGCACACCTACCGTAACTTTGGGAGGAACAGCTGCGACTGCTGTTACAGTAGTAAATCCAACCACAATCACCGCGACAACCCCAGCACATTCTGTTGGTGCTGTTGATGTTGTGATTACAAATGAAGATTCGCAAAGCGCGACACTTGCAAACGGATTTACATTCACGGAACTTCCACCGACAGTTTCAGGAATTTCTCCAAGTGCTGGTTCACCTGCTGGCGGAACAAGTGTGACGATAAGTGGAACTAATTTTTTGGTTGGAGATGTTGATACATACACTAAAGTGTTGCTGCATGGTGATGGCACGGGAGCAAGCTTTGTTGATTCTGAATTAATCCCAAAAGTAGTTACAGCAGTTGGCAATGCTACTCAATCTGCTGCGCAATCTAAATTTGGAGGGAAAAGTGCATATTTTGATGGAACTGGCGATTACTTGGATATTACAAATTCAAGCGATTTTGATTTTGCTAATGGAGACTTTACTATAGATTGGTGGCAATACTCAACTGCTGTTGGTGGTTTTCGTTTTGTAATGGCAAGAAATGATAATCAGTTCACACCATTTGTGGTTGGATTCAATGGAACGAATCAGTTGAATGTTTATATGTCATCTGATAATGCAACTTATGACATGGCAGCGGATAAATCATTGGGAACCCCCGTTGCAAATACTTGGTATCATTATTCTATAGTGAGGTCGGGTAATACATTTTATACATTTACTAATGGAATACAGCAAAGCACTTGGACTTCTGCAGCATCGTTGCCTGCAGGAAACACAAATTTGTTAGTTGGTAGATATTACGGAGGCAATTATTTCAGCGGATATATTGACGAGTTTAGAATTTCTAACGATATTGCTCGTTGGACTAGTAATTTTACACCGCCGTCTGCTGAATATCACTCACAACCAATGTTAACTTTTGGCGGAATCTATGCTACAAATGTCGCAGTCACAAACCCAACTACAATTACCGCTACAACTCCTGCTCACACTGCAGGTGCAACTGATGTTGTCGTCACAAATTACGATGGACAAAGTGCAACACTAACAAGTGGTTACACTTTCAATCCTGCGCCAACAATTTCTGCTGGAGCAGTTTCTCCAGCCAGTGCCTTGAAGACAGGAGGCGACACAATTACAATCACGGGAACAGGATTTTATGGCACACCTACCGTAACTTTGGGAGGAACAGCTGCGACTGCTGTTACAGTAGTAAATCCAACCACAATCACCGCGACAACCCCAGCACATTCTGTTGGTGCTGTTGATGTTGTGATTACAAATGAAGATTCGCAAAGCGCGACACTTGCAAACGGATTTACATTTACAGAACTTCCATCAACAGTTGGATCAATTTCTCCAAATAATGGAACTGTTGCAGGTGGAACCAATGTGACGATTACGGGGACGAATTTTATTGAAAACAGCGCAACAGGTGGAACGATTACAACCTCTGGAGAATATACAGTGCATACATTTACAGGAAGTGGAACGTTTGTGCCGAATAATGAGATGGATGTTGAGGTTTTGGTTGTTGCTGGCGGAGGTGGAGGTGGAGGTGGAGAACCTAGTGCTGGCGATTCTGGTGGTGGTGGAGGAGCTGGAGGATACAGAACTGCAAATCTTACAATATCATCAGAATCTCATAATGTGACTGTGGGTGCTGGAGGCGCAGGTGCAGCAGGAACATCTTTACCAGGAAATAAAGGGAATGATTCAATTTTTGATTCCATAACTGCAGCAGGTGGAGGTGCTGGTGGAATAGAGGGCGGAAGTGGTGGAGCTGGAGGATCTGGAGGTGGAGCTGGAGGTCTCTGTTCAGTTCCAGTTTCAGGAGGAGCAGGTAATACGCCAGCAACGACACCAAGTCAAGGAAATAATGGAGGATTTACACCCGGGACAACTTGTTCTGGGCGAGCTGGTTCTGGCGGTGGTGGTGCTGGCGGTGTTGGAGGTGCAGGAACCACTGTTAGTGGCGCTGGTGGTGCGGGCGTAGCAAGTGATATTACCGGAACTTCTATAACAAGAGCTGTTGGTGGTGCTGGCGGACAAAGCGGCAGTGGAACAGGTACAGCAGGAGCTGCAAACACTGGAAATGGTGGAAAAGGAGGAGGAATAAGTTCTGCTGGTGGTGCAGGAGGAAGCGGTGTTGTTATTGTTAGATATTTGACCCATAAACCAGTAGTTACCATCGGTGGAACTTCTGCTACAAATGTCGCAGTCACAAGCCCAACCACCATCACTGCCACAACTCCCGCACATACCGCAGGCACAGCTGATGTGGTGGTTACGAATTATGACGGACAATCTGCAACGCTGACAAATGGATACACTTTCAATCCTGCGCCAACAATTTCTGCAGGAGCAGTTTCTCCAGCCAGTGCAAAACTTACTGGAGGCGATACAATCACAATCACTGGAACGGGATTTTATGGCACACCTACCGTAACTCTTGGAGGCACAGCTGCGACTGCTGTTACAGTAGTAAATCCAACAACAATCACTGCGACAACTCCCGCACATTCTGTTGGCGCTGTTGATGTTGTTATTACAAATGAAGATTCTCAATCCGCAACTCTTACCAATGGATTCACTTTCACAGAACTTCCACCAACACTAAGTTCAATTTCTCCTGATAACGGTCCAGTAGCAGGGGGAACTAATGTGACGATAAGTGGTACGAATTTTGTCGCTGGGTCTGTAAGTGCAATTGGCGGAACAATAACAACTGATGGTGATTATACGGTACACACATTTACAGGTAGTGGAACATTTACAGCTGATAGTGATATGCCTGTGGAGGTTCTGGTTGTTGCTGGTGGTGGAGGTGGCGCAGGAATGGCTGAATCTGGTGGAGGTGGAGGAGGTGGAGTGCAACATCATACTTCATGGCCAATAAATGCTGGTGCAAATTATAGTGTTGTAGTTGGAAATGGTGGTTTAGGTGCTACAAGTGTTTCAAATGGTGCAAATGGTGCAAATTCATCTTTTGGCGAATTGATTGCTAATGGAGGTGGTGGAGGAGGTGGATTTATCGGTTTAACTCCAGGATCTGGAGGTTCAGGCGGTGGATCTACGCGAGGAGTTGCTGCAGGATTGAGTAATCAAATTTCAATTAATGGTTCAAATTCTTACGGAAATCCTGGAGGTGTTGGATGGCCAAGTGGATATACGGCTGGAGGTGGTGGAGGTGCTGGTTCTGCGGGAGGAAATGCTACTAGTGGAGTGTATCCAGATGGAGGTGTTGGAGGTGCTGGAAGAGCATTTGATATTTCAGGAACATCAACATATTATGCTGGAGGTGGTGGAGGAATTTATGCTTATGGTGGTATTGGTGGTGGAGGCAATGGTAATATGGGAACAGTTGAATCTTATAATGGTGTGGCTAATACTGGAGGTGGAGGAGGTGGAGGAGCTAATGTAGTTGGAGGAGATGGTGGTTCTGGAATTGTAATAGTGAGATATTTGACAAAGGCTAAATTGCCAACCGTAATAATCGATGGAATTGCAGCTACAAATGTTTCACTTGTGAACCCAACCACAATAACAGCAACCACTCCTGCTCACACTGCAGGTGCAACTGATGTTGTCGTCACAAATTACGATGGACAAAGTGCAACACTAACAAGTGCGTTTGAATATCACAATTGGATTACGGCAGGAACGTATACCTCAACAGTTAAACCTCTGGCTAATGTTGGATTTGGAAACATTGATTGGGTTGCTGGCACGCCTGCTAATACTAATTTGACAATGCGAGTAAAATCTTGCACCTCTGCTGATTGCAGCGACAAACCAAGTTGGTCTGGATGCGACTTGGCTGCGCTGGACAATGGTACCGATATTTCCGGTAAGGGTTGTGTGGTGGATGGCCAAGGTTATGTTCAATATCAAGCATATCTTTCAACTGATTCAAATTCTGCTCAGCCATATCTCGACAGCGTCACAATTTCAACTCAACCAGAATATTCCAAAACATTTTTAAGTCTCATTTCTTCTCCTTTTGATACGGGAAATGAAAGCAACAGTGTTCAAAAAATTTCTTGGACTGCAACAAATGACAACTTGGCAACTCAGGGACAAGTGGCAATACAAATTCGAACTGCACCGGATAATGGCGGAATTCCTGATTTTACAAATTCAGTTTGGTGTGGGCCGACTGATTGCAGCGGCACAACAAATTCAACAACAGCTTTTGCAATCAGTTATTACACTGACAAAACAGGGGCTCTTGCGATAAATGCAATTAACAAGGATCTTAGTGATGATCGTTGGATTCAATATGCAACATTCTTGAAATCAGCTGATGGAACTTTGACTCCGACATTGACTGATGTGACGATGCAATATGCATATAACACTCCACCAGCAATTACAATTGACAGCAACCCAATATTTTTAAAGCAAAATGCAGATGGAACTTTCTCTGTTCCATACACCTTAAGTGAAACTTATGATGATTTTGGTAACATTCCTCACGGAACAGCTGGTTCTCCGATTAAAGCACTTCTTTTTTATCAACCGAAAAATGACATCACAATTGAAGAACTTACAAATGTTCGAACAGGAATTGTCACCCTCAATAATCCAAGCAATCTTCCAATTCCATCGCAAGGTTCAATGCTGATTGGCGATGAGTTGATGACTTTTGATTCAGTTGGAGCAACTGGAAATCAAAGAAACATCACAGCGCGTGGAATTGCTTTTGCAACTTCATATCCAACCACGGCTGCTGCACACTTGGCAAATTCCGCAGTATTTTTTGCAACTTCAGCTTCGATTCAAACAATCGATACGCTTGTTGAGACGGGCATAGTTGGCGCTGAGGCATCCGTATCAAATATGTTCTCTTGGAATCCAAGAACTGATGTCAATACAAATTTGAATGGTAACAAACTTTCAGACGTGGTTTTCAAAGTTGCTGCCAACGACGCTGATTCAACCAACATTAATAATATCGGACAAAGCAGTGCGACCACTTCGCAAGTTCTGGATTTGGAATCTCCTTTGATTAAAAATGTCACTTCATCTTCGGCTGATGGGAAATATAACGCTGGAAAAAATGTGGACGTCACGATTAATTTTGCTGACAGTCTTGGCAACGCAAAGAATGTGACTTCAACAGGCGCTGTCACGATAGTTTTGGAAACTGGCGTTAATGATTATGAATGCTTGATCCCATCTATCACAAACGCATCAAGCGCATCTTGCACATATCAAGTCCAAACAGGCGATGTTAGCGAAGATCTAACTGCAATTTCTGTAAGCGGAACAATTAAAGATCAATTCCAAAACACTCTTTCAAACTTTGCGATTCCAGCAGGACAAAACATTGCTGATTCAAAAGCTATTGTTATCGATACAATTTCTCCAATCATTTCAGGTGTGTCGCCAGCAGCAAGTGCGTTTGTAAATTCAATCACTAGCGCTAATGGTGGCTCTGATATTTCGTATGAAGCGACAGAACTTTTAAAAACAGGATCATATGTTAAATTCACTTCAACTTCGGGAACAGATTTGAACACCGAATATCTTTGCACTTTGCAGGGAACAGCACTTGAGGTTGGCGTGCACAGTGGTTTTGAAATCAAACAAGATGCAAACAACTGCACTGAAGTTCAAAGCGCGCTTCAAAGTGGTTCTGTTTATACAATGACAATTCACGCCATTGACGAAGCTGACAATGCCAGTGACCAAACAATTGCAAATATTAATTTTGACACAACCAATCCGACAGCTAGCGTAACTTCCCCATCAAACGATGCCTTTTTCAACAGCATTACAACTGGCTCAGATGTTTCATATAATCTTGATGAACAGTTGCAAGCAGGCAGTTATCTTAAATTCACTAGAACTGCTGGTAGCGCTGATGGATCTTCTCCGCGAACTTGTAATTTGACAGGGACTGAGCTTGAAGAAGGTGATCATAATAATGTGGACTTGAACGCTGTCTGTGGAGGATTTGCTTTAGTAGATGGTGCAGTTTATTCAATTGATCTTTTCGCTAAGGACTTGGCTGGAAATGAGGCAAATGCAACACAAAAAACAAATGTTACTTTTGACCAAACTGCTCCAACACTCAACTCATTTACTTCAGACAAGGCCAACAACACGCCAGCTACAGCTTATGGCGCAGGGGAAGTGATTGATATTAAGGCGGTTTACAGCGAATCATTGGCAGTTGGCTCAACAATGACAGTTAGATTGGAAAACACAGCAACGCCCGCTGTTGATGTTGTGCTCGATCAAATTGCTGGAAATGTGCTTTCGGGAACATTTGTTGTGGACGGTCCGCGTAAGGGATATGACACGGCTGATTTGACTTTGCGATCAATTGTTTCTCAAAATGCTATCGATCAAGCTGGCAATGTTAAAACTGATTCGGCGATACCGTTTGGACAAAACTTAGGAGACAACAAAGACATTGCGATTGATACAGGAACTCCAATTCTGGAAAGTTTTGCTGCTCAAAAACTTCCTGAGAATTCAACAAGCGGTTCTTACAAAGCAGGAACGGAAATAAAAATAACCGCGACATATTCCAAACCAATTGCCTCTGGCGAAATCACGCTGCATCTTAATACTCAAAATGGAGCTGAAGACATTGAAAACATTGTATTGTCAACAATTTCAGGTTCTACAATTTTCGGCACACACACTGTGCAAAATCTGGACAACGCTGAAGACTTGAAAGTTTTTGCCATCACTGCTCAAAGCGTTACTGACTTTAAAGGTAATGTGCTTGATAGAACAGGAACAATGACTGAATATGACGCATATTTCACTTCGCTTGTTGGCGAAAACATTTCTGCTGTTACAAATATTTCCAATTTCAAAATTGACACAACTGCGCCAACACTTGGAGCAACGCCAATTGCCATTGCAAATGTCGCAGGAAAAACTAGCAGTGCAACCCCAGTGATAACATTGTCTGCAACTGATAATGATATTTCTAAAGCAATCTTCTCATTGGATGGGGGAACTTCTTGGTGTGCTCCAATTGATTATGGTGCAACAATAAACACATTTGACATTACATCTAGTGCTTGCGGTGGTTCTGCTTCCAACGAAGTAAAAACTGTCACAGTCAAGTTCAGCGATGTTGCTGGCAATGAGAGTGCAACTTCCAGCGCTTCAGTTGAATATGATAATTTGAAACCACAGTTGCAAACAATTACTGCTGATGTGGTCGGCGGAATCTATGGACCAAATTCAGTTATTAAAATCACTGCAACATATGACGAAGACATTGCCAGTGGAACATTAGTTGTCAATCTTAACAATGGAAAGCAGCTTACGATTAATACTGTCGAAACGGCCAGAACACTGGTGGCAAATTATACTGTTGGCGCAACTATTAGTGGCGAAGACACAAGCGCGCTTCGTGTAGCTGCAATTGTTTCGCAAGCTGTTTCTGATTCAGCTGCCAACACGCAAGACGGAACCAGTCTGGCTGGAATAACTGCCAACATCGACACTGATAAAACAATTATAATTGATACTACTGCGCCAAGCGCTGCTGCGCCAGACGGCTCGATTGTTGCTGACAGGGCAAGCGAAGAAAACAAAATAAAAATTACAATTTCTCCTGATGATTGGGGTGTGGCAAAGGATGAAATGACCGCTCAAATTGCGCTGATGGACACGGTGGTTGCTTGCAACTTTACTGGCGCAAATGCAGCAGTCTTCAACAGTGAATTTCCAAAAACATTTACATATGATGACCTTGCAGGCGCAGTGAAAAAAGTTTGTGTTAAATTGACTGACAAGGCGGGGAACATTTCTTCTGATTTCAGTGTGGTCACTCCAAACACTCCTGAAAATTTCGTGTATACTGATCTTACCAGCGCGACGTTTACAGGTGCGATTTTGAAATGGGACAAACCAACGCAGGAAGGCACAGGAGATTTCAAGCAATATAACCTTTTGCGTTGTGAAAATGCTCCTTGCACGCTGGCCTCAAGTCAAACAATCACTGACAAGAATCAAAATTATTATGTGTTTAACAATTTGGACGCCGACACAAATTATTGTTATGCACTGACAACACAAGATGTTAATAACGACATTTCAAAAATAACAACACCAACAATTTGTGCGACCCCAGGAGATGGTCCTGTTGCAACTGACACGGATGTTGCTTTTGAAAACGACCCATTTGTCGCAAATGTTTCCAAAACGGGAGCCAGCGTGGTTTTCAAAACGATTGATTCTGCCAATGCCAATTCACCACTCGCAACAACTGCAAGTGTGGAAGTATATTCAGACGAAGGTCTTACCACTTTGGTAAAAACAGTAACCGACACTTTGGCAGTCACTCACTCAGTTGACATTGCAGGTCTTGATTCAGGCTCAAATTATTATTTGAAAATAACGGCTACTGACACATCAATCGAAAGCAATCCAAACAGGAGTGTGACGGTTTCCTTTGCAAGCATAACTCCTGAAAAATATTATTTTGCAACTGCAGGTGCTTTGAGCGCAATCACAATTTCTAATCAGCCTTCAATTTTGACTGACACGAAAGCAGTGGTTGATTTCAGCACCGATCAAAATGCTAAATGCTTCATTGATTTCAAGGAAGCAGCGGTTTTGGAATATAACGAAGTTAACAATGTGATTGAGAACGAAGCTCGCAAAAATCATTCCATCACCATTTCTCCACTGCTTGCTCAGCGCGAATATAACTATAAGATTACCTGTGTCGATGATGGAGATGCAACCAACATTATTACCAAGGGCAGCAGTGAAGGCGATCTTTTGCCATCATTTGTAACATTGGCAGTTGGAGCACTTACTGGCGAAATTGACAAAACAGCGCCGGAAATATCTTCCGTGTCATTGGCAAACGTGACGGGGGAAAGTGCAACAATAACTTGGAACACAGATGAAAAAGCAAACAGCTCAGTTGCATATGAAGCAGAAGGAGCATCTTTCACAAAAATGGAAGCTGATTGGCTCGTGAATTCAGATGTTGCAAAATATACAACTTCTCATTCAGTTGTGATCAATAATTTGGTTTCCGATACTAAATATCTCTTCACTGTAATGTCCACAGATGCTGCTGGAAACATTGCACTTTCTTCTCAATCAGCGCTTACTACCAAGCAGCCATCAACTCTTTCTTCCATCAAAGTTGTTTCAACTGCACTTGGTCAGGCGACAATCACTTGGTCAACAGGAGAAGCTTCAAGTTCAAGTGTTGAATATGGTCTTACAACTGCATATGGTCAAAAGAAAGAAGATAGTTCCAAAGTGAAAGAACATCAAATAATTTTGTCTGAACTCGAGCCGGGGGAAACATATCATTTCAGGGTTAAGGGTCAAGATGCTGAAGGAAACATCTTCAGTTCATCTGACATCACTTTCCAACCTAAATCTCCTCCAAAAATTTCTGACTTCAGAGTTGATAGTATCACTGAGCATAGCGCTATGATATATTTCGCAACTAGCGTTCCAACTGATGCATTGATTACATATACCGATGCGAATGATGCAACAAAAGCAGGTTTGCAAGGAAATCCAAACATCACTGCCAAGCACGAAATCAAATTGAGAGACCTTTCTTCTGGTGCAACTTTTGGAATTAAAATTAAAGTTAGAGATGAGGATGGAAATGAAACCGAGGAAACTTTCCCAAATATCACGACCACTAAAGATGAGACTCCTCCAATAATAGACAATATTAAAACTGATGCTGCGCTAGCTCAAAATGACAAAGTTCAAGCCATCATTTCTTGGAAAACAGATGAAATGTCGACAGGAAAAATTGTTTATAAAGAAGGCAAAAATGGCGATGAAAAAACATTTGAAGTAAACAGCGCTCCAGCATTCTCACACATCGGAGTCATCACAAGTTTCAAATCAGGCGTGGTATATTATTTCAAAGTTATCGCAATTGATCAAGCTGGGAACGAAGCCACTTCAACAAATTATGGCTTGCTTACTCCCAAGAAAACACAAAACATCATCCAAATCATCATCGGAAACTTCACTGAAATCTTCGGATGGGCAAAATTCTAGGAATTTTGTCCAGACGAAAGGAAAGGGGTCGGGAAAAACTGGGTTTTCCCGCGGCGGAAGTTTGAAACCGCTGGG
>Ga0209318_1001567_pt1 | contig 13713 bp, 13 predicted proteins | sample RifGroE1_FD_183999 | JGI IMG/M metagenome (GOLD analysis project Ga0209318, IMG submission 183999) | Groundwater microbial communities from Rifle, Colorado, USA - Groundwater E1 (SPAdes) (version 2) | ecosystem: Environmental > Aquatic > Deep subsurface > Groundwater | place: Rifle, Colorado...
CTCAATGGGGAAGTTGCCCTAAGAAATACCAAGGGGCCTTTACGAATTTCTGAGAGTGTTTAGGCGATTTTGTTGTTTTTGAAATAATCATTTGGTTCAAAATACAACCCTCTCTCTTTCGCCCATAGTGGAATTTCTGCAAGCAGTAACGTACTCAATGGTTGAACTTCAGATTTTGCAATAGGCTTAGAAATATCAATCCCAAAAGCAAGTAGTGCTTCTTTATGCTGATAGAATTTTGATTTAGGATAGTCTTCAACAAAATTAAACCCATTACACCAAAGGTAGTATGGTATTTTTATATGTTTTGGCAATTTATTATACTGTTTATAATGCAATTGTAGGTTTTGGGGAATCCGAATTTTCGATAACTCAAAGTTTAATAATTGTTTAGCTGTGTCTTGTCTCCAGTTCTTTCCGGAAGAAAGTTTGAGCATATTTAGGTATTCTCGCTTAAGTTCGATTTCAAACCTTAGTATTCCATTTGCGTATTCTAATAATTTGTTGGCATCTTCCTTCCGAAGATGCTTAGAGAAATCCCTGCCTCTGTCAAAACATTCTCCTCCTTTATTGTAGAGCTTTGAGGTAATATGGTCGCTTCCTTTGCCAATATATACTGAATAATTTCCGTTTTTGCTGATATATGGAAGACTGACAATCTGTTGATTTTTTGAGATTACTAAATATGCAGATCTCAACCAGGAGTTGACTTGTTCAATGTTATCTAGTCTGTAGTTTCTGTTTAGATGAACTCCGTGTATTTCGAAATCACCTGCTACTAGCCTTGAAATGACCATTTCTGGGTTTTCGCATAGCACAATGTTACTGTCTTGCAAGATCATACTGACAAAACATGGAACGATAGTCCTTAAATCATCTGAACCAAAAAGGTTATGGCTTTGAAATAATTTTGAAGGATTTCCATAGATTTCCAAAGTGTCGGAAACAAAAATATCTTCGCTGTATTCACTCAAATCTGAAACACTTCTTGCGATTTCACCTGTGTTCCGGCAAACTAGATTGTGACTCCGAAGATGGATTACTGCACTGTGACTTTCAAAAATCATCTTTGAGGTCGGAGTGAGCCAGAGCCGATTGCCCCTTCGATCCATTCGACAAAGAGAACCATTGAAGATTGCAACATGTTTCACTTTGATTCTCAGTTTAAGCATATCAATCATTTTTCTTTGAAACCTCCATAATGTATGTGTGACCTAACTTTTCACAATTTTGTTTTGGAATTGGTTGGACTTGTTATATGAGAGTCTGTTTCGTAAAAGAGTCTGTTGCATTTCCCCCTTTTAAAAAAAATGAACCCATCGTGCTTTCGCAAAATAGGTAAAATAGAGATATTTGTATTTAGAAAACTATTAGTTGTTGCTACTGAGTCTTGACCACCTCCTTAAATATTTCAAAATAGTCAACTTTCAACTATTCCTGGCGATCCGCTTAGTCAATCCATCGGCACCTCCAATAAATCAATATTCACTAAAATCCCTACTGTCAGATTAGTATAGGGATACTATAGCAGAAACCCTCTCGATTGTCAAGATGTTTCTATATATTTCTATGAAATCGCTAATAACAGGAGCCGCAGGAGCATCTTAGGAATTCCATGATTTCATTCACGGAATATTGTTTCAAGAGTCTGCAATAGAAGTTATGTCCGATATATTCTGTATCTTTTCCTTCCATGAAATTGAAAACGAAATATTTGATTGATCGGGAAGCTCTGTAATTTGAGTCCAATCTATTTTGTATTGCTTGATATGTTGCTCTTCGACAAGCGGAAGAACAATATATTTTCATTCTATTCGATTGTTGGGGGATTTTTTGTTCACATATGCAGCACTTATCCATGTCAGACTCCTCTAAAACAACTAAGACTCTAATCGCATATATTATTTTAGAATCCATCAGCAATGGACGTTTGTTTGTTGGATATGCGGGAGTCCGAAGGGCTGAGCACTCCAATAATATTGGGAGTCTGAATTTATTTGATAGGGGGCGAGTCTGTTTGACTCTTGAGGAAGAGTAGAGCTTCTTCCACAATTTGAGACTGTGTCAGGTTACGGCGTTCGACTTCATTTTTCAGCCAAGAGGTTACTTCAACTGGAAGGGAAAAAGTCATTTTCTCTTTTTTGATTTCAGAAGGCTTCCGTCCCGCTCCAGTTCGGTTACCTCCCCAGCTTTGAGAATCCGTTTCTCTTCTTGTCACTGCTATGCAGTCCGATCAAGTAGGTATTTGAGCGTTGAAGGTCGCCAGGTGCCACCACGTTTGGTTTGAATTTCTCGTCTGGTCAGTTCATCGGCTATGGACTGAAGGGTCATTCCTTGACCTCTCAACGAGCGAGCAAGATCGATTGTTTCAGTTTCCGAATCTATTTTGATAAGCTTTTTTTCGACCATCTTGAATCCGAAGGCAGGTGAACCAACATGATCTCCTTGGTTCTTCTTATGTGCTAGAGCGGTTGCCGTCCGCTCTCCAATCGCTTCTCTCTCCCATTGCGCCACTGAAACAAGTACGTTCAATACAAGCCTTCCTGCCGCTGTTCTGGTATCGATCTGATCCCCTACTGAAAGAAGCGCGTATTGCTTGGAGAAAAAGCGGTCAATCAAAGTTCCCCAATCTGTTACTGATCTTGTAAGACGATCCAGTTTGGCTATGACAATAGCCTCTGCCATACCTGATTCTAGCATTCCAAGAGCTTGTTGAAGACCAGGGCGTTTTAAGGTTTTTGCCGATTGTCCGGCGTCTACAATGATTTCGACGATTTCAAGATCGTACAGTTCGCAATATGCCTTGATTTTGGCCTCTTGCGCGGCAAGGGAAACCCCTTCCTTGGCTTGCTCCTCGGTGCTTACCCTGATATAACCGATTGCTTTCATCATCTGCTTCACCCCTTTCTTGAATACAATATACCATAATCAAGATGATTTAAAACAGCCATTTTCAAAAAGGGGACGGATTATGAAAAATCCCGCCACTGGCGGGATTGGGATAAATATTATTGTAAGTCTAGTGGAATTGAATGTTCGATATCATTGATCTCGACGGACGCCTACATCCAAGCCACATGTAAATCTTGCAGCTAGTAGTTAATCCACCCTTTAGGCAATTTCCAATTCATTTTGATGGATGTAACATTGTTGGTTGAACCTAATACTGTCCTGTACTTATAAATACCACTAATTGTTCCAAAAATCGAGAATTCTTCGCCATGAATAAATGAATTAGCTTTAACTCCCGAGATATATATTCTTTCGTCGTTAAAGCCTCCGTATTTGCGTGGAAAAGCTATTACTCCATTAGGGGCATCACTTTCAAATCTTGCATTTATTAACAGCAACTTGCCCTTGCTTGCATCAATCGAAGAGTCAAGCAGTGTAGATGAATCATCCATTGCTTGATTTAATCTATCCAAACTAAGCTGATTGAAATACTTTTCAATTAAGCCTGATTTTTTTGAAATAACTGATCTTGACAACATTCTCCATGTTTCATTCTGGTATAATCTTGTTTTCTTTTCTAATGTCGCAGCCTTCTCTTTATTCTTCTTTTCGTTTGCAACTTCAATAAGTTTTTGCTTTTCATCGTCAATTAGTTTTTTTGCATATCTTTCTCTTGCTTTTTTTAGCTCCTCTACTATATCAGTAAAGCTATTCTCCGCTGCAACCGTTAATGCGGTTTTATCTTTAAATCTGGCGTCAATATCAGGAGTGCGTTCTAATAACAACTTAACTAAATTAATGTCTCCCGTTTCTACCGCTGTCATCAAAGGTTCCGGATCGTACTCGTCACCTTCACCTGAATTGGCGTCATGTTCAAGCAAAAATTTGATGGATTGGACTTTATTGCAGGACACAGCCATAGTTAGCGGATTACGTTCACAATGCGGGAACTTGTCGTCGTTGTTGGCATATAAAACCTCGGCAACCCCAACTTGTCCGTTTTTGATGGCAATAAGAAATGGATTATAAGTAATTCCTTCAAAATCTCTATTAGATATATGAGTTGCCTCGATTTTTCTTATTGCTTCGACGAAGTTAAACTCGTAATTTGCATTCGCTTTGTATTTTAGCAGCAACTTTACTATGTCAACTTCACCCAGTGATGACGCTATTGCAAGCGCACTCCATTTGAAACTATTTTCTGTATCCGCGCTTACACCCAAATCTAGCAATTCTTTAATCTTGCTTATATCATTCTTATAAATTGAGAGTATGAAATTCTTCTCTAGCGTTTTGTCTCCGACATATATCGGAAACTTATTCAATAACTCGTTTAAAATATCCCTATCACCACCTATAACCGCAAATTCTATTGCATCAAATGGACTAACCGGATATTCCGTATCTCGAAAACGAGTTATAACATCCTTATTTTTTTCAAGAATATATCTGACAATATCATTATTTCCATTTAGAGCAGAACTATTTAGCAGATTTACATAATCAAACACTTCTATTGTCTTAAGCATGCTAACATTAGTCATAAAATATTTAATTTGCACAATATCATTATTTGATATCAAATGTAGCAATATTTTATTTCTAACATATGAAACCATGCTATCACGCACACCTTCAATCCTGTGCAAATTATTTAAGACGTGAATTACATTGTCAATCTTATTATTCTTGATTGAGGTAAAAAAAGCATTATTAACGCCGCTCATGTCATATTGATTGATATAGTCTTGATTTATTCGAAATACTTCACCTATCTTATCAATCTGTTTAGTATTAATGTATTCAATCAACTTGTCTTCGAGGCTATTTGTATTTGCTTCAGCATGTGCCTTGCCGATAGAAACACCTGGGAATACAGAATTAATTGGGATTGAAGCGTATTGGAAAACACTTATTCCAGCGGATAACAGAGCCACCTTACAGATACTATTCTTTGTCATCTTGAGTCTCCATATTCTGTTAATAAATTCGGCTAAGAATAACCTCTGCTTGATTATATCACCATCACAGAAAAATATTTTCGAATTTTGGGAAAATCAATAATCCTCTCTACCCTCACTTGTAGGGAGGAAGCAGGCAATCACTAAATTTCGAAAGCAAACGGAAATTGAAAGAAAAATATTAGCGGAGAAACTTCGTCTTGCACGGGAAGAGGCTGGCCTCCTTCAGGGCGAAGCATCAAAGCTACTTGACGTTCCCCAAAGCCTTTTGAGCGAACTTGAGCATGGTCAACGTCGGCTTGATATGGCCGAATTGATGGCAATCGCCAAACTCTATAACAAGAGTCCTGCTTGGTTTTTGGAATGAACCGTCCTTCAAGCTTCTGTGCTAGGATGGACATGCAAAATAAGCAAAGTAAGATGACTATTCTGGAAGCCTTGTTATTAGTGACTTTCAGCCTATAGGGGTTGTAGCTCTGGATCAGTAGGCGGTGGTTCAATTCCATCATCGGGAGCCTCATTGACAAGTGGGTTTCAACCTTGGGTTGGAGCCCGCTTCTTTTTTATCATCTTGCTTTGCAAAGTTTGCTTCTTTTGCGAACTTTGTTTGGAGGCAAGAATGAAAGATCGGGATTTTTTTACAATCGCAGAAATTGCTCAGAACCTCTCTGTAAGCACCGTAACGGTACAGACTTGGTGTCGAGAAGGGAAACTGCCTTCCTATCGTCTTGGAAGGAGTTACAGGGTTTCCAAGGATGAATTCAGTGCTTGGGCGAAGAACAATAATCAGAGCCATAAGAACGAAGCAAGGGAAAAGAATTTTAACATAGATTTATATAGCTTATTTCAGGGTTGGCTTCTGAACATGGAGAAAGGCACTAAACCTCTTTCGCCTGATACCATCCGAACTCACCGCCAACATTTTCAAAAGCATCTTCGCATGCTCCTTGTGAATGATTCGAGCCTTACTTATTCGGAAACGGTGGCCGGTAAAAATCTTGACAAAGTACTGTCTTCGCTGCCTGTCATCCAGTTTGCTACTCGCTATAATCTCTATTCGTCGGTTATCTCCTTCGCAAATTTCTTGGTTCAACAGGGCCTCCTTGAAAAAGAAGCGGCTACATCTTTGAGGCAATACAAACCTAGGCGGTTGATTCCGGCGAAGAAGACAGTCTTGAATTCAATTGAAGAGGTAAACAAGTTTTTGGATGCGATATGGCTGCTTCAGTCTCACTCAAATTATGAGAAAACTTTGAATACTGCTCTTGTGGGAATGATGGCTTTTGCAGGATTGAGGGTTTCAGAAGTTGCCAATGTTGACCTGTCTCATTTGGACTTGAACAACAAAATCATTCATGTTGAAAATGGAAAAGGTGGAAAGAATCGACTGGTTGGAATCAATCAACGGCTCGAAAAGATGATTCTCGAATATTTGAAGATCCGCCCGATGTCCTCTAATTCAAGTTTGTTCCTTTCAAGGAAGAAGACTCCTCTCCAGAGAGACCTCATCCTGCGAAGGATTTCCAGAATCTCGAAGAGGTCTGGCTTGAAGGTTACTCCTCATGGATTAAGAAGGACATTCGCCACTCTCAACGCCAATGCAGGAAAAAGCATCAACTTGATTCAGTTGGCTCTTGGCCATTCTGACTTGAACACGACACAAAAATATTTGATGGCCAACCAAAGGGTTGCTGCAACTGAAATGCAGCAATGGAATTTATAGTCAGAAGCAATTAAAAGGGGAGTGGTTTTCACCACCCCCTCATTTCAAGCGCCACATCATCGGTTCTTGTTTGAACATAATTTCTTGTTGTAATAATATCCGAGTGACCTAAGACAATTTGCAGCTTATCAAGTGAGACTCCTCTGTTTTGGACGACATCCGTAGCAAATGATCGTCTAAGCGTATGTGGACTTACACTGATCTCAGTTGTTTTTGAAATCCTACTGAATCTCTTTCCAACCAAGTCCCTATTCAATGGACTTCCCTTTGAGCCAAGAAAAAAGTTTGAATATTTCGACTCAGGGCGATTCCTTAGATACAGTTTCAGTAATGGAACAATCTTGTTTGGCAGCCCTATTACCCTTGTTTTTCCACCTTTTCCACTAATAACAACTATTTTACCATTCTCGAAATCAATATCTTCAATTCTTAAATTGCATAATTCGGAGCTTCGCAGTCCTGTAAATGAAAGCGTTGAAAAGATTGAAATATTAGTTAGTCTTTCCATCTCGTTATAATTTTGTGATTTCAATATACTTACAATGATATCCTCAATGAGATCATTTTTTAGATAGTTCCTTTTGGGCTTGTGTTTTCTTGATAGTTTGATTGACAATACTCCGTCAAGTGTTTCTTTGGAAATCAACTCCATGCTCTCCAAATACCTTGCAAATGACTTCACAGACCAAACCAAGTTATTCCTGGTTGATGCCATACCATGAGGAATTTTCACAAGAACAGCATTCAAATTTGCTCTGCTAACTGATTCAATTATTCCTTGTTTACGCGGCAAATGCCGAAGAAAAGTAAAGAAATGCTGTTGATATGTTCTCACAGTGTCGTTGCTATGCTCTTTTGGGCCATTAATCAAATAGTCGGAGAATCCTGCGACCAGAGAAATATCTTTTTCGGGAATTACTCCAAGTAACCTTGAATTCATTTTCATATCAACTTGCCTCCTTACGGTGATTCAATTTTAGAAGAGAATTGGTTGCGTCGATGATCCTTTGGTTGAGAGATATCACATTCTGGTTAGTGATTTCTTCTTTGGACTCATTGATATGCATATTTTTCATGTGGACAATTTTTCTATCTGTCGATTTAATTTCTTTCATATCTCTCCTCATATTTCTTTTCGTTGACGTTCGCCAGGAGCCTTAAATTGAAGAGCTTATCTCCTCAATGGGGAAGTTGCCCTAAGAAATACCAAGGGGCCTTTACGAATTTCTGAGAGTGTTTAGGCGATTTTGTTGTTTTTGAAATAATCATTTGGTTCAAAATACAACCCTCTCTCTTTCGCCCATAATGGAATTTCTTCAATCAGTAGCTTGCTCAATGATTGAACTTCAGTTTTTGCAACAGGCCTAGAAATGTCAATTCCAAAAGCAAGAAGGGCTTCTTTATGCTGATAGAATTTTGATTTTGGATAGTCTTCAACAAAATTATACCCATTACACCAAAGGAAATATGGAATTTTTAAGTGTTTCGGCAATTTATTATACTGTTTATAGTGCAATTGCAGATTTTTGGGAATCCTAATTTTTGACAACTCGAAGTTTAGCAATAGTTCAGAGGTATCTTGTCTCCAGTTCTTTCCGGAAGAAAGTTTGAGCCTATTTAGATATTCTCGCTTAAGTTCGATTTCAAATCTCAGTATTCCAATCGAATACTCTAGCAATTTATTGGCATCATTTTTGCTGAGATTTTTGTAGAAATCACTTCCTCTATCACGGCATTCTCCACCTTTATTGTAGAGTTTTGAGGTAATATGGTCGCTTCCTTTTCCGATATAAATAGAATAATTTCCACTTTTGCTAGTCACAGGAATGCTAACAGTCTGTTGATTTTTTGAGATTACTGTATACGTGGATCTCAACCAGGAATTGACTTGTTCGATGTTGTCTAGTCTGTAGTTTCTATTTAGATGAACACCATGTATTTCGAAATCACCTGCTACAAGCCTTGAAATTACTTCTTCCAAATTTTCGTCCTCGTCCAAGACAATATTGCTATATTCTAAAATTTCCCTAATAAAACAAGGAACAATGGCCCTTAAATCGCTTGAACCAAATAGATTATGACCTTGAAAGAATTTCGCAGGATTTCCATGGATTTCTAAAATTTCGGAAACAAAAATCTCATTGCTATATTCGCTGAAATCTGTGATAGTTCTTGCGATTTCACCAGTTTTCTTGCAAACAAGATTGTGACTCCGAAGATAGATTTTCGAACTGTAACTTTCAAGAATAGTTTTTGTTGTTGGAGTAATCCAAAGCTGATTTCCTCTTCGATCCATTCGACAGATCGAGCCATCGAAAACTGCAATGTGTTTCACTTTGATTCTCAGTTTTAGCATATCAATCATTTTCTTTGAAACCTCCGTAACCTTTGTGTGACACAACTTTTGACAATTTTATTTTGGAATAGATTGGACTTGTTATAGAAGAGTCTGTTGAGTTTCCCCCTTTTAAAAAAATGAACCCATCTACTTTCGCAGATAGGCAAACAAAACATTTTCTAATATTCTTTATTGTTTTGAGTCTTAAGTCTTGAGCACCTCCTAAAAAAATCCTGAACAGTTAGCTAAACAACTTTTGCTGGCGATCGACTTAATCAGCTCATCACTACCCCCCCTATACCTCCTATGGCACCCGGACTTAGCCTAAAAATCCTAGTTTCAGGCTATCAAGTGTCACTATAGCAGAAATCGATTTATGTGTCTATAAGCGCTAATATATTTTTTTAATAGCATGAACCGCAAGAACATTTTAGGATTTTAAGGATTTCATCTACAGAATAATGTTTTAGGAGTCTGTCATAGAAATTTTGACCAATACAATTGGAGTCTTTGCCCTCCATATAATTGAAAACAAATTGTTTGATTGATCGCGAAGCACGATAACTGGACTCCAGTCCGTTTTGTATTGATTGATATGCTGCTCTTCGACAAGCGGAAGAACAATATATTTTCATTCTGTTCGATTGTTGAGGGATGTTTTGTTTACAGATACAACATTTGTCCATATTGAGACTCCTCTAAAACAACTAAGACTCTATGCTTAGTTATTTTAGAATCCATCAGCAATGGACGTTTGTTTATTTGTTGTGCAGAAGTCCGAAGGTCTGAGCAAACCAAGAATATTGGAAGCTCAAATTTCTTCTAGAGGGGGGGAGTCTAATCGAATGACCGCATTAGAGGAATTTGTACTATTTCTAAATTGTTCTGTCGTAAATTCTCTTAACCGTCATTGCTTGAAAGGGGAGTCCCGTGCTGGTAACTTCTCCTTGCTCGTTGAGGTCTTGTGCAATTTGTCGAAAGCTCAATCCTTGATTCTTCAGGCTGATGATTCTAGGCGAAACGCTTGAATATTCGGAGATTGCTTTTTCCTTGCGAACTTTAGCTCCTTTTTGTTGAGCCTCGTTGGTCAAGTTTTCTGGTTTTCCTAAAATCACTCCTCGTTGTTTTGCTGCTGCTAGAGCTGCTTTTGTTCGAGTTGATATGGCTTCGGCTTCGGCTTCGGCAACTGCGGCAAGGATATGAACGGTAAGGCGGTTTGCTGAAGGGTTATCGACGGCAAGAAAGTCTACGCCACTTTCCATAAGGCTGCTAACGAAAGCGACGTTCCTGGTCAAGCGGTCAAGCTTTGCAATTACAAGAGTTGCCTTCCCTCGCTTGGCATGGGCGATCGCCTTTTTTAGTTCGGGACGATTGTTTCCCTTTTTAGTCCCGCTCTCAATATCAGTATAGGATGCAAGCAAGTCCCAGTTTCCACCGTTCAGATATTTAAGGACGGCGCTCTCTTGGGCTTCTAAGCCTAGTCCTGAAAGCCCTTGACCCTTGGTGCTAACTCGATAGTACGCAATAAACTTGCCGTTCATCTTTGCCGCCTTCCTGCAATCTTTGCTTGCCTGAAAGCACTGTAACATACCTTAGACGAACGATCAAGTAGTGTTACGGAAAGGACTTTATCTAAAAAGATGAACTCCCAAGCTTACTGCCTTGAATTGATGATGGAGAACATGCTAGCCTGATGTTGCTGAAATGACTGAATAGCATGGGGAAAAAAACCAAATTATGAAGATCGAACTACTGTCGCCTGCAATTACATTTATTGGAGGGATTTCAGTTGCCGTATTGTCTTTCTTTCTCAACAGGAAAATAAAAGTAATTAGAATATGACCTTATATCTATGCCATTGTTTCGTGCTGATCCACAAGGCGTAAATCCCTTTCGGCTTTCTATTGAAGCTAGAGAAGAGTCAGATAATAAATCCGATCCAGAAGCAATTGGGGAGGTAAATAGTGCTTTTGGTTATGAAATTCGCATTTCAAATAGGGGTAATCAAGTAGTTGAACTGCCTCATGTAGCAGTAAGCATAGATAGCCCTGCACGTCTTATTCAGTTTGGTACATATCCCAATTCATCTCCGGGATATTCCATAGAATATAACGTTTTAGAGAATGGAATAATGGATGTCTTGTTGCCATATATTAACCCCAAGCAAGAGATCTATGTGCGATTTTTGACGATCAATAATTCAAGCAGAGATTGCACTGTCAATATATATGGTAAAGGAGTGATCAGCAAGAGTGCAAAGAAGCGTATTGGTCTGATTCCTTTACTAGTAAATTTTGGGCTGATAATTTTTATGGTGTTGATTGATTTAATTCCGAGCAGATTTTTGGCAAATTTTGGCTTCACCTCAGTAATTGCGAGAAGAAATGTTTTCCCTTTTCCGTTGCTAATTGGCATATTAATTTTGTCTGCCTGGTGTATGTTTGACTATTATAGGAATTTTACGCATTATAACCGCCTAAGACAAAGAGAAGAGTGCTTAAGAACAGAGCACATGCTTTAACTGGGCTTGTGTAAGCCCCGATCTACGAGTTAATATTAGGAACGGTCGGGATTCCTATCCCACCGCAAAGATTTTCCTTTTCAAGAAACAGACGGTCTATGAAAAATCCCGCCAAAGACGGGATTTCAATTTTCCAGTAGTACTCAAATAGTTTTCTACATGTCTTTGTCAATTGGTGAACAATCGCCTATTGTAATCTCTGCAAAATTGTCCCCATACTTCTCGACTTTGATCTTGTGTCTTTTTCCGCCTGTGGCCAAATTAATGTATTTATTGCGGTTGTTTATCCAATCCTTATCTGCTTCATCGGTCATACTCGGCATATATGTAATGCCCGTAACAATGCCATCATCATTAAATACTATGCTAAGTGTCATTCGTGCATCTGGATAGTGAAGCCTCTTGCTGTGTGCCGTTGTATCATTTCCTCCGTAATCTTCCCAGCCTATAGTATATAGATAGGAAAAAGCGTTTTCTATTTCTGTTCCTATTATTCCGTTGTCACGAACCTTTTTGAAGTTAGTTTCGTTTTTCGGGATGGACGTTGCCTCTGGGCTTGGTTCAGGGGAATACTTATTCTCCTGCTGTACGATATTTTTTTGAGTATTTAACGAATTATCAGTTGCGACATTATTATTACATGAAGTTAATTTGATTCCGACAAATGCAATGAACAATACAATTGCAGCTCCAATAACCCCATTTATCGAAAACAAATCCTTTTCATCTGCTTCATCTTGACATGAGGCATACAGTGGTTCTTTTCTGTCTTTTATTTGTTCTTTTAGAATAGGATGGCCGCAACTAGGGCAAAAGCCTGCCGGATCGAAGATCTGTTGTTTGCAGTTTGAACAACATATCTGTGGCAAAGCCGTATTTCTGTTAATATTCTTTTCGGCTTCAATCGCAGGCAGACGAGTCCATACAACATTTTTAGAGGAGAGGCCAAATAACGCCGAAATAATCTCAAATGTTGCTCTTGTCAGGGTGCAAATGAAATTAGAAATGCCGCCAAGAAATTTTGAGCACATCCATATGATAATAAGCAGCGCTGCAATGGTGACAATCATAGTATACCCGTTCTTATTTAACGTGTTATGCTTTATTGTTTTGTTGTTTGTATATAGGTTGTCTTATGTCGCGGAAAGAAAATAGGGTTTTGATTAATCAAGTTGTTCTCAGTGCCAAACAAGAACAAATACAACTATTACTCCAATAACTCCAATTACAACCTTTGAATATAGATTAATTTTATCTGACTGTATTTGATGAAGGAATATTAACTGTTCTTTTCGTTCGATTGTTTCATTTTCAATTACATTCGCCAATTTGCCTTCGCCTATTGCCCGGGATTTGTCATGAAGAAAACTGATTGATTTTTTTGCCACTCTCGTTGTTATGTCGCCTATTTCAAATAATCCATCAAAAATAAACCCAATGAATCTAAAACCCATCCAAAGTATAAATAATCCAGCAGCAATATACACTAATGACATTATATAACCTTCCTTACCTCTTCAATGCCCCATCAATGTTAATGAATGAACTACAGTCCTTGCTTGATTATACCATCGTCACAGGAAAATATTTTCGATTTTTGGAAAAATCAATATTCCTCCCTAACCTCATTTTAGAGGGAGGAATCAGGCCATCACTAAATTTCGCAAGCAAACTTTCGATGAAAGAAAATTGTTGGCTGACAAATTGCGTCTCGCAAGGGAGGAAGCTGGTCTCCTTCAGGGTGATGCATCCAAACAACTTGGCATTCCCCAAAGCCTTTTGAGTGAGTTGGAGCATGGTCAACGTCGCCTTGATATGGCTGAGTTGATGGCGATCGCCAAACTCTACAAAAAATCGCCTTCCTGGTTTCTGGAATGAACCGAGGAACAATCTTCTGTGCTAGGATGGACATGCAAAATAAGCAAAGTAAGATGACTATTCTGGAAGCCTTGTTATTATTGACTTTCAGCCTATAGGGGTTGTAGCTCTGGATCAGTAGGCGGTGGTTCAATTCCATCATCGGGAGCCTCATTGACAAGTGGGTTCCAACCTTGGGTTGGAGCCCACTTCTTTTTTATCATCTTGCTTTGCAAAGTTTGCTTCTTTTGCGAACTTTATTTGGAGGCAAGAATGAAAGATCGGGATTTTTTTACAATCGCAGAAATTGCTCAGAACCTCTCTGTAAGCACCGTAACGGTACAGACTTGGTGTCGAGAAG
>Ga0209318_1001572_pt1 | contig 13680 bp, 27 predicted proteins | sample RifGroE1_FD_183999 | JGI IMG/M metagenome (GOLD analysis project Ga0209318, IMG submission 183999) | Groundwater microbial communities from Rifle, Colorado, USA - Groundwater E1 (SPAdes) (version 2) | ecosystem: Environmental > Aquatic > Deep subsurface > Groundwater | place: Rifle, Colorado...
TGGCTCCCAGCTGGAAGTATTATCCTTAAAAGGCTGACGATTGGAAGATAATAGAAAAAAGGATAACCGTTTATAGATTATCCTTTAAATAGGGGAAGTTATGAGAGTAAAATTTTAGAAATTTCGTTTAATATTCCTTATGCGTACTTAATATTTGGGCATGTAATACGTAGATTCATTTAATAATGTATCTAACGGTTTTACAATTGCTTTTTCTATTAATGCGGTGCCGGTATATTTCAACTGGCTGAAATCAATTACTATAGATTCATCGGTTGTAGTTACAGGGACAACAACGCTATCAGCGTTATAAAACTTAACGCTTATGTTTGCATCTAATCCCTGAGAACCATCATCTGGAGCATCAGTACCAGCTTTGTTTAAATGTGTCAACATTACTTTTGCTTGTACAGTCCCAGACAAAACACCAATAAAAGACAGTATACCTGTATAGCTAGACCTGTAATTTGTTGTGCTGCGCATACTTGCGGATATATTTACTAAATAGGACATTCCTAACACATCCACTATAGAAGTACCTTTTCGCATAAAATTGTCAATTTTTACCCTCAAACCAACACCTGCAGAAACTTCAGATATAGTTATTGTAAATAAGTCTCTGACCTTTTGTGTGTATGGGACTCCACCAATCAACATAGTTCCTCCTGCATTCAGATATATATTATCTATTATTGCGGGAGCCTTACTCATAAAACCTTTTAAAGCGTCATTTGGTATATTTGATGTACAATCGCTTACTTTTAATTTTGCTACATTAGTTAAACTATTAAATTTTATATTTGTGACATCCAAACTACCAAAGAAACCATTACCGCTAATTTCCCCACTAACGTTTTTTAAACCCGTTGTAGCTATGAAATCAATATCAACCTTATTTGCTTCAAAGTAATTATTTTTAATAGACAACCCTATACCGCTACTAATCTGTATCGGCGAAACATTTGTATACCCTTCAATGACATTATTTTCAATCCTGCATACCGTAACTGCAAAGGTTGAACCACTATTATTTAAGGAATAGACAAGTGGATAACTGGGGGAAGTTTCAAATTTATTATTTGTAAGTACAAGGTCGATATGATTAGTACTACTAATAAAGTTATCTGTAGCCCTGAACATTTCACAACCGTCAATTCTAATAGATTGCGTGTAATCCGTAGAATGTACCGCTGAAATGTAATTGAAGTAACAATCACTAAATACAGGTCTTATCATATTGTCACCATCAATTATTACTGCTTTATTTACGCTGGTACTATCACCTAAAAATTTTACTTTATAAAATCGTGGCGCATCTGTCCCCTTGTCGCTTACCGTTCTTGTAAACATATAACCACTGTCGGACTTAATTAATCTACCATCAATAAACCATACAGATTCCAAATAATTCGTGGTAGATAAATAAATACTCCCACCTGTCAAGTCATAGTCTCTATTCAATTTTATTACTGATATATCATTAGCCAAGCAGTAATCATATGCAGCCTGTACTTTCGCTAAATCCGTTCCTGAAAAATCATCAGGGGATACATACTTTTGATTCGCATATTCAGCCTTATATGCATCAAACTCAGTTTTGCTTGCAACATCAATAATTTTTTTAATCAATTAAATTCCTCCTTTATACCCAAAATTCTATAACCATAATTTTATCAGCAACACTACAAGCAAAATAAATACTTCCCGGTGTATCTGACATTTTTAAAAGTCCTGAATCCCATTCAATTGAGCCATTATATTTTTTATATGGTCTTGTAGGTGTTGCAACTTTTAATGTTTCAAATGCAAAACGATAATTAAAGCTATCCAAACCATCCTCAACATATATTACAATCTTTTTACAATTAGCTGGAATTGCTGCACTGTATTCTGTATCAGCTAATGTCATTGTAGTATTTACAATTGAAGGTGTTATAGGTAAGTCTAAAGTAACAGCACCAACATTTACAGTAGTTTCAACTTTACCGGGATTTTCTGTAGTAAAAAGTTCATCCCCGGTAGAATTAACAATTTCAATTAATCCAATTTTCTTTGTTCCTTCTGGTAATTCACTTGCAATTACAACTGAATTTGCATCATTACTTTCAATTATAGAAATATTTACAGTTTTGTCTAAGTCAGTTGGATATACTTCAATAGCAGAAAAGGTAATAACTTTAAGGTTACAATTCCCGGTACTGAAAAAATATAATCCTGTAATATTTGACACACTAACAAATATGCCTGTTCCACCACCACCAATAACTTTTATTTCATAATTACCAGACGCAGATACATTAGAATATAATCCAACATATACAGGTGTACTCCCATAATTTCTTATTTGAAATACATTCGGGTAAAGTCCATTGAAAGGTTTAAAAGGTCTTAACAATACAACATTTGCTGATATTGAAAAACTATCTTCCTGTTTTGATTCTTTTAAAATACTTGCCATTATTTTTCCCCTCCCATAATTTCACTTACTCCACCTGTAGCAATTGCTGCTGTACCTCTAAATAAGGATTTACCTGTTTCAGTTTCCTTTAAAATAAGAAATACGGCGATAAAACCAACAACAACTAAAACAATAATAACTATTGTCTTTAATGCTTTTTGCCAAAATCCAAGTTCTGGTATTCCAGTTTCATCAGTATCAGTAGTTTTATTACCGTAACTGTCAACTTTATCTGCTGGAACAATTTTTATATCATCACCTGAAATATCCCCGGTAATATTACCAGTTGAATTTAATGATAAACTAGAAACAACATTATTAAAATTATTTAAAAATCTTGTTCTAGTATTTTCTATTTTCCAATCTGGTCTAATACCTCCAGACTTTATATAGTCACTTCCTTTTATATCACTTGTTTTTGTTGGGTCTTTCAATCCAGAATAAATACTAGCTGCTGTTTTCCAATCAGGATTTGATGAATAATCAAAACCAATACTGTTTAATGCAGGTATAATAAAATCTTTTGCTGCAATAGTAGCGTTCACTTTTGGGTCAAGTAATTCTTGTTCAGTATATTCCGGGTGTGCGATACGGTTAATTTGGAATAAACCAACACTGTATTCTTTCGCCGTAACATATTTATTATTTGGGTTTCCTGAACTTTCAGTTAACATTATTGGTTTCCATATCCATTCAGGAATATTAAAACTGTTCATAACATTTTGAACAATTGAATTAATATTATCCATTTCAATACACCGACTTTCGTTTGCTACCATCATCACCGCCAGCACCAAGGCCAGAATCAATACCGATTTTTTCAGCATCTAAATGAATTCCTTCCAAAACTTTTTTCTCTGTTTCTGAAAGTTTTCCATCAGCCATATATACAGTATTAGTATCCATCCACTTTTTCTTTAGTGAATCAATTTTTTGTGTAGCTTCTTTTTGTATTTCATATTCACTTTTTACAACTGGTTTTGAATCATCAATATCTGATGAAACTTTATCAAGTTTTTTGCTCATGGATTTTACTGCAACTGATGTTGATGAAATTGAATCTGTTGTTGTTTTTCTGATGCTGTTTAATTCTTCGCCAATATCATCATACAACTGTTTATTATTAACGTTTATTTGTTCACTTACAGCAGTAGTAATATTTTCTAATGCTGAATTTAAAGTATTTTCATCAATTCCTGAACTTACAGAACCTGTTGAACTTTCATAAGGTGTTGAACTTGTTGAACTTCTACCTCTGATTAAAAAAATAACAAGAAGAACAATTCCAAACCCAACATATAAAAGCGGGCTTGAAAAAATGTTCTTCAATTTACTACCGACACTTGAAAAATCAAATTTCGGTTTAGGAGTTTCAAAATTATTCTCCGTATACATTATAATAATCCTCCCCCATATAATTATCTTTAGGGAATGACAACTTTGTAACAGTTTTTCCTTTTACCTGTGTTTTAATATCATCAAGTGTTTTTACTTTCTTTGGTTGTACTTGTTTTATAACATTTTTATATACTTGAACAATACCATAATTTCCATGTACCTGTGTATTCCCTAGTCCTAAACTAGGGGATGGAGTATCCATTCTATTATTATGGACACTCCCGGCAATGGTACGGAAAATATTATTATATCCGATACGCATTTTTACCCCTCCTTTAATTATCTACCCTGTAAAGTTGCAATACCTTTTATTGCATTACTGGATAGTATATTTATAATGTTCGCTGTTTTATCTCCATTGGTTATAAATAAATATATACCAATAAGAATAGCAATACCAGTTGCTACCTTTACAAATGTACTCATTCCTTTACCTCCTGTTATAATTTTATTTTTGAAAGTAAACTGTCTAATGGTGTTGGATTTAATACCAGCATTGAAAACAGTATTAAAAGTAAAAACCAAAATAAAACAGTTTCACCCATAAGTAATTGAACCATCAGTAACAAAACTAAAAAGAAAATAATAAATGGTACATTTTCAACAAATGCAGCTGAAATATTATCCATTACATTATTCCTCCTTTGTTACCGATTGAATAAACAAACTTTGTTAGATATTTTTTGTTACCTGAAATATCTTCAACGATAATAAAGATTATTCCAAGAATAACAATTAACATCAATATGGATTTTTCCATTAAAAAGCACCCCCACCACCTGAACCCCCGGAACCTTTTGAAGTACCCGGTAAAAAATTTCCACGTATTGAAACTGGCATTGTTACGAAAAACCAGTAAAGAACAATAATAATTATTAAAGCTAAAATTTTACTGTTCAATTTTATCACTCCCAAATATTTTAAAAATGACTTTTATTTTATCAAATATAAATTTGGGTATCGGTACACCTGTTACTTCAATCTTATTTAATGCACTTATTAATTCATATCCAATAAATGCACCGATAACAAAATGTTCAAAATCTGAACCTTGAACCAATCCAATTTTATCCACCTGATATATTAAAGCAATTACAAACAATTCCCCAACTTTTTTAGTAATACCAATTCTGAAATAATTCCATTTGAATTCGTTTTTATTTGCAGCGTTGATACTTCCAAATAACATATCGGAAAACATTGCAAATATTAATACATATATAAGCTGATAATGGGTTACATCATTTCCAAACATAAATCCAATAATTGCTGTAAATAACGTAACAACCCAAGCAATTATTTTATCCATATTACACCACCTTGTTTCCTGTTATTTGCATCAACACTATAAACATTCCGATAATAGCCACCCAAAACCAAATACTTGATGCTTTAGCATTCGGTTTTAGTGCTTCACCTTCATCAGGATTTATAACTTTTTGAACTTCTTCAACAGGAATTGTTGTGTCTGTATTTGATTCCATGAATAAATTTCCGTATAAGCTTCTTCCTTTAAGTTTCATACTATTTTACCTCCATATTATTTTTAATTATTAAAAAAAGGCTAGAATTATTTAACTCTAGCCTTTTATTCTGTTATTTATTTATTATCCTTCCAGCTGAACTGTTGCAAGTGTTTCATACCATATCTGCAAAGTACCAGCAGCTGCACTTGTGAACTTTAACCAATATTCTGTTACTCCGTCAGTGTCAATATAATCTCTACCGCCAGCAAGATTTATCAGTTGTGACAAGCTTGCAAAATCAATTATATATGTTCCGTTTGGAAGGTCACCACGGTAAACTTCATTATTGATTGCAGCAAGTTCAGTTGTATTGAATCTGTAGGGATAATCTGTCTGGTCAAGTATCAAGTCAATTGTGCCAGTTATTCCAGTTTCCGCAACTCTTGCTGGTGTTGCATTCCTCAACGAAAAACCAATTTTTCTGTATATATTACTTGCAGGAAGTTTTATGGTATTTTCCCCAGCAATTATACTTTCAGTTTTTTCATTAACCAGTTTCACAACTGATATATCGGGAACGGCTTCGGCTATTGAAGGAATTGAAAAAGTTTCACTATAAAGTGTAACAGTTATAGCCGATACAGCAAATGTATAACCACTTGCTGCCGGGGCAAGGTCTGCCAATGCTCCAAGTGTAACATTTACATTGCAAAGTATATCATCAGCATTCATCATTACAAGCCCAATCGGGTCACGTTCATTAACCGACAATGGCAGCTTTGCAAATATTCTTACAACGTTATCAGTGCCAGTACTTGCGCTGGAAACATTACCTTGTACAACTGAACCTCTACCGCTTCTTGCAATAGCCATTGTATCAGCACCACGATTTGAAATGTTATGCATGTAAAGCGATTCCCCGGAAATATTGTAAGGCATAAATCCATTATTCATATCAACCTGTAAGCGGTCAATAAAATTAAATGGTGCATCTTCATGCGGTGTATAAGTTGTAGCACTTGCATGAATAGCATTTAATGTCGCTTTTACTTCAACAAACAAACCAGCCAGCAGTCGACTTTTCGGAACTTCAAAAGAAACAACTGTTGATACCGCCCCGGTTTTACTTGCAACTACCTGTTTATATTGTCTTGTTGCTTTGTTGAAATTTCTTGCTCTTTCTGCCGGGTCAATCTTCAAGCTTTGAGCCATCACTCTATCCATTATATTTATACCCCCTCTGAAATATTTTTGAGAATAGGAATATTGAACTTTGCAGTTAAGAATTTAACTCCGTAAATTCCAACCATAACTAAAAGAATCATTGCAACAAACTTACCAACAGTTTTAGCCATTGTATTTTCCTCCCTATATAGTATTAATTATTTCAGTCAAACCTTTGACTGGTTTCTTATTAAATATTACTTTGAGTAATATAATAAGTATGATTGTGTAAAGTGCAATACTTGTTGCCTTTACAAGTCCAACACCAAGGAATTTTTCCATTCGGTTATACCTCCTTTACTGATTTTACATCAACATCATATGAAAGTGTATAACTTTTACCGACTTCAACTGAACAATTAAGTCCTGTCAAAACTCCGATATTAGTTGTAACTTTTTCACCTTCAACTTCCAGCACTTTGAACTTTACATCAATAGTCTGTTTCATTGTGTTTCCTCCTTTCATAATTCAATATGACCGATTTCTGGATTACTGTCTAATGTAGAATTAAAATACCAGAAATGATATTTTTCAGGTATCTTAAAAAATTCATCATATCCAGTATAATCTGAAATACGTTCCCGGTCTTCAATCTTATTTAACCGGAAAATAAAATAATGTGTTGCTTCTGAAATAATTTCACTAGGTATTTTTGAAGGTCTTTGGCTTAAACTCCAAACACCAACATTTAACTCCATTCCCCTAGTTAATGCACCTTTGTACCATTCAGGTATTTTATTTGCACTGGGGCAAACTTGCATAGCTTCATCAACAAGTATAATACACTTTTGCCTTTTCATGCAAAATTCAAAAAAAGCATTATAGTAATCAATATTAAGTTGTTCCCAAACAGGCCTATAGACAACTTTTCGTTTAGTCTTATTGTGTTTGGAAAACTTATCAAAATCATTGATTACTATAAGTTCATGGGTATTATTGACTTTCCAATTAAATTTTCCTTTTGTATCAAGTACATAAATTTGTGTTTCTTCATTTTTTAAGTATTCCATTGCCGCAGTAGTTTTTCCGCTTTGTGTCATACCTGTAAAGAAACAATGTTCATTCGGTTTAATATAATTCGACATCCCCTCCCCCACCTTTCAAATATTTTAAAAGTCCTTCCAAGAATTCAATTATTTCTGATGCTTTTTCATCATCAATTTTATTCAACTGCATCAATACAAGTGGCTTTAGCATTTGCAATGCTGGCACTTTTTCCAGTATCTGAGGCAACATTTTGTTCGCTGCTTCTTTTAACCTCTTGCTGGAATCCAGTATCTTTTCTGACATTTGTTTGTACCTCTTTCTTTTCTGATTTCATTACTATCAAACGTGTACCAACTGTCATACCAACAGCAGATAATAATGAAAAATAATCCATGTATTTACTCACTGTTTTAGCTGAACTCATACGCTGAATTATTCTTGTCAGTGGTGAAGATATTGCTATTGCTTCTTCATCACTTATATTCCAATAATCTCCAAGTCTTGCACCTAAAAAAGAAAAGCCCCCAGCTAGCAGCATATCAATATTCATTTTTATTAATTCAGCTTCGACAGGTGAAATACTTTCGGCTTTTCCTTTTACAGGTTTATTTGAACTAATTACTTGTGATTCTAAAAGAGGAAGTCCACCAGCTTTTGAAGCATTCCTTTTTCGGTTTTTTGCTCCGTTGTCTTGTCCGGTTTCGGTTGTGGAACTGTTGAATTTGTTTTCTGTGTTGTTGATGCAGCTTTCTGTTCCCCCAGCAGCTTGAAGTACTGAGCCTGTTTTAATCTCTTTGTCCAATCAAATTCACTCTCCCCTGTTTTTTTCTCAATTTCAGCCATTTAATTTCCCCTCACTTTCACCCACTAAGGTATCATATTTTACACATTATGTCAAGTTAATGCTTAATGATAATAACAGTCTAATGCAGGTTTACTGCACCTTTTACACCTGTATCCATAACCGGGAATGTTAATTATTTTGTGTTTAAAAAAGAACCAACACTTTTTAATTTTCATAACTCCACCCTTTCATTGTTTAAATATTTGTGTGGTAATACATTTCCATCTTCTTTTATTATTCCTTTGGTGTATTCTCTTTTTAATGACTTAACCATCAGGTTATTAGAATATCCGTTCAATTCACTGTTTTTTATTGCTTTACTCATTCCACGCCATAAGGTAATAATAAAAGTATTTTGATTAATCATTATAGCATTTTTACTTACCCCCTTTATTTTTTCTTTTCCTCCAAATGTGTAATCTTTACATCCTCTGATTTCAACATCATTTGAAGTTTTTTCAAGTTTCATTTTACCAAGCTTATTTTCATCTATCACCCCAGCCTTCTTTAAATTTTCATAACCTATTCTATTTACGAATAATGAATCGGTATCCATGTAATAAACATTTTCAATCCCAGCAATTTCAATGTTATGCCATAACAACATTCTTGCATATGCTGTAACGTGTGCGGCTATTGCTGGGAACGAATTATAACTTTCATTTACTTCACCTTGTACTTTATTCTTTTTAAATATACCACCGCCAAATATTTTTATTATGAATTTTTCCTCTGTTGTACAATTATATACTTTATCTGTTTTTACTGTTGTTGGGTCTGTGTCTGCAAGCTTTTCCCAAATTTCATTTTTTTGACCAAACTTTCCGTATAAACTATTAAGAAAAATTTTATAAAGCATAGATAAAACCTCGTCATTATTTTTCTTTGCTTCAAGTCTTTTGTTATAAAAATAATCAACATACTCTGAAAAAATATAACCTGAATCATAAATACAGGTATCGTAAATTTCAACGATTAAATTATGTTTCAATCCATATATTAATTCAGGTGTTGATATTGTAGTAATGAATTCACCAACAGGAAATGTTAATTTTCCAACCTTTTTAAAAAATACTGGAATATTGGTATTTACTTTTACTGTACATATTAAAAGATATTGTTTTTCTATAAAGTGTCTTAATTCCTCCATCTTCAAACTTTTTCGGAATGATAATAATTTTACTGGATACTTTCTAAACTTCATAACATAAGGATACATTGAATTTACATCATTGTAAAAAATATCTTCTAATAGTTTACCAATTTTCCAACATTCATTTCTACCACCAGCATATGCACGGCGTTCTGCTTTTAATGGAACTTCCTCCCGGTGAATAAATATTGAATCTTCTTTCATAAATCTGTGTCGGTATGCTCCAAAGGCTTGACCAGCAATTGTCATTCTAAAATTTCCTAAATCTTCAACTTGAATAAATTTTATAAATGCTTCCATAGCTGCTTTTAAAATAAGTACATCATTTCTACAGTAGGGAATTGCATCTTCAATGCTTGACTTTGCATAGTCAATTTCAGTCTTTGGAATTTTAAAACATTCACCAAGCTTTGCAAGGCTAGTCTGGTAATAATTTGTACTTGATAATATCATTATACTTTTTTCTGTTTCCTTGTTACGCAGCTTAATAAAAAATGGATTATTTTCAGAAAAGGATTGTACTTCATAACCAAGTTCAACTAAAAAAGGAATTGCACCAGTAATTAAAACATCATACATTGCATTATGAGCAAATAACCAAACCTTTCCTTTTTTAAATGCAAATTTATCGACATCAGACCAAAACTCTTTTTTAAAATCTTCTTTGTAATAATCTTTCCATGTTTCTTTATTTCCGTTCTTTGGAACTGTAAAACATGCACATATTAAATAACAATCATGTTCCCTTTGTTCTTTATTTTCAGCAAATTTTACAAGTCCTTCTGAATCAACAGTATAATCTTTTTCGTCAATCTTTAAATTTACATATGATTCGCTATCAAAGAATATAATTTTTTGTGGTAATTCCGTTTGATGATTTCTTTTTATTGTATGTGACATTTTACCACTTCCTATAAATAATAGGCTATATCTATTCCGATACTATCAGGAATTATTTCACCACCCCCGGAATATCTTTCATCAGCTTCACCAGAATCATTATACAAGTATTCCCAAGCTTCTTCTATTACTTCATCTTCTTCCATTGGTGTTACACTTGTAATTGTAATGTAATCTTTTTCCCTTTGTTCCTCTTTTAATATTTCACCAGTATCTTTATCTATTGTAATTACCCGGTCAAAAGTTATTACATATGTGTACTCTGATAAATAATTTCGTTCGGCTTCTGCTGCATTTTCATATTCTATCCCTTTTATCCATTTTGACATACACCCTCCCGGAAACGAAAAAAGCGGCTAGAGTTTTCACCCTAACCGCTTATTTAATTATTCTGTTGTTAACCTTTGTCTATTAATACTTTAAATGCTTTGTAATCCTGTCCGGTTTTTTCGTTGTAAGTTTCACCTAAATATTCAATTCTTACTAGCTGTCCTATCATATCATCCCATTCATACAAAGCAAGAGCCGCCGAAACAAAAATTGATTTTATAGTTTCAGCATTTTCCCTGAAAACTAATACTGTTGTTGTACCATATTTTGTTTTTACATTATGCTTTACTTTGATTAATCTTCCTTCAAAGTATTCCCCAGCAGCTTCTAATTTTACCTGTTCGCCATAATTCTCTCTTACTACCTCTTGAAATGCCATTGTTACCATTGCAAACATTACCATTTTAACCAGCTTTGAAATTTTAACTTTACCCATTTTCTTTTTCCCCTCTCAAATTTTATTTTATTTTGGATTTCATTAATCCCAGTTTAACTTTAGTACACCAACAGCATAAACATTTTTTGCCATGTACCCATAAAAATTTAACCTTTCCATTTTGTTAAGGTTGGTCTAACATCAACATGTGTAAATGTTTGATATACACCTAAACCTTTAAATCCAACTTCTTCTGCAAGGTCTGCAACTTGTTGCGGTGTATAACCTTTTATTTTTATGTCTGCTGCTTTTCCATGCATATGCTGACTGTTTTTTGCTCCACCAATTTTTGAATTATATTCAGGTGTACGATACCCGGAACAAACTTGAATTGGTTTTTTAACTATGAATCGTAAAGCTTGAAGTTTCCTAATTAAATTCTCGTCAACCTGTACAAGGTGGGAACCATCTTTACATTCAAACTCATAAAGAAAAAAGTTTTCAGCTATTTGAACTTTATTCATTTTAACCTCCTATAGATAAGAACATTTATTTTTTGTTGATAGCTTTTGTAATTCTTCTTTAAGTTCTTCAACTTTATGAAATAATGATAAAATTAAATTATCCCCGGTCAAGTCTCTCCAAGGTTGTCCATATCGTAAAGCATGAAATGTACAAGTTTTTTCAGTTAATACAATTATATACTTTCCATTTTCTAGTGAAATACTCCGTATATTCATATAACACCCTCCATTAATTTTAAAGTATCAGTTATTTTATTTGGCTTTTCCGGGTGAATACATTTATTATTTACGAAATATTCACAATTAGTATCAGAACAAAAGGTTTCAGGATAAAGACATATATGTCTAACAAAGTATTTTATCCTGTTGTACCTGTTTATGATAATCATATATCTTTATCCCCCTTCTTTTTTCGGAATCAACTATTTTAAAATCTGTCGGAACAATTACAATTCGATTGAACCCTTCCCAAGTTCTATGTTTACTTTTAATACCTCTTTTCCTTTTATAGTTTCCTGTTGCAAGGTCAATACAAGAGTTTAAAAAACCAACTTCGGTAACAGGTTTCAATACAGCTTTTAATGTTTCTTTGCATATAATTACTTTTCCACAATACTCTTGTAATTCAGTTAAATTTTTAAATCTTCTTATGGTACAAACACCATTACCAATTTGAATTTTTGAAACTCTCATAACCTCACCTTTTAACCTCTCTATTTATCAAATATATCTTTACATTTTTTCATCAGGTCTGACATTTCAACCTGTGTTTCTTCTAACTTTCCAATAGCTGCATTAATTTTATTTTGTACTGCTCCGGGGTAATCATTTGCAATACTTTGTAAACTGTTAATTGCTTTTTGAATTTCATTTTTATCAGTTTGCAAGTCTTCAAATAAATCCCCAGCTTCACTAGGTGTTAATTTTAAATCACCCATATTTTTATCCTTTCATTAACTGTTCTCTTTCTTCACTTAATTTTTGAAGTTCAGCCGCCCAATAATCCCGACTTTGCAAATAATGGTCAATATTTTCCTGATGTACTTTCATAATATTAACCATCATTCTTTGTCCATTTTCATCATAAGCATTAACAGCTTTTAACCGTTCAATATCTTGTTTATCTTCTTCAAGTTTACTTTGCCATTTTTTCAATTCGGCAACATCAGTATTATACATATCCTCGGCTAATTCAAGCTGTTGTTTGTTGATTCTTATTTCAAACATTCTAGTATCTTCACTCATTTATAACTTCAACCTCCTTTCTGTGTAAATAGTCCATTGCAGAACAAGCAGTCAAACCGATTAAATTACCTTCTCTTGTACTGTGTGATAATATCCAGTTAATAGCTGCCGTTGTTGTCCACTTTCTCACTGTTCTACCTCCTTGAAAGATAAAGAAGAGTATTGCTACTCTTCAATTTCCTTTAAAACTTTTTCCATGATTTTAATTTTCTTTGAATGTGAATCAACTACAGAATTTAATGTAGTCTTTTCGGTTTCATACCTTGTAAGAACCTTTTTGAAGTCAACCGTTTTAATTTCCCATGCTCTTTTTTCGTCAAGGTCAAGGGAAATTGTTAGCATTTTTTCAATTAATTTTTCTTCTGCAACTACTTTTTTTACCTGTTCTTTTGCTGTTTCAAGTGTCTTTTTTAAATCTTCAATCTGCTTTGTGGTCATTGCTCTCATTTCATCAAACATAGTTTAATAACCTCCCCAAAATTTAAGTAGTTTTAGCTAACTTATACCTTATTCAGTTACGGTATCATCCAAACGCTTACAGTATACGCAGGGATTAGTGGAAAAAATTTCCGTTTTACGTTCTCCCATTGCAGTGGCTGTTGCGGTGCTTGTCCACCTCTTTAATTGTACCAAAATATACCTATAATGTATATAGGTCTACAGTCCTATCTATGAAAATTATGGTAATTAAAGTCTAAAAATGGAACTTCTTTACATTAACTTCAATCATACTAAAGTCAAACGTCAGCCGCTGGAACTTCCAGCTGGGAGCCA
>Ga0209318_1001574_pt1 | contig 13674 bp, 18 predicted proteins | sample RifGroE1_FD_183999 | JGI IMG/M metagenome (GOLD analysis project Ga0209318, IMG submission 183999) | Groundwater microbial communities from Rifle, Colorado, USA - Groundwater E1 (SPAdes) (version 2) | ecosystem: Environmental > Aquatic > Deep subsurface > Groundwater | place: Rifle, Colorado...
GCCAAGTATGAAAAAGTACAACCTTTCTTTGAGGTTGACGATATGTTTGGCCCCAGCAATGTTAAGCAGATCACGGGGAACTTTCAATAAATATGGCTAATTACGTCGTAAAACCGGGGGACACTCTCAGTAAAATAGGGGCGCAGTTCGGCGTACCTTACCAGCAAATTACAGGTTACAGATCGGGCAATCCCAACTTGATTTATGCCGGTGAGACACTAACCATTCCTGACAAGACGGGCGCTACCGCCCCGGTTCCTGCGCCACCGGCCATGCCAACGTCAACCCCTACGGCTCCACAGCCGACGCCAACTCCTACTGCTACTCCTACACCCGCCCCTGCCGGTCAAGTCAATCCCAATGATGCCAACTCCATAAAAGCGGCATACCAAGGTTATGCCGGGTGGAACGATCCTAACGCCATAATTGCTGATTTCAAAGCGACTGGTGGTCAGGGCAAGGGTGGGCCAGTTAGTGCTCCCACGGGGACTCCGGGGGGCGCGGGAACTGCTTTTACCGGCTTAACCAATCAACCAACTATTGATCTGCCGAAGATTTATCAGAATCTGTATACCTCATCCGGAATTTCTGACAAAGAAGCTCAAATTACTCAAAAAGAAAAACAATATCTTGAAGCCAGGACCAAAATATCGGACAACCCATTCTTGTCGGCTTCAATGGTGGACAAAAGGCTGGCCAGGCTCCAGAATCTTTACAATACTGAAACCCTACCCTTAAAGAACGAGATTGCCATGAAAAAGGCAGACGTAGAAACGCAATTAAATCTCCAGATGAAGCAGTTTGATATAAATAGCCAACAGGCTCAACTAGCCATGAGCCAGTTTAATACTCTCCTTGCCGCCGGTGCGTACAACAATGCTAGTGGAGAAGATATAGCCAATATCACAAGGGCAACGGGATTAAGTAGCACTATAATTCAGTCGGCGATAGGGGCCACAAAAAAGAAGGGCGTTGAGGCGTATGCGGGGACAGTAGATGACGCTAGTGGCCAATGGGCATTTATAATTGACAAGAACACTGGCGCCTTAATTTCCAAAACGAAAATAGCGGAGGCAAAACCAAAAGAACCTACTGCTACAAATCAAAAGATTGCAGATGAACAACAAACCCAAAAAAATGCAGTTGGAGATATACAGAGAGGTGTAAGTTTGCGAGACATTGTTAATCACTATGGAATTGCTGGTGGCCTAGCTGTGGAAGATTTACTTAGAATTTACAATAGTTACTCTCCATATGGGGTGGCCACGGAATCGATGGAGGAAGTCAAAAGTGGAATTTTTTATGATTTACAATCAAAATCAAAAAAGTAAATATGTATGGTAATACAGCCAATTGGATCAACGACCATAATTTCTAAAACCTCTCAAGGGAGTAGGGTGATTCAGCCTCTTGTTAGTACGAGCCAACCAATATTACAAGGACGGGAAACTCCATCTTCAACGTCAACTCCGACCCCACTTTCAGGACTTGTCAAATTATCATCATCTGTTATCAAAAAAGTCCAATCCTATTTTCAGCCGGGAGCCAGAATAAATATTCCCTCTGTGGATTTTTCAGGAATTAAGCCCGAAATTGTTCGACCAAAAACTGACTTACTTGGACCAACTCCTTCGGTAGCGGGGGCATCGGCACAATTAACTCCGCAGGCAAAAAGATTAGCAACGGGCAGAATACAAAGTTATATATCCTGTCGATCCGACAATCGGATTTTTTGGTGAGTATATTGCGGCTTTTAAGCGGGCTGAAGGAGATCAAACAGTCAAATTTGAACCCCAGACCACCAATCAGGCTATTGGAGTCGTTGCTCATAATTTTCTTAGAGACTTGACAGCGATGGAAGCTGGAGGCATTAACACTGCATTTATCAATGGTATGAAAACTTTAGACGCTGTGATTGGAGCTAGTCCCACATTAACTGCTATTAATAACATTCCGGATGCTGTTACCAAAAAGATTATGAAGGCTATCTCCCCCAAATTGGGATATCTGGAGAATTATTATGCCAAAAACAAACTCACTTTTGATGTGGTTCGTGAAGTGCAGGCAGGCCGGGGAACTCCGGAACAAATATCCGCAGTTAAAAAAGCAAATGCGCGTGGGTCACTACCGGAAATTGTCAGAGCAAGCAGAAAAATGGGGGTGAAGGAAAATTCAAAGATTTCCGAATTTGTCAGACAACTTGTGGGTGGAGTTAAAAAAGTATTTTCCGGCGTTGGAAAAGACAGAAGTGGAGTTAAATTATTTTCGGAGATAAAACCCGGAGAAAAAGTAGACCCAAGAATTTTGGAAACCGGGAAAGCGCCGGCAGCGCCACCGACAGAAGTCGGGGGGAGACTTGCAATTCCAATGGACAAGTCAAAATACACTGGTCTCAAGACAGCCTCGGTTGTTGTTAGACCTGACGGTACAGGTTCTATGTTTGTTGAGTTCAACAAAGAAGCGCAAGGGCAGGGACAGGGGACAGCTTTTGTAAAAGAAGCCGAGCAAAAACTTTTAGAAAAGGGAGTAAATAAAGTACAGATTCAATCTTTCAAAGAATCTTTAGGTTTTTGGGAAAAGTTAGGCTACAGAGAAACAGGAGTATCGACAGGTAGAGGGGACTTAGTAAATATGGAGAAAAGTTTAACCGTTCTCCCCCCTAGTGTTAAGCCAGTTATCCAGTCCCAAGAAGCCCCAGTTAAGCCGATAGGGGAGGGGATACCCAAAGAACTAGAATCTCTTGCCCAAGAAGCAAGGAAGTACAAGAGTGCGGAGGAGTTTGTAAAAGGAATTTCAAAAGACACTTATGCCCCAGAATATAGAAATCCTTTGGCTGATTATTACAGGAAGTCTGTTTATGAACCATTGTCACACGAGGCATATCAAAAAGGTGTTGGGTTTAGTACAAATCCAATTCAACTTGAAGGTAACTTAGATATGGTTTTGGAGAAAACCATTAGTAAAAACAAATTAGAAAATATGTCAGTTAAACAGAAGGCTGAAATGGTATTGGGTAAGAATTGGACTAAAAGGTATCTAGATTCGTTAAACAAGGGAGGAGTAATAGGTTTTGTTAAAGACTTCTACACCCAAGCTACTAAGGGAGTAGAAGCTAAACCCCAAGGCATCGAGATGCCACCCACCGCTAAAACAGCCGTTGTAGAGGCCCCAAGCGGGATAAAGGCAGTTGAAAAAGAATTGGCTGGTGAAGTTGAAAAAAGGATCGGTGAAATTGTTCCCCCCATAGGGCTCGGTATTAAGCGGGTTTTCAAACCAGCCATAAGTGATAAGGTAATAGGCTTAAAAAAACAAGTGAAGTTTAACGATCCAGAAATAGAAAGTCGGTACAAAAATGCAAAGGGAATAAATACACGGGGATATTATATGAAAAGAGTTAAAGATTTTGTACAAAATTTTTATCACCGGGCTACAAGAACTTATCCAGACTTGCCCAACAAACCGGAATTTGCGGAAGTGAAAATTATTCTTGGCAGAACCCAAAATGTGAGGTCAGTAGTTCAGGACAAAACCGCTAGAATCTTACAAGGTATCACCGCTGACATTGGCCCCAATAAATTAGACGTGTTTACCAGAAAAGTAATTTTGGACGATTTGGTACAGGAGGCAAAAGAAAAAAGAGCTTTGCCCTTGGGATATTCCGAATATGATGACGCCGGTAATTTAACTATCAAGGAAGAACTGTTAAATGTTGACAAGGAAAAGATTGATAAATTGGTATTTGCAAATCCAGACATTGCGGAAGCATTGGCTCGGAGAGACAAAATGTGGAAAGCAATTACAGATGAGTTGGTCGAGTACGATATTTTGAAAGAGGAACAAGTCAAAAAAGATTACTTTAGACATCAAATTTTGGAATATGTCAATGCAAAAAGCCGTGTGACTAAAGGGGTCGGCCCAGCTCTCAAACAGAGAAAGCCTGGTTATGCCAAACAAAGGCAGGGTTCTACTTATGATATAAATACAGACTATTTGCAAGCGGAATTTGAGGTTATGTCCCAAGCTCTGCACGATATTGAAATAGCAAAACTTTTAAAGAGAGTCGAGAGGCTTCCAATTAACATAAAATCTGATCTAGTAAAAAAGGCCAAAGAGGGAGAAGACTGGCACGATCTAATTCCGGAAGGATATGTAACATGGCAACCAAAAGACGGCAGAGTTTTTTATCAAGTCAACACAATTCCAGAAAGAATCGTTAATCAGTTTATTGATGACATCGGCGCCGGAGTCCTCAAAATAGACCAGGGTTTGATAAACAAGGCTCTTGCTGTCGGCGGAAAAAGAAAAGAACTTGTCTTGCCAGAGGAGGTTGCGAAAACTCTTGATAATTTATGGATAGCCAAGCAGCCAAATTGGGTAACAGATTCGACAAAAGCCTTAACGACTTTGTGGAAAAAATGGGTATTGTTCAACCCCCGCAGGGCTATCAAATATAACTACCAAAACTTTTTGGGAGATGCAGATGCGGTGTTTGCTGCAAATCCCGCTGTTTTCAAGAAAATGCCACAAGCGACCAAAGAACTTTATGCTGTTTTTAAGGAAGGTGCCCCCATGACAGATACAATGAAAGACTTTTTTGAAAGAGGAGGATTTTCCAGTATGCTTACTATTCAAGAAATCCCAGACATTAAGAATATAAGAATTTTTGAGAGACTTTATGAAAAAGCGGGGCGGGCGAAAACTCTGTCCCAAAAATTAAACATTGTTAAAGGATACTGGGACGGCGTGATTAAGTTTACACAGTTTAGGGAGAGTCAACTTCGGTACGCCGCCTACTTGGATTATGTCGAAAGGTTTACCTCTGGAAAGAATCTCAACTATGGGGCAAGCAATAGATTAGAAGTTGATGCTCTAGGCGACATTAAAGACAAGGCGGCAAAAGTTGCAACTGAATTACTGGGTGATTATGCCAACATTACAGCACTGGGTAAAGATTTACGAGAATCCGCAATCCCTTTCTATTCTTGGATGGAAATAAATATGAGACGTTATCCCGCCATTTTAAGAAATGCTTGGCAGGAAGGGGCTGGAAAGGGAATGGGAACTTCCGCAAAGGTATTGGGGTTAGGAACTATTAAGGGGGCATGGGCCACCTTGGGAACCCTACTTAGAATAATTGCGCTTACGGGGGGAGTAATGACTTACAACCAACTGTTTCATTCTGACGCTGAACAAGATTTGCTCGATTATGATCGAGGACGGATGCACATAAATTTGGGGTATGACAAAAATGGAGAGGTTTCCATCCTGCGTGGGCAGGGGGCGCTTTCTGATTTCTTGGAATGGTTTGGACTGGACGAAGCCCCTATTTTATGGAGAGAGTATTTTGAAGGAAAGGCTTCCTTGACAGACATTTTCGGGAAGATTCCTCTTGTAACTGGAAAGATTGGAATAAAACCCATTGTCTCCAAATTCATGGGAAGTATTACCCCCACCTATAAAATTCCTTTTGAAATCATAAGTGGCCGGAGCTGGCCGTTTCAGGGTACAGAGAGTTATCCCATTGAAGATAAGTGGAGAAAATTATTCCAGAACATTCAACTTGAAAATGAGTACGATTTCATATTTCAAAAACCATCGCGGGGCTATCTAAAATCGTGGGGGATGGCGGTTATCACTAAAACTAATCCGCAAGAAAACGCTTATCGCCACATTCAAAGTCAAAAGTATGCGTATCTTGAAACAAAGGGAAAAGGAGGATCCAGCAATTATTATAGCCCCAGAAGCATTGTCTATCGTGCGTACAAAAAGGCTCTGATATATGGTGACAAAAGGGCAGAAGAAAAGGCGTGGGACGAAATGAAAAAACTGGGAGTAAAGCCAGCCGATCTAAAAAAGTCATTAGAATGGACTGATCCTTTATCGGGATTAAGTAAAGAGGAAAAGAAAGAATTTGTTAATGAATATCTTAGCCAGTCTGATAGGGAGAGACTTAAAAAGGCAAATGAATACTACAAAAAAGTTTTTCTCAATCGTTAAAAAAATGAGTATTATTGTCCTAGCGGCCTATTTTGTTTTTGGTGTTATTTACAATGTGTGGAATATCTTTTCCAGGGTGTTTCCTTGCCCAGATGGTATTTGTTGAACAATTTGCTTATAAATAGATTTATCAAACATAATTAAAAACATGGCAACTAACTACGACTTACTAAAAGAAACTTATGTTATTGTCGGCCGGGTAGAAACCAAACTGGATAAAATTGATGGCCGGGTAAGCGACTTAGAAATCTGGCGGGCGGGAGTGAAAGGCCAAGTGGCAACTATTGCGGCAGTCTTTTCTATTGTAATTGGTGTCCCCATCGCATTGTTCACCGATTGGATAAGAAAAAAATTAAACACCTGATATAATAAAGGCAATGGCAATACGGTTGTCAGACATTTTTATAGGAAAATTTCCCCAAACGCAGGGCTTTGGAGAACGGCCAGAATATTACAAACAATTCGGACTTGCGGGACATGAAGGCGTAGATTTTGGAACCCCCAATGGTACACCCATAATTTCAGCCACCGACGGCGTGGTGGTTAGAGACATAGACGATCCTAAGTCCGGGGCCTATGGAATACATTGTGTGGTATGGGACAAAATTCAATCTTGTGCCACATGGTATTGTCATTTACAAGAAAACAAAGTCAATATAGGCCAAGTGGTTGTCAAAGGTCAACTTTTAGGATATTCAAACAACACGGGCAATTCCTCTGGTCCCCATTTACATTTCAATCTTTGTCGGACAAATGCCGCTGGAGCAAGAATAGACACCGATAATGGCTACAAGGGCTTTATCAACCCCAATGATGGCAGGATCGCCAGATGGAACATTACCAATCCTACTAAACCCACAGAGCCTAACGCCATCGTCACCCCCCCGCCTATTGTGCTTGCCAGCGACCAAACAAAAGTAGATTTGGGTTCCCTGGGGATAATGGAAGTTCAAGCCATCCGTTCCCTCATTACTGATTTACAAAAGAACATTCCCGTTTTTGAAGCCAAAGCCAAACAACTGGATGGATTTATCTCCAAGTGGGTGGAAGAACTAAAACTCCCCACAGGAAGCAATCTGGTGGAAATCGAAGCAGACTTGGCTCAATATCTTCCTATCCTCGACACCATGCAAAAGTATCGTGATGCCATCGAGGGGGTAGTAGGACCCAGGAATGGAGACAACGCCCTTTTACAAGCACTAGGCGACTTCAAGGGCGATTCTGACAAGGCCGTCAAAGACTTGGCGGACAGAATAACAGAACTCGAAAACAAACTCACTAATCGCAAGGTTCTATTTGTGTTGCCTCTATGGAAATTCTTATTAAAGATTTATCCAAACGAGAAATGAGGTGATTTTTATGATAGTCTCACAAAGATTTCAACTAATCAAACAAGACTTGATGGCATGGTTTCCTAAAGCGCTACTGTTTTTAGCACCAGCTCTAATTGCGGGTATTACTGCACTAGTCGCAAGTGTTCAGGGTCTAAATATAAACCCGATGTGGGTTGCCGTTATTGTCTGGGTTTTACAGCAAGCAACTGCATTATTAAAAGCGTATTTACAAGAATCAAAATACAAATGAAACCCCCATACCAAGGCTACCGAAAATCTAAAAATAGATGGAGGCTTTGGCTCGTTGACCTCGACCACACTCTTACGGATAGTAATTGCTTTACAGCAGAAGAGTGTTTGAAAGCTAAACCCATTCAAGTAATGATAGACAAGGTTAACCAGCTTGCTATTAGAGACTATGTAATTATTTACACCGCCAGACACGACGAACTTATTCCCACTACGCTCAAATGGTTAAGGAAAAACGATGTTCATTACCACGGCATAAGTAACAACAAGGTCCCCGGATTTTATATAGACGACCGCTCTCTTACTTTTAGCGAGTTTCTAAAGTTATGAGCCCAGACCGCATCAGGGATTGGAAACGGGCCTATGATCCAGATTATGACGTGGAAAATCCGGAATATCCTCAACGGATAGATTTGTCTTCCGCTCAAAAGAATTGGATTAAAAGAGCTTGGACATGGGCCTCTACTATCCTCTTGGGAATGTCGGAAGAGGTCTTGCCGGATGCGGTTTTCCGGTACAACGAAGAAAGGGGTATTCATTACGTTCCCGCTATTAAACCCGACCTCAATCATATCCGACCTGTAGGGGAAAGTTTGAGATTAGATGGCAATGATGGCTACAACGACCCCCGCAATGTCGTTCCTGTTAGCAGGAGAACCCATACAGGTTTAGGAGTACATGAGTCCGAAGCTGAAGACGAAACCATAATTCACCCTGATACTTATAGAGCCAGAAGCGGTTGGGGAGCTTGGTATCGGGGGGGACGAAAGGGTCCAAATCCCATGCAAGAACTCCACGAAGAAAGAAAAGGGAAAACCGAAAGGGGCGAGGGGTATCATGACACAGCTTATGATGAACATTTCGAGAAACTGACTGACCAAGTAGTCACCGTTTACACTGCTACCCATCCCAAAGACAAATGGCCCAAACATCCCAAAGAGAAAAAACCGAAAAATACCTGGGATCCCGTTCTGATGAGATGGAGAGAGGGGGAGTAAAATAATATAATGAAAGAAACACCACTTGGCATGAACAGAAGAACGGCTCTTAAATGGGGCTTGTTAGGATTGGAAACAATCGCTCTAGGAAAAAGCAATCGATTATTTTTCTGGAAATCGTTATAATTCGACTTTCAAAATAGAATCTTGATTAAAGTCTTTTTCTGCTCTAATCCTTTAGTCTTTGCTTTCTTCTCTACTGATGGTGATTTAGTCATGGTTTTTCTCCTGGTATCATCCATTTATTTGAGGTGTCTATCCAAACGGGATTTACTATTTCCTTTACTACGGTTTGTGGACTTCCCATTTTTAGTCCTAATTCAAAACCCGTAAGATAACAATATTCCCAATGTTTTCCTTTTGTCTTTGTAGGTAGTAATTGCTATACTGGGTCTGTTTACTTCACCCGCCAAGGTCGCACCGAGGCGGGGTCTTTGTTTAATGGATTTATTCTGTCCCTTGGGGTTTGTGAATTTGGACTCGCAATATTTCCCTTTTCTAGCTGTTTCGCACTCAATACAAACACACTCTCCTGGATGTGAATTGGGCCAGCGATCAACTTCGGAGACTATCTTAATTTTCTTCTTGCTTGTCATTTTCTTTCAAACTAGATAACTTTTGGAGGCGGTCAGGCCAAACTCCTTTATCTATCGCCTCCCAACTCATTGCTCCCCAAACTTCATCACTTGCATTCCGCCACTCCCTGACAACATCCTTCCCCCAACTGGTAGGGCGGGATTTTATCGCTCGGGAAAGAATTTTTATCCAATCTAACCGTGCCAAATCAAATCTAACCGCCCCCACCACTCGGTCTATTTCAGATTGAAGAAGATCATCTAGTTTGCTGATAGCAAGAGAGTATTCGTCTTTCATGTCTGCCGATATGAGCATACCATTCATAATTCTTGTATAAATTTCGGCCCAGCGAAGATTAGTCAAGAACAGATAATCTTTAATGATTTTCTCCCGCTTTCCGGCGTTTTGTTTTATATTATCAAAGGGAGTCTTGGGATTAGTTTTCATTTTATTTGTTGGGTTGGTCATATTTCTCCTTAAATAATTCTGGGTTTTCGTAGATATTACCGATAACTTCAAAATCCCACAGACTATCGACATTACAATTACAAACCCTCCCCAAAATATCACTAAAAAAACAGTCCCCAAACTCCATACTTACTAGAGACTTTCTTTCCATCAATTTGAAACTTGCATTGCACCACAAAACATCAAACTCACATTCCTTGTGTAAAACAATATCCCCCTCATATATCTCTTTACCGTTTTTATCTTTTAAGCCTGTGAATTGCATGAGTTCAAATTCTCCACTTGATTCTTTGGTATGATCTTGACGGAAAAATAACAGACCTTCACTTTCCTCGGTCAGAATTCCATAATTAGCAAACTCTGTCATTTCCTTATTCTTTTTATCCCAAGCTCTAAAGCGAATGCTACGCATTTTTAGCCTTTCTAGCCCTGATAGTTTCCCAGAGCTTATATCCATGTCCATCAAATTTTCTGTGGCAAGAAGTACATAATCTTTTCCAATCTGATAAGTCCCGCAAATAATGTTTACTTTTACTAGCCCATTCGTATTTCCTTTTTCTATAAGAGTGGCAAGTTACACAATATCTTGGTTCTCCTAAATATCTTTTGACCCAATCATGCAAAGCTCCATAACCAACAGCATCGCCCTTCCATATAGGATTTTCTTCACCAACCATACCTTTATGTCCTTTCTGGAATACACCAGAATTAGATTTTGACTTTGCTCTGTCGTATTGACCTCGTTTTGGATACCTTTTTATTTCTCTTGTTTTCATGTCTGTTTTTTGGTGGAAAGAAAATTAAAAGCGTCTTCTACTTTTTTTAGATCATCACTATTCAATGTCCAAACCCCAACACTATTGCCTTTTACTTGTAAGTGAAGATTAAGTGTACTAAATATCTCCTTCCGTATTTTCTTTGCCCATTTCTCTTTATTAGTAAGTTTCATTTTATTTCCTCCGCACGGACTTGGATAACTCCTTTTGAAAGGGGGAGAGAGATATCAATCCCACAGTCTTGACATTTTCTCCCCCCCTTAATTTTTAAGTTAATATATCGCTCGTGCCTTTTTTGTTTATCGTATGCCATGGCATTTTATTGAGCTGGCCCAGGGCTGATACCCGCGCTTGAGAAATAACTGATAACCAATGTCAATATTGTCGCGCCAATCAAGAAGCCGAGACATAGGTATCCCGTGTACTGGAGCAATTTGGAGTAATCCTCCATCCCCCGTTTTACTGATAACTGTGGGGCGAAAACTACTTTCGCAAGCGATGATTTTAAGTATCTTTTGACAGCTCCATTTGAATCTGGGGTCGCAGACATATCTTTTAATTTCTTCCACTTCTCTGCTTCTTTGGTTACCGGTCGCAGAAAGTTTGGGTCTACCCGGATTTTCTCTGGTGCCGTAGATTTGTAATGTTTGAGGGTAGGCATACTTTACTGATGAATCAGCCAAATAACCAGCATGAGCAGTAGCAACCCCAGCAAGAATCCCTGCACCAAGGCCGATAAGGATAAGTCCCAAAATTGTTTCATGTCGCATTTTTCCTTTCTTTTTCTTTGAAATACTCTGTCTTCATAAACTGCTGCCATTCCCATAGCTTTTTTGCGCTCAAAAAAGCCTCAAAACATTTATCTATATTATTAGCCGTCTTAAACTCAAACGATCCGTCCCGGCCGATCCGGATGATCCCCTGATGTTTGTATTTCTCTTGAGGGAACTCTTCCTGCCGGGCAATTCCATAAGAAGATAACTGAATAAAATATTCGTCATATATTCCAGTAGATGTTTTTATATCTCCCAAAAACAGTTCACCATTCACCTTGGCTACAAAATCCAGCGTCCCGCAATATCCATGAATTTTGGAGTATACCGGCTGTTCAGACAAAAGGAAATTTACTTTATGTTCTTCTTTCCAGGCCAAGAAATTATTGATGGAATCCCGCAACTGTTGGTTGATTGGCATTTCTGGGTTCTCACCTTTTATGTGTTTGCTGATCCACTCGTGTACCATGCTGCCAATATCGGCAGTCTCTTGCTTGCGTGTCATGTGAGCTTTTCTGGCTGTCGTAAAAAGACTGTTTAGTTGAATTTCGTCATAAGATACTCCTGGTTTGATATTCGCCACCAAATAGTCTACCGCTTGTCCGGCGGCCCAGTTAATAAGCGCCGGCTTATTTATAACCGACAAGACAGTAGTCACACTGGGAATCTTTTTGCCTTCTGGCAAAAGAGTGTAGACATGCCGGAAAGAATCGAACTCCAATTTAATCTTACCCTTATATAATTCAAGAAGAGTTTTAGCCATGTCTCTTATTTTTATAATTGTCAGTTAATTTGTGACAGTCTAAACAAAGAGTTACTCCATTATCCAAAATATAACGCAACCCTGGATGTTGAGACCAAGACTTAATATGATGGGCCTCTAGATAACATCCCCGATTACCACAAGTTTGACATGTCCAGTTATCCCTCTGAAAAATATTACTTAACCATTGTTTGTAATTTTTGTCACGAATATGTATATATCTTTTATATTTCTTTCGTCCAACCCTGTCATACCTTTTTATTTGAGCAGTAGACATTTTTTCAATAGCTTTTTTGGTTGGATGTTTTCCCTTGTGGGCGAGAACAGCCGCATCTCTAGTTTTTTGTGATGGAACTCGTCCTTTCATCACCACAGAAATTTTTGCACCAGCCATTTTATAGCTTTCCTCCGTGCGAAATCCGGAATGATTCCTTTGAAATCCTTGTTTACCTTTCATAAGTTTCTCCATTCTGGCCGCCATCCTGCCCGGTTGACGGCCAGCAAGCAGAATCCTATGCTTTGACCTTTTTGGCCACCGCTTTGTCCATTTCTGCCTCAAAGTCCTCTCCGGAATCGACTACTGCCGGAGCGCTTTTCCTGACCGCTTCTTTACGGTTGGACGCAAACTCGCTGTCATCATACTTTTCGAGTTGCTTATCCGCTTTGGAAAATGACAAGATTTTGTTGCCGATACTGCCATCCTCGCGGTTCTTCTGTCCTACCAACAGGCACAACTGTTTACCCAAAAGGTCTGTTTCGTCGAAGACCTCTACCTCTGCTGGTTCAAGTTCGTGACCAAAGACCGCGGCTACCAGCTGGGTTAAATTGGTTGACTTCTTTGATCCGACAGGAGAAAACTTAGTGGTTGTTTGCAACCACAGTCTCCGTCCTCTTGCTGGAACTTCTATGTCACCTTCAGGAATCATCTTGTCGTTATTTAGCACAACGAAAGTAAACTTAACCTGATCTTGGGGATTCGAGGTTCCGTACTCTGTGCCGGTAAATGGTTTAGCCTCATATATTTCGGCAGTATATTTATCAGCAGGCAAAGCCTCAAAAACTCGTCCTTCACTCACTACATATTTTCCCATCAACTATTCACCTCCCCCCGCAAAGCTGTAAAGGTAATTAACAGCGTTGTTCATTACCGATAAGTCTTCCTTAAAATTTCCGATTGCGGAATTACAATGTCTGCATAATAATTTCCTTAATTGTCCACTCTGATGGTTATGGTCAACAAAAGCTCGGCTCTCGTCAGTCCTTTTAACATCCATTGATATTTCATGTAAACAAATAGCACATTGGCCATTTTGTTTTTTAAGCATATCTAGGAGAAAATCTATATTAACCCCATATGCTTTCTTATAGTGATATTCTTTATAAAGATTTTCGTGGGTCAGATAATGTTTTTTCTGTTTTTCAAGAATTAAATCACGATTCTTCAAATGATAAACTTTACCTAACTCCTTGAATTTGTCCTTGTGGGTTAAATAATATTCTCTTTTGTATTTAAGTATCTTGTCCCTGTTTACTAAATAGTATTCCTTTTTATGTTCAGCACATTTTAAGGAAGATTTTTTATAAATTCCTTTAATTTTTTCGGGATGGGCTACGCGGTATTTTTTATCATATTCTTTGAAATATTCTTTGTTAGCCATACGATATCTTTTTCTATATTCTTTCTCGTTAAACATTTTCTTCTCCTTCTTTATCCTCCATATGGGAATTTTCAAAGAATAT
>Ga0209318_1001575_pt1 | contig 13673 bp, 10 predicted proteins | sample RifGroE1_FD_183999 | JGI IMG/M metagenome (GOLD analysis project Ga0209318, IMG submission 183999) | Groundwater microbial communities from Rifle, Colorado, USA - Groundwater E1 (SPAdes) (version 2) | ecosystem: Environmental > Aquatic > Deep subsurface > Groundwater | place: Rifle, Colorado...
TAGTTATTTAAATTTTACAAAAGGATTAGGTAAAGAAATTGTAGTAGGATTAAATGATTTATTATTAGATGAACCTTTCCCTATTGATAAAGATACAGCGGTTTATTTTAATTTAGAATTTAGTAATCCTGTAAAATTAAAAGGTTCTGTTGTAGATAATGGAGTTATTGATGATCCTAAATTTTATCCTATGTGTGATGTAATTAAAGAAATAGCAAATTTAGAGGATTTGGCAACACAGAATTGGGTAAGAACTAATATTCCTTTATCTGATGCAACTGATTCTGATAGTATTACAACAGCAGCAAGTTCTAAAGCTGTAAATAGTGTTAGAAAACTTGTTAGTACAGCAGTATCAGGAATGACATATCTTGGTGGTATTTCTTGTGAAGCATTTTCAGTAATTAACAATGCAAATGCAGGTAATTTTTATAAAATATCAAATGATGGATTAATTTTTGGTCAATCAATTTCTAAAGCAACGTCTGTAATTATTAAAAATGATTTAGTAAATACTCTTATTACAGAAAATGATTGTGACTTTTTTACGGTTGAAGCAACTGGTACAGGTGGTATATTTGTAACAAATGTTACACCAGTTACAAATGGTAAAAATTGTTCAGTAACATATAAAGATACTCCTAATAATGGTTGTGTAGATTCTATTTTAACAGATGATACAAGTTTAAATGTAACTATTGAATGGGATAGAACAGAAGATGCATATTGTGGTATTCCTACAGTTAATAGCATAACTGTTTCTTCGTATTCTAATAAAACTGGTGGAACATATACAGCAACAGTAACTATTGATATAAGTAGTGCAGAATCAATTATATGTGAAAATAATGGAATTATTTTTAGTATACCTATTACAAAGGTATCTGCTCCAACGATTACTGGATTCTCAATATCAGGTGTTTACCCAACAACAAACAGTATTTTACAAACAGAATTAAAAGAAAATGATGAAATTACTTGCACCATTCAAACGGATAAGAATATTGATTATATTGAATTTGTAGATTTTGGTGCATTTAAATTAAAAACATATATTGTGACAGCAGGTAAATCATTTACAAATATAGTTGGTATTGTTGCTAATCGTGGTAATTCTGTATCTACCGTAAATGGAAAGATAAGAGTAAGAAGCACGGATGGGTCTTATTCAGATTATGTTTTGAGTTCTAATACAGTGGTTTTAAACAACTTATCTCCAAGCATGACTTTTGGAGCAATTACTTTCCCTGCTGGACAGGAGGCGATTAAAGGAACGGAAAGTATTTCACTGGCCTTTACATTATCTAATGCTGATTCTAATACTGTATCGGCAATTACTAATGATTTGAGTGTAAGTAATAAAACTTCTACTGGAATAAACGCTACGAGATTGTCTTCTGGATCAGCAACATATAACGATGGGTCTAGTGATAATTTATCATTTTTACTTAGAAGAAATGCAAATGGTAAATCCATAACTTATACCTATCGTGTGCCTATAGTTACTGTGCCTGCAAATTTAGATTATTATTTTCCTAATCCTTATAAAATTAAAAGTGGAGCAGGTCAAACAAATTGTACACTTAACTTTAATCAGAAAGTGAAGGTAACTTCAGTAACTATTCCTAGTCCAAATAAAGGCACTTTAAATACAAGTACGACATCATCATATCAAAATACTTATACATTAGGTATTACATCAGCAGATAGCGATACTAAAAGTAGCACAGCAAATAATTGTACTATAAATGTAGTTGGAATGAGTGGTATTCAAACATCAAATATAAATATTGGTTATATATTGGCAGGGTTTACAAGTAGAGTTGTATCTTTTACTTATCCTTCTTTGTCACAAACCATTGGTACTACTGTACTGACTACATCTAACCTAGTGGCTTCAGGTCAGATATTAACTACTCCTCCATTTGATATTGCAAAAACATATGTAATGCCAGATGCATTAACTACTGCTTTGGCAGACAAATATTCAATTAGTGCCGATGGATTAAGTTTATTATTACCAGAATCTATTAAGGGTTTTGGTTACAGTACAGATATGTCTGCACAAGTTACAATTCAGGAAAATAATTAATTAAATTAAGAAGGGTTTCCAAATGAAAGAAAATAGAATATTCCCTTGTTACAGTGTCCCTTTAAGGGATTTTTTAATTTTTAAAGGATTTAAATATGAATTAGTTGGACTACACCCAGAAAGTAAATGTATGTTTTGGGTTTTTATAAAAACAAATAAATTAAGAGAATGTTTAGAACAATGGCAAGAGACTAGATCTAAAATTTAGTCTCTTTTTATGTAAATTTTTTAAGTGAAAGGATGATTCTTTGTGAGTATAATAACAAAAGAAGTTGAAGTTGAATTAAAAGGGATTAGCATAAAATATTATGAAAATTTAGGATATACAATCCCAAGAAGAAAAGATAAAAAAGGAAGAATGACTGTCCCTAAAGGTTCTAAAATTATTGTAAAAGTAAAAGATTTACCAAGGGGTAGTACATATTTAGTAGATGTCGAATGTGATTGTTGTGGGAAAAATATTTTTCAAACTAATTATCAAAGTGTTAAAAAGATTTTGAATAAATATAATAATAAATATTTTTGTCTTAACTGTGTTATGAAATTATTCGGGGGTAAAAATTTACAAAAAACATTATTAAATAAAAATGGAATATCTTTATATCAATGGTGTATTGAAAACAACAGACAAGATATTTTAAATCTTTGGGATTATGAATTAAATAAATGTAAACCTAGTGAAATTTGTTATACAACAAATAAAAAATACTATTTTAAATGCTATAGAAATTTACATGATAGTTTTTTAGTAAATATTAATAGTCTTACAAATAAAGGAAGTACTGTTTTTTGTTTGTTATGTAATTCATTTGCACAATGGGGAGTTGACAATTTAGGCAAAGATTTTTTAAAAAAGTATTGGGATTATAAAAAGAATACAGTTGATCCTTGGAGAATTAGGTATGGAAATCATGATTCTATTATATATTTAAATTGTGAAATACATGGTAGTTACAAAACAACATGTAATAATGCGACTCGTTGTTTATGTAGATGCCCAGAATGTGTAAGAGAAAGAGATGAATCATTTTTACAAGAAAAAATTAGGTTATATATTAGTAATAATTTAAAATATAAATTATTACATGAATATAATTGTAGTATTATTGCACAAAATCCTAAAATCAAAAATAAAAAAGGACAAATGCCCTATGATAATGAAATTCTTGAATTAAAATTAATTATTGAAACACATGGCGAACAACATTATAAAATTACAGGGTTTACTATTTTACAGTCAAAACATAAAAACACCACACCAGAACAGGAACTTCATTATCAAAAAGTAAAAGATAGATATAAACGTATGTATGCGAAATCTCAAGGTTATTACTATCTTGAGATTCCTTATTTTACGGACAATAAAAATGAAACATGGAAGAAATTAATTAATGATAAAATTAATGAAATTTTAAATATTCATTAATAAATTAATAATATAATATTTAATATTATAATTTAACAATACAAGAATAGGGGAATGCCCTATTCTTTTACTTTCTAAAAAGAAAGGGTGAGATTTTAAATGGCTATGGATGCTCAATCGCTTTATGATTGGCTCGTATCAAATTGGGGTAAAAAAATAGATTACTATTCTTTTGATGGTATACCTCCTGAAACCTTAATTCCTTCAAAAGAAGCATTTGGATATGATACAACAAATAATAAATGGTATCAATGGAATAAGACAGAATGGAATGATTTGGGTTCAGGTGGAGGTTTAACTCCTGTTGTAAAAAATACTTCATTTACAGCTTCAGTAAATACTTTGTATTTAGTAGATTGTTCTTCTAGTGTAATAACAATTTCATTACCATCAACTGCTTCTTTAGTTGCTGGAGATATTATTGAAGTTATAGATATTAAAGGTAATTCTACAGTGAATAATATAACTTTAGATTTTATAACAGCTACTCAAAAACTAGAAGGAGAAGATAATAATTTTATACTAGATGACAATGGTAGTTATTTCCGTTTCATATGGTCTGGAGATAGTGTAATTGGATGGAAGATTGTACCTGAAGGTTTAGTAGGTGGTGGCAGTTCTACATCTTCTTCAAACATAATGTCTTTCCCTTATGCTGAAGACATATCTACTGGAACGGTAGTAGAATTAATTAATGATGCTGGAACTGCAAAAGTACAAAATATTACAAGATTAAATTCTACTCCAACTCAAATACTTGGAAGTGGTACTCAGAACACTATATCAATTGATAGTACCTCCTATCCTTATAACTGCATAATACCAGTTGGTGGAAATTATGTAGTAATAGCATATGTAAAAACAACAGGTGTTTATATACGATTAGGGACAGTTGTTGGAACAACAGTTACTTTGCAAGGTAGTGAAATACAGGTTTCTAATACAACTATTTTTTATGATATGATTCCTCTTGACGATGAACATTTTGCTATTGGTTACGGACCCTCTTCATCCCCTAAAATAAGAGTAGGTAAAATTTCTGGCACAACCATTAGTTTAAGTTTGGAGGCAACACATGGTTATACTGGTTGTACTACATATAAATTAGGAAAAGTTAATGCTTCACGAATTATTATGGTTGCTCATAATAGTACAATTCTTTATTATCATACATGGAATTGGGCAACTGGAACACCACCAACAATTACAAGTGTAACTGCAAATGGAACAACTATATCTCCATCATGGTCAGGTAATTCAAACAATCAATTTTCTATTGCTTTTGATGGAACTGGTCGATTCATGTACACGACATATCCCAACGGTTCTGGGTATTACGGAGCTTTTGAAGTTGATGTAAATGGTAATATTATTATTCGTGGTGGTAACAGTTTTTCTGATGCAAATTATATTGTTAGTAGTATGGTTGCAATAAGTTCGACGTTATATTTAGGTGTAACATATAGTAATGATGATATAGCCAAAGTACGTTTATTTTCTTTTGTTGGTACAGGTACACCTTCTATTCTATCCACCCAAACAATAACAACGTTTGCAGATGGGTATTGTGATAGTATATCCGTTGCTTTATTAGCAAATGAATATGCTACTGTAGTTGTTAAGAATAATACAATACTAACACAAAAATTATATATTATTCAATATTCAGGAACTGCTATCACTAACGTTGCTTTTGCTGGTGATATAATAACTGATATTACCGCAACAACAAGTGGAGTCCAAAATGGAAGAAGTTTTGCAGTGTTTCCGAGTACAAATATTGCTGTTGCTGTTGGATATAAAAACACTCCATCTATTGTATATAAAGCACATCAAATTGGTGGATTAATTGTAGATTTTCTTGGAACAATTGGTATTTCTCAAGAGACTAAGTTAGCAGGAGAAAGTGGAAATGTGGCGTTATTAGGTGCTATTTCTTCAGCTCATAACGGGTTAACTCCAGCAACAAATTATTATATATCTAGCACAGGAGATATTGCAACAACTCAAACTCCTTATTTACTTGGACGTTCTTTGTCTAGTACACAGATGCTTCTAACAAGAGGAATGTATTAAGTAATTGTATAAAATATAGTGAAATAAAAGCACATATCATTTAATAGGTGTTTTTTCTATGAAAACAATCCTTAAAGAAAGTGAGGTTGATTTTATAAATGGGAAATCGGTTGGCTTCAAGCTATAAAAATACAAACAGTGGAAATTCAATTTTACAAATACAGACGATGACAAATTCTAGTAATGCATATGGTTGGAATTATACGATTAAAGCGGATGCTACAACAGTTTTATTAACTGCAACATTACCAACGTCTGTAGGAAATGTGGGTAAGCAAATAGAGATTATAAAGATTGATAATAGTGCAAATCCTGTTGCTATTGCACCATATGAAACAGAAATGATTAATGGTTCTACTAATAAAATATATTTATATAATCAAAATGATTCAATTGTTATTCGTTCTGATGGAACAAATTCATATATCGTTTCAGATAATCGTAATAGTGTTGGTCAAAGTAAGAGTTTTTTAGGTGCTAGTATGCAAACTTCTCAAACAACTAATATTACTACGAATGACCATATTAAATTTGATACACTTTCTGGAAGTTATGGTGGAGATATCTCATTTGATTTATCAACAACTTATACAAATACAAATAATGTAGAGTCAAAGGGTAGATTCACTCTCAAAGCGTCTAAAACCTATCGTCTTGTAGGTAAAATTGAATATGCAACATTTTCTACTTCTACTGGAGTGTTAGAATATGCTTGGTATAATGCTGATACAGGGACAAAAGTTGGAAATATATCTAATCTTGCATCTTTATCCTCAACAGGTAATGATATTAGAGTTGGCTATAGTGAAGCGATAGTAAGTCCTATAGTAAATACAAGGTATGAACTCCGTATTACAGGAGTTACCAATGTGACTGCAATTGGATTTACAAATACAACTACTCCTACAGCATATATTGAATGTCTTTCTACTCCTGCAAATATAGTTAATACTGTTGATTATCTTGAAGTTAGACGTTCTGGTTCTAACCAAACAGGTTTAGGTTCAAACTCTGATTTTATTTATAATACTGTGATGTCTGGGAATATACCATATAATACAAGTACAGGATTGGCAACATTAACCGCAGGAAAGACTTATAAAATAACTACAATTAATCATATATCAGACATTAATACATACACGCAGATTGGTGTCTATGATAGTAGTAACAATTTATTATCACCATTTTCAGAATTGCTTGCAGTTTCAGGAACTTCTAATAATAGCAGTAATGGTACAATAGATTTTATCTATACTCCTGTAACAAATATACAGATTAAAATTCGCTCTGGTTTGTCTGCCTCAACATTTAATTTAAGAAGTGATTTGTTTTCTGGTATGACGATTACACAAATTGGAAGTACGGCACAAACTCTTAATTCTGGTACACAAGAACAAAGACTTGCTATGTCACCTACAGATGGGTATGAGTTTTATCAGGTGGATGAATCTAAAGGAAAATATGTCTATAACGGCACAAGATGGGATAAAATTAGCAATTTAGCTTATCTAAAAGCTAGTAATACAGCAACAGTAAATCCATCCGCTAATACACTACTTAATTTTAGTGCAGGTGTAATATCAAACGGAATTAAAACAAATATGGGTGGTGGAAGATATGAATTATATGCAGGAGTGTATGAACTGATGGGCGTACAAACCTTAAATGAAAATGAAGCTGGTATTTCCTTCCAATTCTACAACTACAGTACGTCTTCGTACATTGGTGAAAAAGGTAATGCTGCAGATGTGTTGGGTAGTGCTGGTACAGCATCTCCTGCATTTGCTATATTGGAATGTACAGTCGATACACAAATTGGACTTAGATGCTCAAATGATAGTGCCACAGTCACAGCAACAGAAGGGAACTGGTTAAAAATAAAACAGATATCTTAAATAATCAATAAATAATTAATAAATAAATTAAATATGGTTCTTTATTAAGAGTCGACGCTTAATAGAGGTAATTAAAAGACTATGTGCTACTTCACATGGTCTTTTCCCATTTATAAAACTTTTAAGTAGAAAGGTGAATGAATTATGAGAACAATAGAAAAGAAAATATTTTTGGATGATTTGCCAAAAAAATATGGAATTGGCGCAAATAAAGATAAATTAGTTATTGATTGGATAAATTGTGTCAATCATAAAGTAAGATTTATTTATGATGATATTGAAAGTGAAATAGAAATTGTTGGTTATGATACTAAAAGTGGATATTTAAAAATTCAATACTTAAATCATAATATGTTTAGAATTCATTATGTTAATTTTGTTAATTGTCAGCTAGGTAAATTATTAGGAAGAAAAACAAACGAATTTAAAGTTGAGATTAGAACAAGGTTTATTGACAGCAAGAGAGATTTAACCATAATAGATAGAGAGTATAGAATTAATAATAATAGACGTAATTTGAAATTTTACAAGTATAAATGTAATATTTGTGGTTTTTGTGATGATAGAAGTTGGATTTTAGAAGGTGATTTATTAAGAAATATTGGTTGTTCTTGTTGTGATGGGAAGGTGGTGGTTGAAGGCATTAATGATATTTCAACGACTGCGGCTTGGATGGTGAAATATTTCCAAAATCCTGAAGATGCTAAATTATATACTAAAACTAGTGGTGCTAAAGTTTATTTTAAATGTCCTGATTGTAGAAAAGTAAAAAACAAACCTATTAGTATACACTATTTATATAATAATCATTCTATTGGTTGTGATTGTGGAGATTCTTTTAGTTATGGACATAAATATATATTTAATTTATTAGAACAATTAGGATTAAATTTTATCAGCAATTATAAATTCGATTGGTGTAAATATTATAATACATATAAATGCAAAGAATCTCGTGGAGAATATGATTTTATTATTGAAAATTTAAAATTAATCATAGAAGTTGATGGTGATTTTCATAGAAAAGACAATTCTATGAGCGGACAAAGCAAAGAAGAATCAAAATTCATTGATGATGAAAAAGATAGGTTAGCAAAAGAAAATGGATATAAAATTATTAGAATATATTACGATGACAAGAATCTTGAAATAAAAGAACACATATTGAAATCTAATCTAATTGATTATTTTGATTTATCTAATATTGATTGGAAAAAATGTGAAGAGTTTGCGTTATCTAATTTGGTTAAAAAAGTTTGTGAAATAAAAGCATTTAATCAAGAATTAAGTACAACAGAAATAGGAAAAATCTTAAAATTAAACAATCATATAATAAGAAAATATTTAATTAAAGGTTCTAAAATTTGGGATTGGGTGAAATACAATCCTAAAGACGAGATAAGTAAGGCCAGTCGTAAAGCTGGTAAGACGAATGGAAAACCAGTTGAAATATTTAAAAACAACTCAAGTTTGGAAATTTTTATATCTGCTTCTGAATTAGAAAGGCAATCTGAAAGTTTGTTTGGAATAAAATTAATGCGACCTCGTATATCTGAAGCGTGCAGAGAAAACAAAGAATATAAAGGATTTACATTTAAATATGTAAACAATAACAACGAAACACAAAAACAAGTAGCTTCTTTTTAATTTAATACAACAATTAGACTAGTGAAAAATACTTATGGTTATCTTATAGAGTTTCAAATTTATAAGATACAATAAAACTTTTAAAGAGGTGATATTCCCTATGAATTACGTTTGGTTAGGAAATAACGAACAAATAAATCCAACTCAAAATATTAATATAAATAATGAAATTGATACTACCACTCCAATTAATAATATGTCAATAGGTGGATTTTTTAATTTATTATTTAATATTGATGTTACTTATGATGTTAATAGAGTTTGGATGTAAAATATTAAAATAATTATAACATATAATATACATTAAATTATATTAAATTATATTAAGGAGTTGATATATTTTGCCTGATAATATTCTTTTAACAGATATTTTATCTGGAGGTACAAATTCTCTAAGAACAGAATTAACAAAAGGCATCTCTATAACTGCAATATTACAAAATGCTGTATCTGCATCAGGAAATGGGACAGATTTTACAATTGATGGATATGGAGTTGCAACACTTCAAATTATTGGAACATTCGTAGCTACAGTTACATTCTATGGTTCAGTTAATGGAACAAATTTTGGAGTTATTTCTGCCTATGACAGAAATTTAGGAATTAATGTTTTATCTACTACTAATACTGGTTTGTTTGAAATTAATTGTAAAGGGTTAAGTAAGATTCGTGCTGTTGTGACTTGGACAAGTGGCACTAGTATTACTATTGTTGGTAAAGCGGAACCGTTTAGTGGAATTGGTGGTTCTAGTATAGTGAATAAAAATACAGCAGGGAATGAGATATTCACTGATGTGAATCCTGGTAGTATGAAACTAACTGGGAGAAATGTTGTGCTAACTGCAACTATTTTATCCGGTCAATCATTATCCGGTGAAATTGATTTACAGGGATATCAAATGTTAGCAATTCGCATTCCTGCTGCTTGGGATACTGCAAATATAACTTTTCTTGGTGCAAGAGCAACAACTGCAAATGGCGGTACTTATGTTCCTGTTTATGATGATGCAGGATTAGAGGTTACCGTAACTGTTGGTGGTGCGGACAGAATGATAACACTCGATATAAATGCTCTAAAACTAGCAAGTTTGCAATACATCAAACTCCGTTCAGGTACTTCTGGCAGCCCAGTTAACCAAACAGCAGACAGAACACTATATCTAATTGGAAAAGTATAGGAGGTGTTAAGATGGTACTGCCTATACTAAAACCTAAGCAAATTATTAGAAATGGACTTGTTGCTCACTATGCACCTATTAGGCAAAGGAATCTCCTGAAGTGGAGTGAGGATTTTAGCAATGCCGTATGGACTAAATATACAGGGGTGACAATCGCGCCCGACAGTGCCATTGCACCTGATGGTACATTAACCGCTGATGTAATTACGTTTCCGCCTACGGGCGGAGCCAGTCCGTATATATATCAATCAAGTAATTTGGATATAATTAAGGAATATGTTGTTTCTATATGGATACGACGTGTTTCGGGTACAGGCACTATGGTATTAAAAGTATTCGGTAATTCAAGTAAAAATTTGTCTATAACTAGTGATTGGGTAAGGTATTCTTTTACAGTTGCAAATGGTGATATTTTACGGCCATTATTGTCGAGAAATGGTTCGAATGGTACCGATATATTAGAAATTTGGGGGGCACAGTTAGAATTAGCAAGCCAAGTCACCACTTATCAAAAGACAACGGATATGCAAACGTTGCCCGATTATTCACGTCCGAAGGTTAACCTTGTCCCCGGTGGCAAGGAGAGGTTTGAGGGCTGGACTGCATATGAGGGTTCAGCTGTTACGGTAACACAGAATCAAAGTGTAGCAGAATGGGCTACGACTAAAGCGACAAGAGTGCAAACAATCGGAGGAACTCACGTTTTGAAGTATTATGTTCCGTTGGTTACAAGTGTACTTAATCAACTTTATAGTATGCGTATGCTAATAAAAAATATAGGCTCCAATACTATGCAGGTGTCAATGAATTTAGGTAGTGCTACCCAAGATGTGTTACCCGGGGAAGTAAAGATGGTGTCAATAGAAAATATAGTTGGAACTGGTGTAGCCAATGTTCAAATTCAATTCCGTTCTTTAAACGCTGGAGATTCCCTTAATTTTTACGCTTATCAACCGATGGTAAACGTGGGGAGTATTTCTTCTTATGTTGACCCACCTTATCCGGGCCAACTTGGTAGTACAGCGGTGGCAGACACAAACGACCCGACATTTGATGGGCAAGGGGTAAGTTTTGTAACTGATGATTATATTGATTGTGGCAATAATCTTAACTTTGGTATTACAACAGGCCTAAGTGTTGATATATTATTTAAGGTAAAGACGGGATTGCTAACAACAAATACGTTATTTTCAAAAGGTGACAATGGAAGCAATGTGAACTATTGTGTAGATATTCAACCTGCCGGAGGTATTAGATTCTTTGGTTATGCCAGTGGTATTTCCAAAGGTTTAGTGAGTGGAATTTCTGGAAATTATGCTGATGATAATTGGTATTTAGGTCAATTTAGATTTAATGGCGTAAACTGGTATTGCCATATTAATAATGTTTTAAAAGGTAGTACAGAAAATAGTTGTACACTAACAACAAATAATCTAAAGTTATATATTGGTTGTCGTGCCTCAAGCCTGTTTTATAATGGATGTATTGCTTTTATGAATTTCTATAATAGAAGCCTTTCAGAGGCAGAAAGGTCAAGAAATTATCAAGTGCTTAAACAAGAATGTGCTAGATACGGGGTGATGATAGCATGATTATCTTGACAGATACAAAAGAAATTGCTGACACTCTACTGGCTGAAATATCAGAAACACCTGCCGTGCCTGGTGGTATTGGATGTGTCACGATTGGGGTATACATCCAAGATACACAGGGTAGATGTGCTGTTTGTCATCCCTGGTCAAGTGCTGATAGGGAAGTAATTGCTAATTATTTTCGGGATGTGCCAGGCGTACAAGTATTGGATAGCTTGCCTGTCGATTGGCAGTATCCAGTACCAAGCTAACTGGGGTGCGTTAGTTGGGTAAATGAGCGACATACAATTGAATAAAGTAAAACAAAATAATTATATTTATACATATAATAAATATAATTTTAACTAAATCTAGTTAATTTAATTAACGCTAAATTCCAAACAAAATAAGGATTGATTCATGTTGATACATCAAAATTGTATTAATGTGGAGTAATCCTTATTTTGTTAGTTTTAGTTTTATCAACATAAAATCTAAGTTTGCTCATGATTTTGAGGATTTTAAGGTGCTGTAAAGTATTGATTTATAAGGGTTTTGTAATTTGGGAATTTTTGTTAAAGTAAAATAAATTTAGATTAGAAATAACTATCTTGTATTTTTTCTCAGGATAGTTATTTTTGTTTTAAAACAAATAAAATTTAAAGAATTGGAGTGTTTATATGGCAAGATCAAAATTTAACGTGAATACTAGTAAAAATTCAAAAGAAAAAAGAACATTAAACGGACACGAATTTTCGAGTGATGTTGAGTACAGATTTTATGTCTATCTTCTTTCAAAACAAGAAAAAGGAATAGTAAAAAGTATAAAAATACAACCCAAATATTTGCTTCAGGAAAGATATGAGAAGTATGGTAAGAAAATATTGCCTATTCACTATATTGCAGATTTTGAAGTAGAATATGAAAATGGAGATATAATAATTTTTGACACTAAAGGATTCATTACTCAGGACTCAAAAATTAAGGTTAAAATATTTGACTACCTCTACCCTGATAAAGTTTTAAGAGTTATAAATTATAGTAAAATTGATGGCAATGAAGAAAATGAAGGATGGGTAGATGTGAAAGTAATTGAAAAAGGAAGAAAAGAAAGGAAGAAAGCAAAGGAAAAGTTAAAGAATAAAATAAGTAGTGATTAAATTATAAATATAATTTTATATAATAAATTAAAAAACAAAATAAAAACAAAAAAATAAATGGAGGTATCCCTTATGTCAAAAGTAAATAAACTAACTTCTTCTATTCTCCTTCAGGAGCAGTCAAAATTATTCTTGCAGAAACAAGTAATTATCACTGTTAACAAAAAAGATTATGATGTATTGGTGGATCAGAAGTTTAGACCGACAAAACTAAATGAGTTAATAGTGGAAGCAATTACGAATTATGATAAATTCAAAGAATTAGATGAATCTGTAAAAGTTTCATATTTAATGTTCTTAGCGATAAAATATTTTACTAATCTGGAGGTTGCAAAAACAGATACACTTGAAGAACAAATTAGGATATTAAATGCGATGCTAGATTTAGAGATTTTCGACAAGATAGTTAGTGAATTTCCAGAAAGTGAATTAGAAAAAATTAATGATTACATGCTGAAATTTAATGATAGAATAGATGAATTTATGAAAGATGGGAAAAGTATTGAATATTTGAAGGAAGTTTTTGGTGAAAGTGAAAATATTATAGATATTGTTTCTGACAAAACAAATGAAACAGATGATAATGTGACGGATGAAGTAAATGAAGTAGTTAGTAAGATTGAGA
>Ga0209318_1001576_pt1 | contig 13673 bp, 22 predicted proteins | sample RifGroE1_FD_183999 | JGI IMG/M metagenome (GOLD analysis project Ga0209318, IMG submission 183999) | Groundwater microbial communities from Rifle, Colorado, USA - Groundwater E1 (SPAdes) (version 2) | ecosystem: Environmental > Aquatic > Deep subsurface > Groundwater | place: Rifle, Colorado...
TTGGCGAGCCCAATGGCGGCGCCGATCAGCGAAGCGGCAAGGATCAGGCGGCCGTAGTTAAAGGTGCTCAGGTAGCGGAGCTGGGCGGCGATCAGGAGCCAGGCGATGTGGATACGCCGGAACGGTGGTACGTTGTTAAATGTTGCGGGGTCGAGTCTTGGCGGCGCCTGGGGCGCTGGCGCGCTGGGCGTTGGGTTGGGATTGGTCGACGATCTCTTGGATTTTTCTTTTTTCTTCATCCGTTAGTATTCCCCAATTGGTTGTTATTTCGGTAAGAAGCGGATCCGGACGCGGCAGGTTGAGAACGTCGTAAACTTCCACGCCATATTTGGCGATTAGTTTTTCTATATTCTTGTGGCGATTCGGAGGCTTCCCTTTATTGAGCCATTCTGACATAAGCTGCTGGGATATTCCAACATAACCAGCGAAACCGGCGACAGAACTATTATCCACATTCTGATCACGCCATATTTTATATTTGTTGAATATCCAGTCTTTGAAATTCATGATCATATTGTAAAGCAAAATCATTGTACTGCTTGACAACTCACATTTAATTTGTTAGACTATGCCTAACAATGATTTGTAATACCGCCCCACCGAGGGCCAGGAGAAGGACATGGAAGACGAAGAAAAGATGGTAAACGTGCGGATGAAGGGGCCGGATCTGGTGAACCTTGACCGGCTGTGCAAGCAGGACATGCGGACTCAGTCGAACATGCTGCGCTGGTTGATCTCACAAGAGTGCGAACGGCGTTTCGGACGGACTGACTCTGCACTGCAGGCCCTTTACCGCTCGAGTTGGACGATGAAGCGCTGACTCCGGTAATCCATAACAGCAAGGCGTGAAAATGAGTGAGATTGAGGTTGGGTATGTTTTCTTGCCTGAGGCGGATGAGCCCGCAGAGGTGGAAGCGGACCTGGCTCCGATGATTGAGCCGGCGCCAACGCCGGAATGGGCGCTGAACCTGGACCTGCTGACTGTCGATGAGGCAGCGCAGGTGTTGAAGTGCGGGGCCAGTACGGTGTACCGGGCGATGAAGGATGGGAAGCTGCGTTCGGTACGGTTTGGGAGATGTGTGAGGGTGAGGAAGATTGATCTGGCTGCGTTTGTGAGCCGGAGTGTGTTGTCTCAATACCCTGGCGAGTATTTAGCCGCCAATAATAGTGTAGCAGAAACAGAAGGGGAATGCAAACAAACCAGTAGTCAGTAGTTAGTAGTCAGTAGTCAGTAATTACGGGAAGCTGCTCCGTTCGGGATAAGACCGGCTGCGTTGGTCGGGGCGATGCATCGAACGGCGGGGCGGCTGTCGAGGGGGGCCTGGGGATGATTTGAACCAGGTTCCCCCCTCGACGAGAAATCAGGAAAGGTTAGAAAAACGGAGGCATGTGATGGACGAGAATATTCCTGAGGGTGTAGTTAAATTGGTAGAAGTTTGCCGGACGGCGCAGGCGGCCCGGCAGGCGACTAAGCAGATGGAAGCTGAGGCGGCGCGGTTGGCGGCTGAAGAGCGGTCGGTGCAGTGGTTGGCTCAGGTCAACCAAAAGCTGGTGCCGGAGCTGCTGCCGTATCACCAGGCGTTTGATACTCAGCGGTCGCTGTTGAAGATCCCGGGGATGGCGGAGATTGAGCTGGGTTGGCTGGGTGACAATTATACGTCAGTCTGGGTGCGGGAGTACCAGGCGAGCTGGGCTGATTGGTACGATGGGCCAGTGTGGTCTTCGCACGAGGCTGATGGATTAGAGCAGGCACTGGCAATGGCGAGCGATCCGGATCTGGCGGGGAGTTATGAGCGGGCGGTACGGAAGCTGCAGGAACCCAAGCCGCTCGATAGGGCGCAGGATGAAACGCAGTTGGCACTGCGGATTACGGTAACGGTACGAGTTGAGCGGGTGGGCGGATCGCTTGAGAGCTTGAACGAGTCGGCGTTTGATGCATCCGGCTCATTTTCGGCGCTGGTGAAGGCGGCCCAGATGCACGCCCAAGAGATGATCCCGGAAACTGTAGATGAGTTCTTCGATACCGAAATCGAGGCGCTGGAGGGGGAGTGATGAACGAGATGGAGATTAGAGTCTTGAATATCCTGAAGCGGCGCGGGCCGCTGTCGCTGTGGTCGCTGCGGAGTCTGACCAAGCGCCAGGAGGAGCTGGTTGAAGCGGTGAACCAGCTCCTGGCGGATGATGTGTTGGAGTATGTGCGCGGTAAAAATGGCGCCTTGCTGCACCGGATTGTAGACCCTGAGTTGGTGATCCCGGAATACGAGGCGGACCTGTCGCAGAAGTACAACCCATTTGTAAAAAGCGGCAAAACTTGCCGGCACTGCGGGCTGGAGAAGAAGGTCAATAAAAAGGGGCTGTGCAGCGCCTGCAATGTGCACGACAGCGGATTGGATCCGGAGATGCAGGCGCGGGTGGACAAGGTGGTGGCGAATGCGCAGCCGGGGCCGGCAGCCAGGCCGAGAGTCACGCGGAATGTCGCAGGGCGGCGGCTATGAGTATCCACGTCTGGCGGGCGCAGGTGAGCGAGGACCAGCAGGCGAATAACCTGGTGAATTACCATCGCCTGGATCAATTCGAGCTGCACCGGATCTTCCAGATGCGCAGCATCCGGGCTGAGCGCGCCCGGACCTGCCGGCATGAGTTCATGGAACCAATCCATGGGCGCGCAGAGAGCTGGTGCCTGCGCTGCGTGTACTGCGCCGGAGTGATCAGTCTGCAATCGTCAGACAGTAGGCAGGTAGGGCAAGAGAGGTTGTTATGAAACTAACAAAACGGGTTTTTATGGCGGTTTTGTCAGCGGCGCTGCTGGCAGCGCTGGCCTGGCTGGTGTTGGACGAGGCCGGCCTGGTGGTGGATTTTGGGCCGGTGGCCTGTGTGAGCGTGTTCAACCCGCAGAGCGGGATCGGGCGCCTGATCGGTTACTGCTCGTGGATCGGGATGCCGGCAACATGGATGATGAGTTGGTGAGGAGGCTGCGATGATTTTGGTTGTAATTTTGCTGGTGTTGGTGATGGGGGTGATGGCGCTGGGGTATATCGCCAGTTCGGCGGCGGCATTTGAGGCGGCGCGGGCGGCGGAAGCGGCGGCCCAGGCGGCGCAGATGGCGGTGGGTGTGACGCTGCTGGAGCAGGTGATCAGCCTGGTGGCGTGGCTGGTGGTGTTGGCTGCGGTGGTGACTCTCGGGGTGTTTCTGTGGAAACGTTTTTCAGTAGGCAGCAGGCAGAAGGCAGTAGACAGAAGGCTACCTAACCCCCCTCCCCCTTTCCCTTCAGGGAAGGGGGAGTTGGAGACTCTGCCGAAGGGGGATCCGTTGGATCGGTTGGTGACGATTATGACGGTGCAGATGATGCAGCAGATCCAGCGGGATGCTCAACGAGAGCGGGCCAGCCTGCCCTACGGAGAGGAGCGATGAGATGTGGTGGATTTGCTTCGGTATATGGCTCTTTCTGGTGTTGTGGATGTGTGCGATTTTCATCGGTGGATGGCGTCGCAAGGAGTATGGTTATGAGGACGCTGCTGCTGATAATGACTATATCGCTGCTGCTGACGAGCTGCATGTCAGTTGAAGAGCGAGACGCTCGGGCGCAGCTCTCATTGGCGACGATGACGGCCCAGGTGGCGCAGGGGACGGCGACGGTTGAGGCGATGACGGCTCAGCGGACGCAGACGGCCCAGGCGCTGGATCTGGCGATCATCCAGGGGAAGCTGGCCGAAACGAATGTGGCCAGGGAGATCGAGGCGACGCGGGCGGCCAACGAGGCGATTAACGCAACGGCTGAGGCGCTGCGCCAGGAGACGGTCCAGGCCAACGCAGCCGGGACGGCGCAGGCCCACCAGGCGGAGACGGCGACGGCCGAGGCGCAGCGCCAGGCGACGGCCCAGGCGCAGGCGGTTGAGACGCAGCGGGCCTGGGTGCAGACGCAGGCGGCGCAGGAAGCGCAGGCAACCGGGACGGCCGTGGGGATGGCGTTTTTGATTGCGGAGCGGACGGCGACGGCGACCTATGCGGCCGGCCAGGCCGGTTTGACGGCGACGGCAGTTGTAGCTGAGCAGGCGGCGTTGGAGCGGGCACGGGCTGACGCTGAGACTCTGCGCGGGTTGGGGATTGTGCGGGCGGAAGCAACCAACGGGCTGTTGGCGGGGGCGCCGTATGTGGTGGGAAGCCTGGTGTTGGTGCTGTTGATCTGGCTGGGCTGGCGGTTTGGCCTGGCGGAGAGCAACCGGCGGAAGCAGCAGCCGGACGGAACGATCATAGATGAGCGCGGGGGGAGCCTGACGGTGTTGATCCCGAGCCGATCGGTTGGACCGGCGATGTTGAATGCGCAGAGCGGTGTGGTGCTGCAACCGGCCAGTGAAGCGGCGCAGGTTGAGGTTGACCGGTTGGATGCGATGGTGCGGGCGCTGCGGGCGCTGGCAGAGTCGGGGGCGATGCTGCCGGTGCAGCAGGCGGTGAAGATGATGGATCAGCCTGCTCAGTTGAGTGCGCCGGCGTTGATTGGCCAGGTGCCGGAGACGGCAGATTGGCGGGCGATGGGCAGCCGGCAAAATGGGCTGCTGCTGTTGGGGGCCGGGGAAAGCGGGCTGGTGACGGCTCGACAGGATACGCCGCATGTGCTGATGGCCGGCCAGACGGGCAGCGGCAAGAGCACGGGGATGCGCTCGATTATCACCCAGCATTTGCTGGATGGGCGGCGGGTGACGATTTTGGATAAAAGCGGGCGTGACTTTGGGATCTTTGGGGAGTATGCGACGGTGATCACGTTCGATGCGACGGAGCCGGAAGCGGCGATCAACAGCCTGGTGGCGCATATGAAGGCGGCCTGGAGTGAGGTGATCCGGCGGCAGCGCAGCGGGCAGGCGCGCTGGCAGGGGATGGTGGATGTGTTGGTGGTGGATGAGCTGGATAACTGGCAGGATATCAGCCAGGACACGGATACCAGCGCCAAGCGGCTGTGGCAGTACCCACGGATGATTGCGCGTGAGGGGCGGAGCAGTGGGATTTATTTGCTGTTGGCCAGCCAGAATCCGACGGCGGCGAGCATTGATATCAGCATGCGGCGGAACTGTACGCCGGTGGCGTTCCGGTTGGCTGACCGGGCAGCGAGCCAGATTATTATCAGCAGCCCGGATGCAGTGGGGCTGCCGACCGGGCAGTTTATTGCGGCGCTGGCGAGTAATACGCGGGGGATGGGGTTCAACCCGAGCGACGATCAGATTTTGACGGCGCTGCGAGGGGTGCGGAACCCTGGCCGGCCGGAGTGGTTGGAGGGAATAGTAGACAGTAGTCTGTATCCTGTAGCCGGTAGCCAGATGCCAGCAGAGGAGACGTGGGTTGAGAAAGCGCAGCGGTTGTATGCCGGTGGGATGGCGGTCAGCCGGGTGGCGCGGGTGTTGGGGCGCAACTACTACGACACGCAGGCGGCTTTGGGGCTGGATGGAGAGGCGTCGTAGTCGTAGTAGCAGTAGTAGCAGGTTGGTTTGAACCACAAAGGACGCAAAGATGGATACCTATTTGACGGTTGGGCAAGAACTTGAGAGATGGTGCAGCCGGTGCAATCAGCGGACGGTGCATGTGTGGAATCCGACGGCGAAGAAGCCGATGGAGTGTCAGAAATGTAAGGATGAGGTGAAGAAATGAGATATTCCTATTGGGCTGTGTGTCCGAAATGTCATGGTCGCTTTTACGTTGAAGGGGCGGAGAACAAACCAGTCAAGAGCGGTGTGGTTGATGGTGTATTTGGCTTTATTGAGAAATGCCAGTTTTGCCTGGAAAGAGAAGAACCAAAGCCGGTTGATCTACCTGAGGATGGTGAGAAATGAACAACCTACCAAAAGACCCGAAGTTGGAAGATCTCACAAAAGAGCAGTTAATTTATCTTATCCGATACGAGCTTCCTATTCGCTCACCAAGCGTTGATAGCCTGCGGTATGTTATTTGGCACGTTGAGAGCGAGCGGCTTAGTGAACGCATGAATACAAATCTGGAGGCCGGCAATAAACTAATAGGCGGAAAAACAAACGATGCACGCAGGGCTTACCTGGAAAACCTGAAGGAATTTGATAAGCTGCAAAAAGAATGGGTTCAGTTGAGCCAATACTTTGACACGGTTGTGCTGGTAAAAGAGAGCCCTGCGCCAATCAAACTACCAACGCCACCCACGCCCATCCGAATTGTTGAATAGGGAATAATTATGAACTTCGAAGCATTTATGATCAACCTGGTCAGCAAGCTGGCGCCGTGGCTGGCTACGTTCCCGACGGCCTGGACGATTGGCACAGCGGTGCATAATCGTCTGCTGTGGCCGAGCTGGGCGGCAGGGTTGGTGGGTGTGGCGGTGGAGACGCTGGGCGTGGCCAGTTCGGCAACGGCGCTGGAGCTGTGGAGCTATCAGCGGGAGAAGCGCAAGGTGGACCCGGATGCGCCGGTTGCGCTGGGAGTAGTCATGGTCGGGTTGTATTTTGTGGGGGTGCTGCTGCTGACGGTGGTGCTGGAGAGTAACTTGCTATTGGCGGTTTTCCCGGTGTTAAGCCTGGTTGGTGTGGGTAACCTGGCGCTGCGGGCAGACCAGGCCGCACGTACGGCGCAGGTGGCGCAGGATAAAACGCAGGCTGCGGCGCAGCGTTCGCAGAAGCGTTCGCAGCCTGCGGTGGCTGCGGCGCAGGTGACTGTTGTGCGGCGTAGCCCTGCGGAGCTACTCGCAGAGTTTTCGGGGTCTGCGGCGCAGGCTAATTATGTCTGCGGGACCTGCGGCGCAGCCTACGAAAAGCAGGTGAGTCTTGCGGCGCACATGCGCAGGCATAAGCGCATAGAGGTGTTTTCGGAAGTGCTGAACGGCGAGAAGTAAGAAAGATTGGAGGCATGGCATGAACAGAGACAGGGCGAAGTATGTTACTGGCGGCCGGCGTGTTCCCGGCCTGGAGCGAGTGTACATACAGGGGTGTAAGAATCCACGCTGCTTTGAAGTGAGCGGCGAATTCAAATTCGGTAATACCAGACACGTGCTCCGGCTACTGGTGGAAGCGGCTAACCGGGATGAGGCGATTGAGGCTGCCGAATGTGTGTACCGGCCAGAAAATAAATCCAGAGGCGGGTATTGGGAGAAGGGACCGTTCGTCGAGGATTTGGGACCGGTTGGGCTGGATGTATTGGCCAGGCGCGGGGGGCACCCGACTCTACCCGGGTTTTAGCAGGTCAGGTTGGACATAGGAGCATTCAATGAGTAATCGTGTGGTTGGATTGGTAATTGGCGCCCATTTTCCGCAGGCGGTTTCGTACCAGTACAAAGGGAAAACTGAACGGGTGATGGGCAGCACTGCGAAATGGGTGCTGGCGTTGATGGCCAACTCGTGCACAGACGAGGGCCGCAGCGCGTGCCAGTCTATTTCAACCATCCAGGAACAGAGCTGCCTTTCCAGGCCGGCGGTCATTTCGGCCATGCGGGCGCTGGCATCGATGGGCCTGATCCGGGCGAAGGGTATCCACCGGGTGTACCGAACGACGAACTATGAGGTCAATGTGATCGGGCTGGCGAGCATGAACGACCCGCTATTCGAATATTCCGGGGACTCTGCCGGCCTGCCGGATAGTAAACCCAGTTTACCGATAAGCAATGATGATAGTAAACCGGATGGTAAACCCAGTTTACCGATAGGCGACGATGGTAAACCAGATAGTAAACCGGATGGTAAACCCAGTTTACCCTACCCTTTAACCATTAACTTAGAAGAGGAAGAGGAGGAAGAAAAAGACATTCCGCTGTCTGCGTCCGGCAGCGAGGAGAAAACGCCGGCGGCAGAACCTGCTGCACGGCCGAATATTTTCGGGATCTACGAGCAGGAGATTGGGCCGCTGACGCCGATGATCGCTGAGGCCTTGGGGGAGGCGGTGGATACGGACGGTGATTGGGTCGAAAAGGCGGTCCGCGAAGCGGCAGAAGCCGGGGCGCGGAACTGGAAATATATCAACGCAATTTTGATGCGCTGGCGAAAAGAGGGTTACGGCACGGACTCTCGGCCGAGGCGAAAACGGGCTGGAACGCAGCCCAGCAGCGACGGACGGATCCGGACGGATGAAGAGTTTCGCCGGGCAGCAGATCAATTTTTACAACAGGAGGCTGTGGTAGATGTGCAATAAATTAGATATCGTGAATTTAGTCGAGCTGTTCCGGGCGGCGTTCCCGAATTATCGCCCGGACGAAAAGGCAACGCTGCCGGCGCTGTACAGTCTGTTGCAGGATATTCCGAGCGAGGAGCTGCAGATGGCTGCCAGGGCGTGCATTGCCGAGCCAGGGCGGGCGTTTGCGCCCAGTATCGGCGAGCTGCGCGGCAAGGTCATAGAGATCGCAATACAGGCGGCGGGTGTGCCAACACCCTGGGAAGCCTGGGAGATGATCACCAACGCTCGCTCGCAGCGGTATTTTCACAACTGCGACCAGGCGCTGGCGATCAAGGGCCGGCAGCCGACGAACACCAGTAATTACTGGGCGATCATCAACGAGTTAGACCAGCACAGCCAGACGTGCAAGGAATGCGGCTGGCGGATCGCTGGAACGCCTACGCCGGAGATCGTGGAGCTGGTGGCACGGCGCCTGGGCTGGCCTGAGAAGTTTCCGGGCAATGAAATCGAGATGGACCGGGCGCACTTTATCCGGGCATACGAGGATGCGGTGCGGCGGGCGACCGAGCAAGTTTCGGCGCCGGCAGATGTGCGGGCCTATATTGCCGGCGGGGCCGGGTCTGCGGGCCAGGCGATCAAGGCGCTGGCGGAGGGGAAGCGGGCATGATACAGCAGACAGAGGTGCAATTCGATGCGGCTTGCACTCTACGGCGAATTGCTGAGACGGGGTGCGACCCATTGGCGTATATGGCGGCAGCCAGGGCGTTTGAGGCGCTGGGGATGCCGGCGGCGGCGAAGCGGATGGCGGAGCGGGCCGAGCATTATTTTGCAACCACAGAGGAACACAGATTTTTGACAATTGAGGAGGCATGATGAATACAAGAGTTTTGGTCAGTTTGGAGCGGATCATGGCGAACCCGTGGCAGCCCCGGATCAGCGAGGATTCTGGGCACGTGCGAGGAATTGCGGAGAGCATAGTCCAGAATGACTTGCTACAAGCCCCTACCGGACGGGTTGTAGTACCCGGTATGGGCGGACTGGTGCGAGCCCAGGGGCAGCCTGACAATTTGGCTGAGGTGCTGGAGGATACAGAAAGCGCGGTGGTGCAGTTGGCGTTTGGACATTCGCGGCTGGCAGCTTTCCGGCTGATCCGGCGGATCGAGACGGCGCTGCGGGGCGGGAAGGCTGTGGACAATGATCTGCTGGCGGATGATTACCAGGCGTTGGTGGTTGCCGTAGACAAGGCGATTGACTGGGGACGGTCGTTTGGCGAGATGGAAGTGCGCCTGGCAGACCTGCCGGACGAGCAGATGTTCGAGCAGGGGATCAGTGAGAATATCCAGCGTAAGAGTTTGTCGCCGATCGAGGAAGCGCTTGCGATGAAACGATACCAGGAGGATTTCCACAAGAACAGCGTGCAGATCGGGCGGTTGTTCGGAATTGGAGACAGTGCAGTGCGCAATAAAATGCGGCTGCTGAACCTGCCGGCGCAGCTCCAGGTGGAGCTGGGGAGGGGGGTACTGAGCGAGGGTTTGGCGCGGTCGCTGCTGGCGCTGTACGATCTGCCGGCAGAGGTAAGGGTTGGCGAGCAGGCGGAAATCGAACGCCTGGCGCTGATGGGTGAGATTACACCAGCAGGTGTCTACGAACGGGTCGAGATCATCCGAGAGCGGATGGCGCCCAAGATGCAGTTGATGGCGCCGGCGCCCGTGCAGGCAGAAGAGCCGGAGTGGGAAGAGCAGGATCCGGACGGCCCGGACAATGACGGGCCGGAGGAAGTAGCCGTTTCCGTGGAAACGGTTGTGCAGCCGGCGCCGGTTGAGAAGGGTGAGCTGGTGAAGCAGGTGCAGGAGCATATCCAGGCGATGCAAAGACCCTCGCCTAGCCCTCTCCCAGAGGAGAGGGGAGAGGCTGCTCAGCAGCCCGCGGCCCAGACTGCCCAGGCAGAGGCGCTGCCCTGGGAAAAGGCGCAGGTCATCCTGACGGTGACCTACATGGCGGCAAACGGCGCAGGCCCGGATGTGCGACCGTGCGTGGTCAGCGTACGGGCAGGTAACGAGATGCCACAGATGCGGTTTACCAGCTCGCAGGAAATTGTTTTGTCCGGCCTGATGGCCGATTTATTGGAGCAGGTCCGCAGCCAGTACCAGGCTGCACATTCGTAGATTTGGAGGATAGAGGCATGACTACATACGTTGTGATGATCGAGGGACAGAGTATACCGGTGCCAGAAGAGGTCGGTGCCGATGATAAGTTAGTGCGGGCGGCGCTGGCGCCGTTCTTCCCGGACGTGGCGAATGCGCTGATCACCCGCAAGACGGAGGGGGAGACGGTGACTGTAAATGTGGTGAAGAAGGCCGGGTCGAAGGGGGCAGGAGACCCTCATCCCCAGCCCTTCTCCCGGGAGGAGAAGGGAGAAGGTTTTGTTGAAGCGTTGCGAGAGGCGCAGCCAGGGCAAAACCCGGCGGTGGCGCTGTACATGGAGGTGATGAGCCTGGGGAATCTTGACCCGGTGGAGCTGCTGCGGATGGAAGGCCGGATCCAAAAGGCGCTTGAGTCTGGTTTGGCGCAGGGTGAACAGATGCAGGCAGCGTTGGCGCTGCTGCGCAAGGCTCAGGCCCAGCCGGCGGGAATTGTGCCGGTGGGGTTCTAATGTTGGCGCTGGTTTCGCTGGATTATGCCTGTAATGTACTACGAGGCAAGATTGTGCCGGCGTTGGACGATGCATGCCAGGTGTTGAAGGATTTCCGAGTGCATGCCACGCTGGCGGCGATCTTGAACGATCTGAACCCGGCAGCGTTTCAAGCGGTGGCGGCGTTGGGGGCAAAGGCGCTGCTGGCGCCGGCGAATTCGCTCAGCCGGTTGGCAGAATGCGCTGTTTTCGAAATGGGTCTGGTATTGAATTTGAGCTGGAATTTCGAAGAGGCGCTGTTCAACTGTGACGAATATTACGAGGATGGAATGCCCAGGATCGAGATCGAGCCGATCACGTGGCTGCCGTGGAGTTGGGATAGCTGGGACGAGGTATTGAGCGATGCCGACCAGCAAGCTCCGGAGCTATGGAGCCTGCCGATATTTTTCATGGCGCTGGACCAGACCTATGGGCGCACGAACTGGAATAAAATGGCGGAAATTTTCGGTTGGCCAGTCGAGATCCAGCCGAAGTGGTGGAAAAAGCCGGGGGCGGATTGGACCCTGGACTACGAGCGCTTCCAGGCGATGCTGAAGGAACAGGGATTGGGGAAGTTTTTGACGGCCTATGAGTGTACGTTCCGCATGACAGAAAACCTGTTTATGGATTACGACTATAACGAGAATGAGATGCAGTATGAACTGCCGGCGCTGTCAGTAGAGGGGGTGCGGTCACTGATGGAGGTTCACCAGAAGGCAAAGGCGATTTTGGCGGAACTGGAAGAGGCGTGCGAGCTGGTAGTAGAGACTCCAGGGTACCTGGTCAATATTTACGATATCTGGGCGGCATGCCTGGAGCAGCGAAAAGAGCAGCGGCCGCGGACGCTGATGCAAATTTATGAAGAGGACGAGGATTTGAGCGATGGCTAAAAAGAAGCGAGTTGGGGATGTTGGGGAACATAATGCGGTGGCATCGCTGCATTTCTTGAAGAGCGGGGATTACCTGCTGGTGGATCACGAGCGAGGCGGAGCCAGTAAGTTCCTAACGGCGCCGAGTGTGATGGCGGCATTCACGAGTTTCGGCAGGGACTCGGGCTGGATGCCGGCAGGACTGGTGCGCCACGGGCTGGGAGCGAATGGTGTGTTTTACGTATACAGCGCTCCAGCGCAGAAGGTGCAGATTGTATTGAATGGGCAGGAGATGACCGTGCCAATCCCGCGTACGGTGATGCTGCATTACAACCAGGTGGTTTATTTTTGGGCGCTGAAGAGTTCCGGCTTTGATGTTGACGCGCAAGCGTACCTGGCGCCGTTCAGTAATTTGTATGGCGATGGGCATGTCTGTTGGGGGCAGAACAAAGCGCCCCAGGCTGACCCGGCGCAGGCCAGGAAGACATGGGAACTGTTCTTTGGGACGGGGTTCAATTTCGACCTGGGGCAGGGGAAGTGTTTGAAGCATCCGCAGAGTGTGACGACTCTGCTGGCTGAATTGGACGGGAAAAGCAGTTTTCCGGCGTCCGAGTTGGTCCCGGTAAATCAACAAAAAATCAACGCCATTATCGATGATCGCTTGAAGGAGCAATAGCATGAATCCGATCGTTGGGTATCGTTTGGTTGGAGAGGGAAAAGAGTTGATCGATTTGCCTGAACCGAAAGGCATGTATGAGTACTGCCTGGCAGAGAATGGGGTCTTCCTGCGGGCGCAGCGGCCCGGGCTATCGGTCTGCATACCGGTCACTTCCACTCATGAGCCCGGTGTGCGAGGGCTTGGCCGACTGGAGACCAGGATTAAGTTGGCGGCCCGGGTGCCGGCGCTGATGACCCGGCAACTGTTGGAACGGTGCCGGAAGTTTGGGAATTTGGAGAATTTATTCTGGCTATGGCGCAACGATGCGCAGCGCTGGGTGGCGCAGGAGCCACGGCAGGAGCGCTCAGCGATGGCTGTGCGTCCAGTGGATGCGTACAGCGAGATCGGGGCGCAGGCGTTGATCGACCTGCACAGCCATCATTCAATGTCGGCTTTTTTCAGCAGCCAGGATGATCGGGATGAAAAGGGCTTTAGAGTCTATGCGGTGTTTGGGATGATCTATCAGCGGCCACAGATCGTGGTCAGGGTCGGAGTGTACGGACATTTTTGCCGCATCCCGGCGGATGAGGTTTTTGAACTGCCGAAGGGATTGTACGAGGCGCCGGAATATTCTGTGGTTGAGGAGGATGCACTGTGATCACTGCTTGTGTGAGAAGTAGCGATTTATTGGACCTGGACCATCTGAATGCCAGGCGGCTGATGCTGCCGCTGAATGATGGTTTACAGATTGCTCTAGTAGGCTGTGGGGGGACGGGCAGTTGGTTGGCGCCTCACCTGGTGCGTTTGGTGCGGCTGTTGAGCGAGTCGACGGGGGTACGGGTAGACCTGCGCTTTGTTGATCCGGATACTGTCGAGGCGGTGAACTGCTACCGGCAGAACTTTTGCGAAGCCGAGATTGGGCTGAACAAGGCTCAGGCGCTGGCGCGGCGGTATGGAACGGCCTGGGGGGTGGATGTGCGCCCAGTGCCGGCGTTGTTTTCGGAGGCGGCGATAGCAACTGGCGCCGCTACTCGGCGGCTGATCATAGGTTGTGTAGATAATGCGGCCGGGCGGCGGGCAATTGAAAAGACAACGCATGGCTCGGCATGGTGGATGGACTGTGGCAATCACCACAGCGCCGGCCAGGTGCTGCTGGGCATCGGCGGACGGCGCCCGGATGATCCCTGGCGGCTACCCGGGCTGTGCTCCTGGCTGCCGCTGCCGAGTGTGCAGCATCCGGAGCTACTGGAGGATGAGGCCACCTACCCCCAGCCCCTTCCTGAAGGAAGGGGAGTAGATAATCTGTCTTGCGCTGAGGCGGCGTTGGCGGGGGTGCAGGGGTTGACGGTGAATGCGACG
>Ga0209318_1001577_pt1 | contig 13670 bp, 34 predicted proteins | sample RifGroE1_FD_183999 | JGI IMG/M metagenome (GOLD analysis project Ga0209318, IMG submission 183999) | Groundwater microbial communities from Rifle, Colorado, USA - Groundwater E1 (SPAdes) (version 2) | ecosystem: Environmental > Aquatic > Deep subsurface > Groundwater | place: Rifle, Colorado...
TCTGACAGTTTAACATTATTTTATTATTCTGTCAAGTGTCAGTCTAATATTTTAATAATTCTATAATATTTTCCTCCTATTTACTTGGTATTTCACACTCATGACAATAATTTTTTAAATCACAAGGCAAACCAGTATAACAACATACTCCACCAACTTTAAAATATTCTTCATCCCAAATATAGCCTATACACATTAAAATTAATCACTCCTTATATAAAAATTTTTCATTCATCCACAAATTCTTTTTCAATAATTAATCTATTTATTATTTCATCACCAATCTCTGACCATCCTAATTCTGTGTTTAAATCTTCTTTGTTATCAATAAAATCTGATTCAAAAATGAATTCATCTGGTAAATTTGATTTATCAATTTTAAGTTTAATTTTTCCCACATAAATAACCTCCTATATTTTATTCATTCTCAAGTATTCTATTATCCCATAATAAATTATCAAAGTCAATTATCCTATTATTGGTAGCCGTTAATAAAAATGTTGAAGAATAGTATCATCTTCTATATAATCTTCAATTTTTATTTGTTTTAAATAACCAACTAATTCATTAAATGTGTTATATATTAACATTAATTCATATTTTTCTTTTTCATTTGCAATCATATAATTAAACCTCCATATAATTTATTTATTCTGAATTTTCTACTATATTCTCAATTTGCTTTAAATATTTATCAAAATTTGTAGCATAATCATTACCAACATAACTAGGTCTAAATTCTTCATATTTTTTATATCTACTATAATATATTTCTGGAATAAATGGTGAATTATGAAATGGAATAAAATATACTTGAAAACATTTAATTGCTGAATAATCAAAACAAATTATTTTATTACTATTATTAAAAAAATTGTATTATTGTAAAGTCAAGAATTTTATCATTTACTTCAATCCAATAGTGACTCCAGCAATCAAACTTACCTCTAATAAACTTAATGTCATCATTTGGATAATTTTTTAATAAATATGAAGATAATATATCTGAAGCTAAATCACAAATTATAGGGAATTGATCTGGTACTAAATCATACAACCATTTAAAATATTTCTCTTTATTAAAGTTTATAAATTTATATATAGGCAAATTTAAAAACCTCCTATTTAATGCCTCTTTTGATATTAAATTGATGGAAGGATAAATATCCATCAATTTAATATCTTAACAACGTCAATTAATTTCTTTATTCTTCTCTTGATAGTGTTTTCTTATCTCATCTGTAGTCATAGTTAATTCAATGCTTGGAGAACCTATATTAAAAGTATGAAAAAGTTTTAAATCATCTGAATTCTTCATTTTATGAAATACTTTTATTACTAAATCATCTTCGGAAAATGTACCACCTATACCTGCCGTAACTAATACTTCTACTCCATTATTCATAGTAAAATTTTGTCCCATCATTATCATTTTACTTATAATTTCTTCTTCGTTATCATTTACTGCCATTGTGAGATAGTCACTATACGGCATAATAACTGAGACAGGCACATTATTTTTTACAATTAATTTAGTTATTTGATTACTCATAATTTCAGGTAATTCCTTTTTAACATCTGAAGCACTAATCATTAAATCATTTAAATTTTGCATTTTCATTTTTATTACCTCCTAATATTTTTATAATGTAATTATAGCATCAATTTAAATTTATGTCAATATTAGAAGTAATATCTTTTCTTAAATTTAGGTATAAATTTAAACCATAAAACAACACAAAATAAAAATTTAAACCCATTTTAATTCTTTCCAAGGATTACAACCAAATTCTTTAATTAATTCTATTACTCTTGTAATATATCCATCAGTTAACCAATAAGTATTATTATAATTTCTCTTAATTTCTTTAGTATGTAACTTATTTACAATATTCCATTGTTACAATGCAGATAATTCATCTAATGCTTCTACAATAGTATAATACATATTATAACATCCACCATCACCGTTTCCTCCACCAGTTTCAACATATACTAAATACTTTTTCATAATATTAACCTCCTATTATTTAAAATATCATCAATTTCCAAAAATACTGTTTTACAAATACCTGTAAAATAAGGGTTTATAACACCTAAAATCACAACAAATATCCGATTTGTCATGATTTTCGATCCCTGTAACCCTTTAAAATCAAGGGTTGTAGAAGTTAGAAAATTAGATTTAATGTAAATATTTATTCTCCTTCAATAACCATTATTTTATTCCACCAATCTTCATTGCTACACCACGATTCTTTACCATTTTTCATTTGTAAAGAAAAGCCTTCGTTTTCATGAGAAATAACCTGCATAATTGTACCACCTTCACTACCACATGCAAATCCATTTATTATTGCAACAACAATACTTCCTATTTTTGGTATAGAATTTTTTCTTATAAAATTTTTATATCTAATTAATTCTTTAGGATTATATTTTTTAAGATATAATTCAATACTACTAAGATTATTTAATTCATCATCTAAATAACATTTAGAAACTTTATTTATATTACAATTTAAAATACTACACCAATCTCTTTTAATATATATACAATGTTTCATTTTAATTACCTCCCTAAAAATATTCATTGCATACTTCACCTTTCATCCTATCCATAAATTCTTTTATTTTTAATCTTGCTTCATTTTTATCTTTCGCCATTACATAACCAGTCTTACAATTACCAATCCATGTTGCTGCACCTTTACAATTATATGAGAATGAATACTTTTTATCTTCTATTTTATTCTTCATCATTTACGACCTCCAATTCCAATATATCTTCTTCCTCACTATTCCCAAGCATCTTTAATCATTTTGCAATCCTTCTAATCCAGCAGAAATAATCTTATGCATAACAAAACCTTCTACTTCACCTTTGGCCTCAAGTACAGTCTTATCCATTTGCTCATTAAAACTCTTTTGCATAAATGGTATATTACCTTCTATCTCTTGTCTTAAAGATTTAATACCATTAAGTATAGTTTCTTTTTCTGATTTAGTAGGTGCTTTCTTGCTATTTAATAATACTTCAGCATTTTCAGTTAATCTTCTTAAACTTTGACCAATACCTAACATTTTACCTTCAAATTCTACTTCAAACTCTTGTCTTTTATCAAATTGAGGACATTCTTCCATTTGTCTTCCGTTTAACTGTCTAAGCGTTACTGGAATTCCATCACCACAATTTAAAGATGTAATTGCTTCTGCGAATTGAGAGTATGACATTTCAACTTCAATATATGATAAACTTTTTGCATGATACCAATCTCTGTTTAAATATCTATCAACCTTTGCTGGTTTAATCCTTAAACTGATTGTATTATTATGTTTAATTGAACTGCCAAATAAATTTATACCTTTATTACAAGTAGTTCTTGAAATACCTAACATTGCAAAACTTTCATGTTCGTATGTTTTTGCATCGTCCATAATTATTATTTCCCTCCAAATTTAATCTCATCTAAACTAACTCTTTTTGTTTCATATCTTTCGCCATATAAATTCATCCAATCAAGCAATATTTGTTTTGCTTCATCATTTGATAATTCAAGATACTCATTCATAAGATATAAGACTGCTTCAAACATATTAGTTACACCACTATCTCTAAGAGTATCAAGATAAAGATAATATTCTTCATTCTTAAATTTATTCATTATTATTTCCTTTCTACTCCCAAACAAATTCTTCATGCACAGCAAAACCTTCTTCTGTGAATATTCTATCACTTGGGAAGTACTCTGTAAATATAATACTTATATTATTTGATAATTCATTAGACAATTTACCAAACATAGCATTGGTATTCCTCTGACCGCTTCTCTCACCTACAAAATAGATAAATTTACTATCTTTGTTATATTTGTATTCACCTTTAATATCTTTGTTCAATGTGATAATAGATACTGGGTATGCCATTGTATAATCGAAGTGATTTTTGCCTAACTTTTTAATGATGGTGATTAATTCTTCTACATTACCGTTAATTGTTACGTATGATTCTTGATAACCCATGATATTATTCCTCCTGTTTATTTTATTTTTATTTATTTACTATACTCCCAATGATGATACCTAATTTCTATTCTACCATCCTCAGTTACAAATGAATTACTTTCACCTTTCATCATTTTAAAACCAAGTTTTTGCTCAATAATTTTACCAATATAATCATCTTCAGGTTTTTCTACCATATCAAATATTGCTATTGCATCACATTCTCTACCAAATAATCTTTCACCTATTCTATTTAGATATATAGTTGTTCTAATCACTTTATCTCTCCTCTCTGTACCCTTTACTATCATATATACAACCATAATTAAATTCATAATTTGAACAAAGATTTACTAATGTTGCTACATCTAAACTATTATCTATACTTTTAAGTAATACTAATAAGCCTGAAACTTTAATAGCAGGAGATGCATTAGAATTAATGATATCTGATACTTTCCTACTTGCAACATTAAACTTTTCTAGAAAATCATTTAATTGAGTATTTATTTGATGTTTTGCGTAATTCATAGATGATTCTCTGCTCATTTTAATTCTCCTTTAAAATTTAATAGAATCATGATTCATTAAAATCCTGTTTGAGTAGTATAAAAATTAATATTACCTTTTCCAATTACCTGAACTTCTTGATCTTCCCTTATTTCGCCAATTCCTTCATCTTCATACTCCACATTAACAATTTCTATTTCAATATAACCATCAAAATTTTTAATCAATGTTGTAGTCCAAGGTCTATTAATATGATAGTCAAAATCTGGATTATATGCTAATACTTCATCTAATAAAAATACACTAACTAATCCTGCATCTGCACAGAATTCTCCTAATACTTCATCAGTATCACTATTAAAAGTAGTACACGACCAATCACCGTAAATTGTGTCTCTTGTGAGATAATTTTTAATTCCCAATACTTCCATATTTCTTCCGTAATCACATGCTTTCCAATCGTCTTTTGTTATAGGTATTGTACCATGATGTTTTGCTCTCATAGTGTAGCAAGGATCTGTGATAATAATATCTCCTTTAAATTTCATGTTGAATTCCTCCCTAAATTTTATAAGGTTGCTTTTTATATACAAATTAAACTTCCTGTGCAAACTTCAATGTATCCATAACCATTTGAAAAACCCAATCTTTCTTCTTAGTAGATATTGTATCACTGTTCATAACTTTTTCAAACTCTTCAATTAAATCTTTTTTCATTTCTTTTCTACACGCATTTTTATAATCTATGTTTAATTGTTCTATTTTCATAATAAATTCTCCTCTCTTATCTTATGATTAATTTATTTTCATTTAAACTGGTCTATCATTATCTTTAAGATACTCAATCAATTCATTTGCTTTTTGAATATCTTTCCTGGATACTCCCATACCTTCTACTATCCAATTATAATTAATTTTATTTCTTGTGAGTAGTATGGCAAGTCTATTCTCAAATACCACATTGGTTTTATCATAATTTAAAGTAATCATATATTAATCTCCTTTCAAACCTGCAAATGTTCTTTCTCAGACAATTTAAATTTCAACAGTACCTCATCACCTATCAGATATAATCTATCTCCATAATTATCTATAACATAATACTTAGTTTTATAATTATAACTTTCTTTTCCTATAACATATTTTTTACCTTTGGTTATTAATTCTTTCCCATTATCAGATATAGTTTCTAATGCTAACATAATTTAATCTCTCCTATCTTATATTTTACTCTTTATCCATAACCTTAGTCAAGACAATCTGACCATTCTCATTAACTTCTATTAACATAGCATCGCCTTCTTCTATGTCTACTTGTTTTCTTATTTCTTTTACAATGTGAATACGCCCTAAGTCATCAAGTTTTCTTATGATTTTATGTGGCAATTGATATTCACTTCCCTAGATATTATTATATTTGTATTCTGTTAAAATGTCAAGAATAATTTTAATTAATTTTAAATATTTTTACTTAATTTTTCTTAATCTTCACATTTAGAGATACTCCAATTCAATACTTCTTCATCATCTATCGGCAATGTGCTATGATAACATGCATACGCTAATATATCTTTAGTTTCTTGGGTTAATTCCTTACCTGTCACAGCACTACGGATGATTTCAATGAATATATTTTTTACGTTATTGGGTAGATTTGATAATGCATTTGTTAGATTAAATGATTTTATTGCGTCCATTTATATGCACTCCTTTATTTTATTTATTGTGTTGTGTTGAGATTATATTTTATTTACCGAATATTGCTAATAAAATAATGCCAAGTATAATAGCACCCATTTTAATCACTCCTTCTATTATATTAATATTAATGAAAATATTATACCTATTCAAACTTTAATAATAACTTTCTGGCATTATTCTTTTCTCCCTCAGTGGTGGCTTTATCATTAATCATTGCTAATAACTTTTTACGCTTATCTTCTTTCTTTTTACGCTCTGCTCTGTCTTTAAATAATGCTTCATCCCATTCATGTGAAAATATCATTTTAATCACTCCTTTCTGTGTGGATTTATATGTATTATACTATATACCACTAATCCTTGGTATAATAATTTCATCTATGTATTGCTTATTTGTTTCAGTTGCTATGTAATTTCTATTATTTTTAATACAACTTTCAATTTCACTTCCAGAACCAGCAAAAGGTATATATACTAAATCACCTTCATTACTACTTGCTTTAATAATTCTATTACATGCTTCAATAGGTTTCATTGTACTATGAGGACTTGGTGCTTTAGTATCTAAACTATATTCTTCTATTCTTTGCTCTTTAATATCAGCATAAGATTGTTCATTAATATCATCCCAAATATTTTGAGCAGGAAATTCTTCATTCTGAATTTCTACCCATACATTGCCACATCTTTTATAATATGATTTTCCTCCTTTTCTAATATAATTCCTTTTAATATTTCCATATTGAACATTAAAAGTATAATTTTTCTGTTGCTTAGTATAAAATAATATTTCTTCTCTAACATACATCCAATTATTCTTAACTCCAAACCCTCTATCTTTACGCCAAGTAATTAAATTTTGAAATATTAAATCTTTACATTCTTCATTTATTTTAATTAATAATTTTGCCATCGTTATAGGATTCTTTTTACCAATCCATGAATATATATATAAACTACCTGTAGGTTTTAAGATTCTATTAAATTCTTTAATATTGTTAATTAACCAATTAATATATTCATCTTCAGTTTTCCATTGATTATCCCAATTATCTTTTACTATCTTATTAGCAGGTGGATCGGCAATAATTAAATCAACTGATTCATTAGGTAATAGTTTCGTAAATTTATAAGAATCTTCATTATATATTTTATTTAATTCAATCATAAATTAATCTCCTTTATATTATGTTTTTTATTTATTTTTATAATCATAATAAATTATTATACAAGCAATATAACCACCTCCTTTCTTTAGATAAAATATTATTTATATGTATTAAATCATATTTTTTATGTATATATGTATTTCAATTAAAATTCATCTGCATAATCACAATCATATTCTTGATTATCTCTATATCTCCTAGCACTTTTATCTAATATTTCTTGTTTTCTATACAATTTTGACAATAATTATTTCTATTAGTTGTCTCAGTATATTCTTTCCTACAGATAATACAAGTTTTAGCTTTTATTTCTGGTTCTAGTTCTAATTCATCGTCCCAAATATCATTAATATCTATTTCTTTTAATTCATCTTGAAATTGCTTAGTTAATTTTAAACTTTCAGGAATATCTTCAAATATCTCATCATCGTCTATAGTATCAATTATATCTGACATTATATCATCAGGATTCATTTGATTATCTTCATATTGATTAGAACCATACAAATCATTAATTGATTCAATTATTTTTTTATCTTCTTGAATGATTTTTTCTTCTTGCTTTTTATGATCAACATACTGCATTGACTTATATTTTTCTACTTCAGCCTTAAGTTTTTCAATTTCAATATCTTTTTCAGCAATAATCGTATCATCATTTATCTTTTTATTTATATTATTTATTTTTTGCTTAGAACTACGTTTTTCATTTGCCTTAGTTTTATCAGTAAGAATATATCCTCTATTCTTTGCTTCTTCTTGTACCATTTTATCAAACATATCATTATTATAATCTCCTATAAAAGTAGTACAATAATGTTTCTCAGCAGTTAAATAATTACTATTAAATCTAATCAACTGTAAATCTTCTAATATTTTATTATATCTTTGAATTGTATTACTATGATTAACTAATTGTTTAAGTTTGCCTTGTGTTAAGTATCCAAAATTATTATTATTTGATACTCTTTTACAGGCAATAAAATATCTAATAAGAGAAAACTTATTTATATTTACATTTTGTAAATATTTGAATATAATATCTATATCAATATCTTGTATTTGAAAATAATTATTAGCAGGTGGTTCTTCAGCTAATTCAACATAGAATATGTCATTCTTAATATTATGTTTATTTTTACCCTCTTCTTTATTCTTTTTATTTTCTTTAACATCTTTAATATCTTTAATATTATCAATTGAATTAATTATATTATAATGTATATCGTATAATTTAGTTATATAACCTTTTTCTATTAAAGATTCTATTGTATCTTTGATAATTCTAATAATATTTTTATTCGAATTAGAATCAATATACATACTTTTAGCAAAAAGTCTAATCCAAATACTCCAATAGATTTATACTGCATATAATTTCTATACAATAATATAAGTACAGTTAATTCTTCATTGGTTATATCTTTATTATCGTACCAATCATTAGGTAATTTAATATAACGTGATTTTATCCTTCTTTTTTCAATATTTTCCTTACTCTCTTCAATTTTTTCTTCAACTTTCTCTTCAATTTTTACCATATATTATATATTTAATTCTCCTTCATCAATTTTTTATAATATAGTAAAAATAAATAATATAAAATACCAATCTGATTGCTTTAGCAATTATATATTATTCTTTATTAATTAGTTTACTATTCATTATTAGTTTACTCTTTATAATATATTACTTTTTATTCTCTTCACTCGGCATACTACTTTAGTGTTACTTTTCTAAACTACTATCACTGTTTTGGTGTTAAAATTTCAAAGTGCCTTCACGATTTTGGTGTTACTTTTCAATATAGTATGAATTTTAACACCATTTTAGTGATAGCACTAATTCTGTTTATATTTTATGTATTCATCTGCACGATTATTAATTTTATACTTATTAATATTCCTGATTTTAGTTATTTCTTGTAAGTCGGCTTGTAATTGCTCATTATTTTTAAAATGAAATAATAAGAATCTGCCATTCTTATCTTGTGTTATATAAATAATTTCATGGCCTTTACTTAAAAGTATATTTGCATCATTCATATTTCTTATTACCTGTATTGTCTTATTCATAATCAATCTTCTTTTCATTATCTATAAGTATTTCTCTCTAACTCTATAATTGATTGATTATTATTATACTATATTCTTCAAGTCATAATATCACCTCCCTTCTATATACTTCATATTTTATAAAACAAAAACATAGAGTATATTTCAACTCTATATGTATTATAACATTTATTTTATCATTCTGTCAACAACTATTTTCTAATCTACTCATAAACAAAAATAATTTCATGTCAACAACTTATTTATTTATACTCCTATCAAATCTAATATATAAATTTTAAACTTATTAATACTTTTTAGTTGCTCAATAATATCTTCATCATAAATATACCAACCATAAGTATAATCTTGCATTACACTTTCCGCTATACTTAATATTTCTTTATCTTGTTTTGTGATAGCAGAACCATTAGTAAGAATAAAATTTTCTACCTTACAAAGTTTTTCAATGTCTTTAATTTGTTTTGAATATTTAATATTCATATTATTATCCTCCTATCACTTCAAGTTCTAATGCTTTTCTGTATCTATTGAGTAATACTTCTTCTATTTGATTCATCATAATCCCTCCTATCGTAACCACATAGTAGTATCTTCTTGACGATAAAATTCTTCTGGTTTTATAAATTGCACTTTATCTAATTCTATTTCATGTATTTTTCTTTCAGTATTATCATCTAAGATATCTACTTTTCCATTATTTATTTTACAATTAAATACTCTATTACCTAATATTTCTTTTGCTGTCCCTGTTCTTAACGGTAATATGGTACAATACTCATATAAATCTTCCCTTACTTCCATTGCTATATATGTTCCTATACCTATAAATTCAAGAAAATATTCTTTATTAACGTCTATCTCATCTGCATTTTTAATCATTGCTCCTATAGTAGCGCAACATTTTAATAAATCTAAACCATTGATAGGAATTGTTTCATATTCTTCTCTAATTTTAATTCTTATTGATTCATCACCTGAAAATTTTACTGTATATACCATTGCATTTTCTTTCTTTTGTTTTAATTCATCTTTAATATTCATTATGTATTCCTCCCTTATTATTCTGTTTCTTTGCTATCTCAGGTAAAATATAATCCATACATAATTTATACGATGTTCTACCTGGAATAAGATTAATCAATATTGCTTGTAATTCATGTCCTTTTAAATCAATATTAATTATTTCTTCTTTATCTGAGCAATTATTATACAATTCTATTAATTTGCTAATAAGTTTATCATCCGAAAAATCGAATTCAAATTTTGTAGTTAACATAATATTCTCCTTTTTGTTTTATTAAAATATCATGATCAAAACTCTCTTTTATCATGATTTCCAGTTTCACAAACCCAATAAAATCAATACTTTGTGGCATCGTAGATCGTAAAATTTACCTTTAATGAGTAAATTATAGCAATATATTACTAATTATTATTTATTCTTTACCTCATTCAATTTTTCAATTATCTTATTTAAATCTTCTTCAAATATCGTAGTAAATTCAATATATTTATTTGCAGGATGAACATCCATAAAATTTATTTCAATATCATCTTCAGCATATTTTCTAATATAGCAACCTTTTGCAATTAAACCTTCAGGATAATCATCAAGTAATATTCCATTTTTTCTTTTTAAAAGACTATGAAATTTCTTATATTCACCTTTTGATTTCATCCACCATATATCATTATCATTTTGACAAGTTTCTGACATAAATACTTCACCGTATTTTTCTTGATGTAATTTCAAGTAAATATGATATAAATCATGCTCATTATATTTTATTCCTTCATTTTTCATAGTAACCCTTGCTTGTTCCATTAATTCTGAATTAATTAAATTCATAAAAGTCCACCAAGGAATTATCAATCCTTTTCCGTTCGTTATTGTATTTACATTTGTTTTATCCATTATATATATTCCTCCTTTAATATACAAAATATTTACAATTACTTTTTGTGCCAACTCTAATTCTGCATTGTGGTTTAGTATCAGGTACTTTATCTTTTAAATAAAGACATTGATTTGTTCCTTTTAATTTACAAGTTTGTGTCATAATTATATCTCCTCTACTCACATAACATTGTAATATTACCACTACTCACTTTTAAAAATCCATAGTGAATGTAATCATTGTTCTTATCTATAAATTCAGGAATAAAGAAATCTGTGATATAAAAATCTACTGTTCCAGGTACTAATGCAATTAATTTGACAACTTGATTATACGCTTTGCCTATGTATTTTTGATCGTTTTTAGGGTATCCTGTGCCATCAGAAATTTTTGTTACTGCTACTCTTTTACCTATCATAATGAATCTCCTTTACATTTTACAGTTTGAATAATCTTCTTTCCAACAACCATACAAAGCAGTACATTGCATATTCCATTCTTGATTAATTTTTACCCAATTATAATAAGAACAATTATGACATTTTTCTTCTGATCTACCATAGCAAGAATAACCATAGTAACCATATTTTTCTATAGGTGTGTTCATGTTATTTCTCCTTTATAATATTTTTAAGTTAAATCCAATTCAATCTTTGGACACGATCTTTTTAACAAAATTCATAATCAACCCAACAAAAACCATCGTCATCATATTCTCCTCTAAGTATTCCTTGCCCTAATTTTACAATATTTTTCTCTAATTCTTCCCAAGTTAATTTTCTATCGTACTCATCTATAATAATATATTTATCCTTATTGTTTAAATAAAACTCTTTCATTTCAGAAACAGTATTATAATAAGGTTGCTCTCTTAACAAAGTTACATAATCTCCTGCATTTTGACCAATATGAATTTCACTATTATATTCAATGTCATTACATTTATTTTCCATTTTATATTTAAGATTAGAAAGAATTCTTTTATTATCTGTAAGATTATTTTTGATATATTCCATAACATTATCTATTTTCTTATTGAGTATATCTTCTTCTTTTTGAATTTCAGCATACCTTTGTGTATTTCTAAAATAATAATTAATGCTCATAATTAATCTCTCCTTTTATTAAATATGTATTCTTTGATTACTTCGTCTAAATTTACTTGATTAGATTCATAATCATAACACAATAATGGTATCTTACTTCGTTTACCTCTAATTATATCATCACTCACTGGAATAGTATCCGCAATATTACCATTTTTAATAATATAAGATACACTATTTTTCTTATCTACTGCACATATTATTATATCTTTGTTTATTCGTGATTTTAGTTTAATAAATTGTAAATGTAGATAGTTTAACATATTATTCTTCCTTTCCAATTAATATAGGAACAGGTGCAATACTAAAATCAAACTTTGATACTTCGCCACATTTACTACATTCATAGGTAACAATTCCGTCAATATCAGATATAAAACTATTTGTTCCACATAATTCATTATTACAATTTGGACAGTAGCAGAAACATGATTGGTTGTTTAATTTAACATTATCTTTTTTACTATCTTCATATCCAGAAATATAAGAGTAATTAAATGCTTTAGCTATTTCACCAACAAGTTTTAAATCTACTCCTGATTCTTTTAATTTATTAAGAATATCTTTTAAATTCATTATGTATTCTCCTTTTAATTATATATTCATTTCTCTTGAAGGACATTGAAGATAAATCAATCCCTCAAGAGAATAATAAACCAAACTAACAATTACAACTAATCATCTTACTACTCCCATTAAAATTATTACCCTGCTTATAACCTGCATTTCTAGCATCTGCATCCCTATTAGCAGTAATTTTACTTCTTTGTCCTGTCCTTAATTTCATTTTCTCAACTTCTGCAACAACTAACGCATCCTTGACAAGTATTAATCCATATTCTTTCACAGATTCTACTTGTTTTTTAAATTTATCTTCTAATCCATTTAACCAACCAATAATAAAATCATTCTTCAATCCTGCTGATTTACCATTTTTCTTATTCAATTTAACATATAACTTACTTTGATGTTCTATTGTCCTTACCGCACAATTATAAATTTCAGTAGCAATATTTACATCTTCCTCTAAACCAATGATACAAATTCTTGTGTTAACGCTTTTAAAAGATGTAAATGATTTACAACGAAAGTTATTACTAATAATATGTGCTAAAGATTTTTTCCACCATAACATTCTTGAAGATTCATCTATTGAAGTATTTAAAACATTCTTAGTGTTAGATATATCAGAATCAGCAACGT
>Ga0209318_1001578_pt1 | contig 13665 bp, 25 predicted proteins | sample RifGroE1_FD_183999 | JGI IMG/M metagenome (GOLD analysis project Ga0209318, IMG submission 183999) | Groundwater microbial communities from Rifle, Colorado, USA - Groundwater E1 (SPAdes) (version 2) | ecosystem: Environmental > Aquatic > Deep subsurface > Groundwater | place: Rifle, Colorado...
AGATTTAACATGAAAATTAAAATTATAAAAGCAAGAAATATTAATTATTGGTATAGTAAATATATTAATGAAGAATTTATAGTAGAAGAAAGTGGTACTGTAGATTATATAATTACCGATGGAGCATCTAAATATTATAGTCATTATATTTTAAGAGAAGATTGTGAAGTTATAGAAGAAATGAAAGAGATTTTACCAAAAGAAAATAGAAATAATCTATATTACAATACTAATCTTCAAATGTATCACATCAAATTACAAGATTATAAAATAAAAGTTGTCTGCAATAAATGTTATAAAAATGGTTACGTAGATGAAAAATGTTCTGAATGTGGTGGAAAAGGTATACATAATAAAACTAAGCAAAAATGGGAAGTTAGTAAGAAATTAGTTTCAATAGATAAAATTGATCGAGATGAAGATGGAGAATTACGATATTGGAAGGATAAAGATTCTTTCTTTTATGAAATGGATAAATTGTTGCATTTTTCATATCAAGATGCTAAAAATGAATGTAAGAGAAGGAATAATGTGAATTTGAAAGAAAAGGAGAATAAATATGAAATTTATTAAAGGTGTACCAGATTTAAAAATATTGCAAAATGATCAATATATATTTGAAATTAATACTGTTCAAAGATTTGATGAAGACGAAGATAGAGTAATTTTAAAATGTGCAGAAGAAATATCAGAATTTAAAAGAGGCTTTGTTTGTGATATGAATTGTTCTTTTACAGTAGAAGATACTATTTTAAAAGTAATAAATATGCGAAATGATATTATTAAAGATTTAGTATTAGTTTATATTAATAAGCAATCACAATATGGATATTCCAGAATTTGAATATGTATTTTATAAATAAGTAAAATAAAACAAACCTACTAGATATAGTGTGTAAATATAAAATAACCACTATATCTAGTATCAAAATCATAATCAAAGTTCGAATTGGTGATGATATGAAAAATATAAATAATTTAAAGGAGAATTAAATTATGATAAATAAAAATATTGTAGCAGAAATGAAATTTAATATTGAGTTAAATTTTAAAATTACAGAAAAAGGAAAGAAATATATTGATGAAAAAGGTATGAATTTAGATGATTTAACGATGCAATTTAAAGAAAGTTTAAAAGAAATTATTTTAAATGAAGTTGATGATAATGAACCAGAATTAATTAATTATGATTTAAATATTATGAGTGAATTAATAGAAAATTAAAAAGAAGGGATATAATTATGAAAAAATTTGTAGTAGAAATGGCAGTAGGATTTTGTGCTAGTTTAACTGTAGATGCTATAAATAAAGAAGTAGCAATCAAATTAGCAAAACAATTAGTATTGGAAGATGCAATGGAATATTATGATGGGAATTTAGAAATAGAGGGCGTTAATTTTGTACAGGAAGTATCAGAATAAATATATAAAATAAAAAGGAGAATTTATATGAAAAATAAATTATTAAAAGAAATTTTATTAGAAGGAGATAAAAAATATTTAAAATCTACAGACAGTTGTATTCCTGCCATTTATGGTAATCATAATAGTTATTATAATGCATATTTTAACGGCAGTATGGCATCTGATAGACTTAAAAAAGATATATTGTCAATTATATTTATATTAATTAATATATTATGCATATCATTTATAAAATAATAATATTTATACATCTAAATTATTAATTAGAAAGGAAGATAATTTTATTAAATGCTAGATTGTTTAAATATAAGTAAACAAGTAAAATTATTAGAATTTAATATTAAAAAATATACTAAACAAAGATATAAAAATGGATATATATTTTTTATTCCTTTACAAAAAGAAGAAGATAGAGCACCATATTTAAAAGGAAAATTTCAACATGTTGGTATATATGTTGAAGATACATTTTATGAATGTTTCAATTATGAAAATACAATCATACAGGATGCTAATAAAAGAATAAAAAGATTTTCAGAATTAAATCCAATTTACATACCAATAAAAAATATAGATACATATAAAATATATGATAATATTTTTTCTGGTACATGTTGTGATGAATTTGTAGCAAGAGTTATTGGGATATCTAACGAAAAAGGTATAAATAAAGGTGAATATTTTCCAGAAGATATTTATAAATTACTATTAAGGAAGTGATTTTTTGAGTAAATGGGGTAGAGAGGGATCAAATAATAATGATTTTGAAGCAGGATGTTTTATTACATCAATAGTATTTATTGTTATTATAATGATATATATTATATTTTTATAATAAATAAAAAAATGGTTAAAAATATAATATATTATAAAAAATTTAAAGGAGATAATAATTTATATGTCAGGAATGTTTAATATAATGAATCCTATAATAAAATCAAATTATGTTATATCTAAAGAGATTGATGATTTTTTATTTCATCATGGTTTTGAATATAAAGATAAAACATTTAGTAAATCGTATAGATATAAAAATCCAAATTTTATTTTATCTGATATTATAATTACTACAGTTATTTTTTACTCAGAAGGAGTAAGAGTAGGAGTATGTAATGATAAAGGAAATCCTGTAATTGGTGGTTTCGGTGAAAGATTTTTATTTGAAAATATTTCATCACTTGATAAATTTGTTATATATATTAATGAACTTTATAATAAAATAGATTTTAAATAATTATTGAATATAATAACAATATAATAATTGTTGAAATATAATATATTAGTAAATTATTAAAAGGAAACAATATTATGGGTGGAAGTTATCGTGATTATGAAAAAGAAAAAGAATATAGTGATAATATAATAATTACATTTATTATAGCATTTATTATAGGTATTTTTGTTTTATTATTTTCAGAATCATATTTAATTGCAGGAATTGTTAGTGTTTCTTTTATAGTAACTATGATTTATTATTTTACTAAAAACTATTAAAAAGGAGAAAAATATATGAATTCAGAAGATTGGAAATTCCTTATGAATGTGTCAAAACGTATGCATGGATGGCATGATGGTAGAAATCATTATAAATATAATAATAATGATAAAGAATGGATTGATTATGTAGAAAAATATGCTAATGGAGAAAGTGATAAAATACATAATGATAAAAATATAGATTATATAGAGATGTTTTATGTATCTTTTTTAATTGGATGTATTTTATTTATTATTATTTCTGTAATATTTGGTATAAAATGGTAAATTATTAACATACATATATTTTATATACTTTAACATGTTATTTTATGTAAATAAAAAAGGAGACGATCATTATCAACACAAGATGTATAAACTCACAACAATATTCCCTAGAAAATCTACTCCATCTATGTAAACTAACAGATAATATCAGAAATATAGCATCAACTTCAGAAGGTTTAAAATACCTAAAAACTATCCTATCTAATAAACGTGCTATCTTATACTTTAAACAACCTTCTACAAGAACATTTCTCTCGTTTCAAAATGCTTGTCACATTTTAGGCATCTCATGTTCTGAAATACGTGACACAAGTACATCCTCAGAAGTAAAAGGAGAATCTGAATTAGATGCAATTAAAACATTCTCTCAATATGTAGATTTAATAATTATGAGGCATCCATCAAATGATTTTATTTATGAAATATTAGATAATTTACCTGATGATATAAGAATAATCAATGCTGGATCTGGTACTAATGAACATCCAACACAAGCATTATTAGATTTTTATACTATATGGAAATATGGTTTAGAAAATAAGAAAGTTGCATTTGTTGGCGATTTATTAAGAGGAAGAACTGTAAGGTCATTAGCATTGTTATTAAATAAAATTAATGGGACTAAGTTATATTTTGTTGCTCCTGAAAAATACCAAATTAAAAATGATATATTAGAACAATTAAATGTAGAATTTGAAATTACAAATAATATAGAAAAAGTATTGCCTGAAATGGATGTAGTTTATATGGTTAGATTGCAAGATGAATATAAAGGATTTTGGGATGAAGAAGATTTTATTGGTATTGATACTAAAAAATATAGTATAAATAATAGTAATATAAATAAATTAAAAGATGATGCTATTATTTTACATCCATTACCTAGAAGAAATGAAATTAGTGTTGAAATTGATAAGGACAAAAGAGCAAAATATTGGGAACAAGTTGAAAATGGAATGTGGGTACGTGTGGCATTGATTATGGATATGTTTGGGATTAGTAATATTGATTTATTAAATAATAAAATATATTAAATTAAATAGAAAGGAGATTATAATATGAATCCAAAATCACCTAATATCGAAGGAATAGAGATTGAAGATAAAAATATTAAATATGTACTTTTAGAAACAGGTACTTATAAAATCAATGATGAAATTATCAATGTAAAAGGTAGTTACCATGATAGGAAAGAAATAGGAGTTAAAGATTTTACCGATATTAGAATAGTTGAACAAAATACAATTATAGATCATTACGTCTGTGATGATGGGATAATGAAAGTTGAAGATTACCAAAATGAAAAACAAAAACTAGAAACTAAAAGACAATATGATGATTATGATTCTTAATTGATTATTATAAGTAATATTTTAATTATAAAATAATAATTAAATAAATCTACAGAAAGGAGGTTACAACATATGAACAAAAATAAAATTCTTTTAGAAGCAGATACATTATCTATGTTTATAAAAATGAATAAGGAAGAAGGTAGAAAAGAAGAGAGAAAACGAATTGCTGAAAAATTAGTTGATGATGGTTATTGTTGTATTTCTTATCGCATTGCATGTACTGATAATTGTGTTCCTTGTTTTGAAAAATATTTAGAAGGTAAATGACAATAAAAATATAGCGATACATAAAGGAGAATACATATATGCCAAGAGGTTTATTAATAGGAAAAATAAATTGCCCAAAATGTAGGGAATTAATTATTAATCCTAAAGTTACTGATTTTAATAGTAATAAAGATCCTATTACTATATGCAAATGTGGTAATTGGTTTGTAGTTAATTGTGAGAAATTAAAATATTAAAATATTAGAAAGGAGATATACTACATAAAATATGAATAATTTAATATGTCCGTTCTGTTTGCAAGATATTAGTAATGGTAATCATGCTTGGAATTGTGAAATGAATCCAGTGAATATTAATAATGGTGAATTTCAATTGAATAAATAGAAAAATAAAATAAATAAATAATAGAAAGGAGTATAATTTATGATATGTAATAAATGTAAAGACAAACCTATATTAAGAGGTATTAAATTAGTAAAATGTGTTAAATGTAATGAAGATACAGCAATTAATTATGCATATAATAATATATGTACTGAATGTTCAGATAATTATTTAATTTGTCAATGTTGTGGAAAGGAAATTGAAAAAGAAATATCTCATTATCATTTAAGTTGGTTACAATTTGCTATTGAAAACTTTAAAAATCAGAGTGGAATATCACATATGATTGATGGCAATATGAAAATGGGAGATTTTATAAAATTATATGCAAAAGATGAATTATCTAAAATTGTAGAACTCTAAAAGTATTGAATCTATTGGGTTTGTGGGATCGGATTTCGTGATAAATGTCATGTTTTATTCAAAGTTAATTATTACTAAAAATAATACAAATAAAAGCGATCTACTGTTAATTCTAGTAGATCGATAAAAATTAATAATTATTATCTTTTATATATTTATCAAGATTACTTTCAATTATTTTAGCAGCAATGGCACTTCTACTAGTTAATTCTTTTTCTGCAATTTCTCCTAATATTTTAATAATATTATCCTTCAATATTACGGTTATACCACTTTTACCTTTGCGTAAAGCCATTATATTATTACCACCTTTTTATTAAAAATTATTAACTAATGATTAATTATAGCAGAATAAAAAATAATAGTCAATTATATTTATTAATTGTATTTATAAATAATAATTCAAAATAATTCTTGACAGAATATAAAAATAAATGTATAATATAAATAATCTTATAAAAGGAGGTGATTTCTATCTACATCCCGTGGTGGGTATTTCTAATCATATTTATTTGTTCAGGTTTTGGTTATGCATATTATATTAATAGTAAAGCATATCATGATTATGACTTTATGACACCTGTTATAGTGATGACGATAGTTGTAGGAACTGTGTTAATAAGTATTGCATTTTTAATTGGAAAGTTTTTGTGTTAGAATTATGAAATGAATATAATATATTACATAATGATAAAATAAATACTATAAAAGGAGATTCCGACATGCAAATTAATTTATGTCTCAATTCTATTGAAAAAGAAATTAATGATATTGCTAATGCTATTGACATTATTAAATTATGTGATACTAAAGAAAAATCAAATATAATCAAAACATTAGAAAGATTACTTAAAGAAATGAAATATTGCTTTGATTATCTAAAAAATATAAAAGAAAAATTTATTTTAGAATTAAAGAAGAATAAAGAATTTGTTCAAGCAAATATACTTATATTGTCTGATGGAGATTATACAGTAGATATTTTAGTAAACGAATTTAATGATGATATAAAAGAAAAATACAGAAAAATATATGAAGCATTTGTATTTTCTGAACAAAATGATATATATTTTAATTTTAATATATACGATTATGGTAGTTATGATTTTGAAGAACTTGAAGATTATGATTATTTAAAATGTTTATAGGGTTAATAGGATAATAAAATAAAATATAAAGGAGATTAGATTATACATATGAGCAAAGCAGATCAAATATTTATTAATATGTGTAAAGACATCATAGAAAACGGAACATCCTCAGAAGGACAAATAATTAGAGCTAAATGGGAAGATGGAAGTCCTGCACATACAATTAAGAAATTTGGAGTAGTTAATAGATATAATTTACAAGAAGAATTTCCTATATTATAAATTGGAGGATAATATTATTGAAGATAGTATATTTAGATAATTTACCTAAAAAAATAGGTGTAGGTAAGAAAGAATGTATAGATTGGGTAAATAGTATCGGATATAAAGTTAAATTTATTTATGATGATATTGAAGGTGAAGTAGAAATTTTAGGATATACAAAGAAAAAACAAAAAGTAGAAATAAAATACAATAATAATTATTTAAATTTACACACTGGTAGTTTCTGTAAATGTAATTTAGGAGAATTATTAGGTAAAAAAACTAAAAAATATAAATATGATATTGGTGATATTATAGAAACTAAGACTGGAAAAATAGAAATATTAGAACAAATTAGAATATCATGTAAAAGTAAAACTACACAAAAAGGTTATAAATATAAATGCCTAATTGATGGTAATATTGATGAAATATTAGAAGTTAATTTAAATAAACGAAGTGGTTGTAATGTTTGTCATGGTAAAAAAGTTTTAAAAGGATGCAATGATTTATGGAGTACACATCAACATATCGCTAAATTATTAAAATATCTAGACAGAGGATATGAATTAACACATGGAAGTGAAAAATCAGAAATATTTATCTGTCCTGATTGTAAGTATGAAAAAGAATATATAATATCAAGTATTATACAAAGTGGATTTTCTTGTTCTGAATGTAGTGATGGAGCATCTTATCCAAATAAATTTGTTCGTAATTTTCTTAACCAATTAAATGAAGAATATATTTCAGAATACAATCCAGATTGGGCATTTATTAAACACAGAAATCCTAAAATTAATGGAAGTAAAAGATATGATAATTATTTAACTAATTGGAATGAAATTTGGGAAGTACATGGTTCACAACATTATGAAGAAGAATTTAATGTATTTATTAAAAAAGCAAAAACATTTGAAGAAGAAAAGGAAAACGATAAAATAAAAAAGGATTTGGCAATACAAAATAATCATAAATACATAATTATTGATAGTAGGAAATCTGAAATAAAATGGATTAAAAATAGTCTTATTAATCTACCTGAAATTAAGAGATACGATTTATCTCTAATTGATTGGTTAAAATGCCATGAGTATGCTTGTAAAAGTTTAGTAAAGACTGCATGTGATTATTGGAATAATGGAATTAAAGATACTACATATATTGGCAATATACTAAAATTGAGCAGAAACACAATTGTAAAATACTTAAAGCAAGGTGTAGAATTAGGATGGTGTGATTATAATCCAAGACAAGTATTAATAAATAATGGTAAAATGAATGGAGGATATAATAAAAGGAAAATAATTCAATTAACTTTGGATGGAGAATTTATTAAAGAATGGAATAGTATTATAGAAGCTAAAAATAAATTAAAAATAAGTGCAATATCTCAATGTTGTAGAGGGTTATATAAAACCGCAGGAGGATTTAAATGGCATTATAAAGATGAATATATAGAAAATAAAAATATAATAATACATAAAGATAATATAATCGCTGGCAAAAAAAACAAATTGTACAATTAACTTTAAATAATAACTTTATTAAAGAATAGGAAAGTGTATCTGATGCATCTAAAAATTTACATATAAGCAGATTTTGTATATCTGGTTGTTGTAAAGGTAATAAAAAATATAGTCATGCAGGTAAATTTAAATGGATGTTTAAAAAGGACTATGAAGAATATATAAAAATAAATACATAATATAATAAATTAAAATAAAAAGGAGAATAAATATCATGCAAGTAACATTATTAAATCCAGAGCAAATTAAAAACATATTTAAAGAATGGGGAAATTTTGCATGTGAATGTTACGCAACACCTCAAAAATATGCAGAAAAAGTAGGTAATAGTTGTTTTGAAACAGAACATTATAGTGGAAGTAGAACTGAATATATTAAATTCAAAATTGATGGAATTGACAGAGGAATTTCTGAGCAAATCATGCGACATGAAATAGGAGTAAGACAATTTCCCATAGGTGAACATACATATGATGAGAATCCTAACAATATCATTAAAAATCTTAAATCATTTAGATATGTAGATATGAATAATTACGAATATACTACACCTATTACTATTGATAGAATTCAAGAAGCAAAAGAAGAATATGATAGAATTAACGATGAAATAAATAAAAGTAGAATTAAAATTAAAAATATCCTAATTAACAATGGGATAAAAGAAAAACAAGCAGTAGAAGATGCTAATTATATTTTACCTAGAGCAACAAACACTACTTTAACTATTGGTTTTACAATTGAAGCATTAATCCATTATATGCATAAAAGATTATGTATTAGAGCACAAGATTTACATAGAAAAGTTGCTATGATGATGAAAGAAGAAGTGATTAAAGTATTACCACAATTAGAAGATAAGTTAGTACCACAATGCGAATACCTTTTATGGTGTCCAGAAGGTGATATGTCTTGTGGAATTAAACCTACCAGAGATGAATTAATGGATGAATTATTTAAAATGAAAAAATAATAATATGGAAAGGAGTAATATATATGCAAAACATAATTTTATTTGGACAGATGGGATCAGGAAAATCAACAGTAGCAAAATATCTATGTGATAATTATGGATATACAAAATTCTCATTAGGTGAAAAAATACATTCAGAATGTGAATTATATGGTATGCATGATAGAGAACATTTGCAAAAATATGGTCAAATGATGCGACAAATTTTCCACGAAAATATTTGGTGTGATTATTTGATTAATAGAAGTAATGGGATTGATAGAATTGTGATTGATGATGCTAGACAGATAAATGAGTATGATTATTTTACAAAAAAAGGATATTTGCCTATTGCAGTTATTGCAGATGAAGAATTAAGGTTAGAAAGATTGCAAAAAAGAGTTGATTATAAAATTAATCCTGATAGTTGTAAGCATGAAACTGAATTACAAGCTATGCAATGTGCAAACAAATGTAAGATTAAATTGTTTAATAGTTACCCTGTATTTTCTTCAGGCGGTTTATATGATCAAATTAATAGAATAATGGAGGAAATAGATGAGTAAAAAATTAACAATTTATCTCGATCTAGATGAAGTTATTTGTAAATTATTAGATAAATTATGTCGTATCTATAATTATAAATATGATAAAAATTTAAAACCAAATGACATTAAAACATATTCATTATCACAATACATAGGTGAAAAAGGAATAGAAATACTTAAGCAACCAGGATTTTTCGGATCATTAGAACCAATTGAAGGAGCAATAGAAACAATTAAGAAAATAGTTAATAATGGGAATGAAGTGTTTATAATTTCCTCTCCAATGAACAAATATTCTGTATTTGAGAAGTACCTTTGGGTTTTAACCCATTTGCCATTTTTTGATGTTAGGAATTTAATATTAATTGGGAATAAAGGTGATTTGTTGAGTAGGTTGGATGATGAGAATTCAATATTATTTGATGATTGTCCAGAATATGTAAGTAAGTTTAATGGTATGAGTGTGGTTATGGATAGAGCGTATAATAAAGAATTAATTGTTGGGGTGGATTGTGATTATAGAGTTAGTGGATGGAATGAATTTTATGAGATTGTTAAGATGGTTAAGAATAGGAGTAAAATATTATGAACGATAAAGATTTATTCAATAAAATATTAGAAAATAAAGAAGATTATTTAATTTTTATACAAGATGATATTATACACGCAGATGACAGAATAGAAAAAACTAGCTATCATTTTTCTAATGAAAAAGAATTAATTTATCTTTTATTTCATTATTTGGGATTTGATGTGATAAATAATTGTGATTATTATTTGAGAGAATGTAATGATTAATGGTAATAATTGCCAGACAATAAATAGTTAGTTGATTAATACATATGTATAGGGTGATGAATATGATACCAGAGCAATTAAATATAGTTACAATAGACGGTTTAGATTATATTAAAACAGAATTAGAAAATTCAATACTTCTTGAGTCAATTAAAAAAAATAAGTATGGATATTATATAAGTATGGAAATACCAAATAGAACTGATGAAAATGATAAATTTAAAGAAATTACAGAAAACTTTTTTATGAGAGAGATTTTATAATCTCTCTTTTTCTTTATACTTTTTTATGTTATAATAATTTTATTATTAGACATTAGGAGTATTACACATGGATAAAAAACGTGTTTGGACATTGTATAGGGTTTCAACAAAAGCACAGGTCAATAAAGATGAAGATATCCCTATGCAGAAAAATTCATGCCATAGATTTGTTAATAATGTGCCCAATTGGGAGATAACTAATGAATTATATGAACGTGGAGTTTCAGGATGGAAAAAAAATGTAAGCCAAAGAGATGAATTACAATTAATAAAAGAAGGAGCAATTAATAAAGAATTTGATATATTATTAGTATATTACTCTGATCGTTTAGGTAGAAATAAAGATGAAATTCCTGTTATTATAAGTTTCTTAAGTAAAAATGGAGTGTCTGTATATAGTACAGAAGAAGGTGAATTACGTTCTGTTGAACATGTAGATTCACTTTTAAATTATATTAGATTCTGGCAGAGTGAGGGTGAATCAATAAAAACTAGTCTTCGAGTGAAAGAACAGATTAAACAAATGAATGAAGCAGGTTCTTTTACTGGAGGAAATATTGCACTTGGATATGATTTAATTGAAACAGAATTAAAACATCCTAAAAAGGATAAATATTTAAATAAATTAGTTATAAATGAGAAACAAGCTGATATAATTAAAATTATTTTTGATTTATCAGCAAATAAAGGATATGGTAGACATAGAATTGCAGCTTACTTAAATGAAAGAGGTTATGTTAATCATTTAGGAAATAAATTCAATGATAAATTTATCCATAGATTATTAAATAATCCTATTTATATTGGATTAAAAAGATATAATACTAAAGGTATAGATAGTTTAAATATTGAGTATAAGACACAACCATACGATGATAATTTAAGAATTATAGATGATAATACTTTTTATAAAGCACAAGAATTAATGAGAAAAAGAAAATTATATTTACAGGAAGAAAATAAACATTTACATGATTCAATCCCACATTCTAGTAAAGTTTTACTATCTGGCTTACTTCGTTGTGCTTATTGTGGACATGTTATGAAAACTGATTATTCATATAAAGATTATAAAAGAAAAGATGGCACAATTAATAGAATGATTTGTTATAGATATAGATGTGTTAATGCTGTAAATAAAATCACGGAACATCCGAAAAATCAAGTAGGTGCAAAAAATATAGATACACAATTAAAAGATATGGTTATTAGTGCAATTAGAGAAATAGACCTTTCTAATATAGAAGAAAATGTAAATAAAGTTAAAAATGTAAAATTATCTACAAAAAATAATGAATTAAATAATTTACAAAAAGAATTACAAAAGAAACAAAAGAATTTATTCGTCCTTAATAATGAAATACCAAAATCATTAATTGGAGAAAGTGCATTCTCTCCTGATGTATTAAATAAATCTATTAAACAAGTTGAAACTGAAATAAATAGTATTCTTGAAAATATTAAATTAATTAATGAAAATATTATAAATATAGGTAAAAATATAAATGAAGCAGAGCATCATAAAAATATATTATATAATTGGGAAGATAAATTTAATAATGCAGATATTAATGCAAAAAAAATATATTTATCTGAAATTATTAATTATATTGAATGGAGTAAAGAAAAACTTCAAATAAAATGGAAAGTGTTTGTAGAATTATTAATGTCTAATAAAAACAAACAACCATATTAATATGGTTGTTTTAAATTACTACTCTTCTAAAATTGTAACTTTATTCATTTTATCTCCTTGATTAATCTTATCTACAATTTCCATACCATCAATTACTTGACCAAAAACAGTATGAACTCCATCTAAATGCGGAAAAGAATCATAGCAAATAAAAAACTGACTACTACCAGTATCTTTTCCTGCATGTGCCATAGATAAGGCTCTACGAATATGTTTATTAGGATTATTATTTGTCTCACATTTTATATTGTAACCAGCACCTCCTGTGCCATTTCCTTTCGGACATCCCCCTTGTGCAACAAATCCTGGAATAACCCTATGAAACATTAAACCATCATAAAAACCTTTATTAATTAAAGATTTAAAATTTATTACAGTATTAGGTGCATCTTTCTCAAATAATTCTATAGTAATATTACCATTATCTGTTTCAATAATTGTTTTCTTCATTATTAAAAACCTCCTATTTTTATATATTATAATTATACCCTAAATATTTGCTAAATACTACTTATAATGATATAATAATAAATATATATTTAATAATATTAATAAGGCATTTTATCTATGTTTTATTAGGACAATTGGCAGGGGTACAGGATTATAAACACATGGGTAGAATAGTGAACATATAAAATATTTAAGTATTTAAATAGTTATTAAAACTATCTTTTAATTTATTAAATATTAATTTACAAAATTTAATAAAAAAATAGGTATAAATTTTATAGCAATATGATATAATTATGAATAAGATATAAAAATCATTAAATTTATTAGAATTAACGAATAGGAGTGGAAAATGATATGAGTGTTGTTGAGAAGAAGATTGGGAATATGGATGGAGTTAGTGGAATTAGTGGGGTGGATGAAAATACAAATAAAGAATTACCAAAGAGAAACAAAATAGGCATATTTATTGGTGAAAAGGATATTCGTCAAGATTGGGAGATTTCTAATGTAATTCCTACTTATCGTAACGATCAAATTTTTTCATATAATTTTA